>ENA-UOJJ01003949-UOJJ01003949.1-human-gut-metagenome-genome-assembly--contig:-CS66-NODE-3949-length-14822-cov-12.252319_pt1 | contig 14822 bp, 9 predicted proteins | sample MGYA00242343_ERZ723890 | MGnify/ENA metagenome assembly ERZ723890 | reverse complement strand
CACCCGCCGCACTGCGCAGCGCGCAGACGCGCTTGGCGTAATACGCCGCGCTCCTCGCGAAGGTGGCGCAGATCGCGTGTCATTGGATCTGAAAAACGGCGGCCGGAGCTTCCGGCCGCCGCGGGTTTATGGTGAGGTACGAAAGTCTTCCGGCGAATCCGTACTGCCCGGCAAATTTCAAATGCAGAGCGTTTTTACCGCAGCCATTCAAGGGCAGCTGCTCACAAATCTGGCGTCCCGTAACAGGCGGCGCGTACCATAGCGCCCGTAGGGTGAATATGTGTGTTCGCAGCGGCTAAAAATCAGGGCTTGCCTGAAACGTACCCGCAGCAGGCACCAAACGCGTCCAAGCACTCCTTTCTTCCATATCTTTTCTCTTGCGAGAGAAAAGATATGGCCGCCGGAGGCTCGTCGGAACCGGCCTCGACGGAACGAGTCCCCGCTATGCGCGGAGCCTCTTATCCTCTGAGCACGTTTCCTCCTCTTTCCCGTCGAACCGCTCCGCTGGGTTCGCCGGGAATGCTTGAACCTCATAGTTGCACCGACATAAAAACCGCGGCGTCCGAACATTCAGACGCCGCGTGTGCTTTTATTCATCCCGGTACCGGAACAGTGCCCGGCTGAGGGCTAAGATCTCCGGCTCGTCGAGGGAATTTTCAAAAACCGCCGTTCCCGGTTCGCCGCATTGGCGCAGCATACCGCTTTGCGCAAGCTTCCGTTCGAGCTGCATCGCGACGCCGTGGCTGCCGTCCATGATCTCCGGCCCCGGCCCGACGATCCTGCGGATCGCGCCCGTCAGGAACGGATAGTGCGTGCAGCCCAGCACGATCCCGTCGACCGGCTCGCGCAGATACGGCGCGAGCTTTTCGGTCAGATACGCCTCCACGGCGCTCCCGCGCAGCTCCCCGCGCTCGACAAACTCCATCAGCCCCTCGCACGGCAGGCCGATGATCTGCGCGCGGTCGTCAAACTGGTGCTTGAGCGCCTGAAATTTCTCCTGCTTGATGGTCATGGGCGTGGCCATGACCAGAATCCTGCCGCCGGGGTATTTTTCTACGGCGGGCTTGAGCGCAGGCTCCGTTCCGATCACGGGAATGTCCGGGTAGACTTGCCGCAGCAGGCCGATGGCGGCGGATGTCGCCGTGTTGCAGGCCACGACGATGGCTTTGGCTCCGGCGCTTACCAGATGCTCCGCCGCCGCAAGGCTCAGCGCCTGGATCTGCGCTTCGCTCTTGACGCCGTAGGGCGCGTGGAGCGAGTCGCCGTAGTACAGATAGTTTTCCTGCGGCAGCAGCCGCACCGTCTCGCGCAGGACGCTGATCCCGCCGAGGCCGGAGTCAAAAAACGCAACAGGCTGATCCTGCTTCTGCATACTCACGCCTCCAAAAACCGCACGATCTCATTCAGATCGTATTCCCCGCCGTCCATGTTGATGCGCAGCGTCCGCTCCGGCGGGAGGGTTTTGGCCCATTCGTCGTAAAGCTCCTTGAGCTCGTACACATACATGAGGTCGAGATCGTCCTCGTATTCCCGCCCGCGCTGGCGCATATGCTCGATGATCGTGCTGACGGAGCAGTCGAGATAGAGATACTTGTCGACCGGCGGCATCAGCGACGCGATGCCGTGCGCCAGCTTGCAGAGAATGCCGAATTCGTCCTGCGTCAGATCCTGCTGGTTCAGGCGGTATTTCGCGATAACCAGATTTTCCAGAAACGCGCGGTCAAAGAAGAAAAACTCGGTGTCGCCGACCTCCGGCCGCCACTTCTCGTCGTCAAAATACAGCGAGAGGAAGCTCACCTGCGAGTGAAACGACCAGCGTTTGGAATCGGAATAGTATTCATTGATATAGGGGTTGTCCTGCGGACGCTCCTCATGAAACGCGGCGCGCGGGCCGAAATATGCTGTGAGCCGCTGCAAAAGCGTCGTCTTTCCCGCGCCGACAGTGCCGCAGATCGCGATGTACTTCATATCCGCCCGCCTCCTTCGTTTACACAAAACGCTTTTCTATTCTACAACATCCAGCCGGTGGAAGCAAGATGCAAAACTGCCGAAAAACACGGCGTCCCGCTTGCAAACCTCCCGGCGGCATGATACGATAGAAAAAAGAAAAGGGGAGGGTGCTGCAATGAACTACGCGGCGATCAAAAACTGCGATATTGCCAACGGACCCGGCGTGCGGGTCAGTCTGTTCGTCTCCGGCTGCCGCCACCACTGCAAGGATTGCTTCAATCCCGAAACGTGGGACTTTGCCTGCGGCGAGCCGTTTGATGAGGCTGTGATGGACAAGCTTCTCGCCCTGCTGGCTCCCGGCTATATCCGGGGCATCACGTATCTCGGCGGCGAACCGTTTGAGCCGGAGAACCAGCCGGGGCTGCTGGAGCTTTCTCGCAGGATCCGGGCGGCCTATCCCGAAAAATCCATCTGGTCGTTCACGGGCTATCTCTTCGACCGCGACATTCTGGCAAAAAAGCTCGGCCCGTGGGAGGTCACGCAGGAACTTCTGTCTTATCTCGACGTGCTGGTGGATGGCCCGTTTGTTGCAAGTCTCAAAAATCTGAACCTGCGCTTCCGCGGCTCGTCCAATCAGCGGCTGATCGACGTGCCTGCAAGCCTGAAAACCGGAGCCGTCGTCCTCTGGGACGAGCGGCAGTAGGAGGAAGTCTATGCCTGTGATCAAGATCCACTATTTTTCCGACGATCTGCCCCGTCTGCAAAAAACCAGCAAGGGCGACTGGATCGACCTGTACTGCGCACAGACCATGACGCTTCACGCGGGGGAGTTTGCGCTTGTCCCGCTGGGTGTGTCGATGCAGCTGCCGGAGGGGTATGAGGCGCGCACGGCCCCGCGCTCGTCCACGTTCAAGCGCTGGGGCATTCTGCAGGCCAACTCCGTCGGCGTGATCGACAACAGCTACTGCGGCACGAACGATGAATGGAAGCTGCCGGTCTACGCCACGCGCGACACCGTGCTCGAAAAGGGCGACCGCATCTGCCAGTTCCGCATCTATGAGGTGCAGCCGCCTATCAGCTTTGAAGAATGCGACACGCTTTCCGACACCGACCGGGGGGGCTTCGGCTCGACCGGCGTGCGCTGATTTTTGAAACATATACTCCGATACAAGAAAGGATGATTTGATCATGAAAACGTTGCTCAAGGGCGGCACGGTCGTCTCTGCGGCAGGCTCCCGCGTTGCGGATGTGCTGGTGGACGGCGAGAAGATCGCTGCTGTCGGCGAAGGACTGGCAGTGGACGGCGCAAAGGTCGTCGACGTGCGCGGCAAGCTGCTCTTCCCCGGCTTTATCGACGCGCATACGCATTTTGACCTCGACGTCTGCAACACCACGACCGCCGACAACTTTGACACCGGCACGCGCAGCGCCATCCACGGCGGCACGACGATGGTCATCGACTTCGCCTGCCCGAATAAGGGCGAGACGCTGGGCTACGGGCTTGATCTCTGGCACAAAAAGGCCGACGGCCGGTCCAGCTGTGACTACAGCTTCCACATGACCATTGACGACTGGAACGAGGGCATCAAAAATGAAATTCCGGCCATGTTTGCCGCCGGTATCCCATCGTTCAAGATGTACATGACGTATCCCGCCATGATGATCGGCGATCAGGACCTGTTTTCCGCGCTGCTGGAGCTGAAAAAATACGGCGGTATCGCGGGCGTTCACTGCGAAAACGCGGGCGTGATCGACGCGCTGATCGCGCAGCACAAGGCGGAGGGGAAGACGGCCCCGTCGTCCCATCCCGAGTGCCGCCCGAATCCGCTTGAGGCGGAGGCCGTGGCCCATCTGCTGCGCATTGCGGAGGTCGCGGACGTTCCCATCGTGATCGTGCATCTGAGCACGAAGGAGGCGCTGCTCGAAGTTATGCACGCGCGTGAGCGCGGCCAGAAGGTCTATGTCGAAACCTGCCCGCACTACCTGCTGCTGGACGACAGCGTTTATTATCAGGAGGACTATTCCGCCTCCGCGCGCTATATCTGCGCGCCGCCCATGCGCAAGAAGGAGGATCAGGCGGTTCTGTGGAAGGCCCTTGCCAACGGCAGCATCCAGACCGTCTCGACCGACCATTGCAGCTTTACGCTGAAACAGAAGGACGCCGGACGCGGCGACTTTACGAAGATCCCCGGCGGTCTTCCCGGCGTGGAGACGCGCGGCGAGCTGCTCTATACCGCAGGCGTGGCCGAAGGCCGCATCACGAAAGAGCAGATGTGCGCGCTTCTGTCCGAAAACCCCGCCCGGCTCTACGGCGCGTACCCGCGCAAGGGCGTGATTGCCCCCGGCAGTGACGCGGATATCGTCGTCTACGACCCCGAGGCTGACGCGGTCATCACGGCGCAGACGCAGCTTTCCGCTGCGGGCTATACCCCCTATGAGGGATTCAAGACCAAAGGCTCCATCGCGCAGGTCTATCTGCGCGGAACGCTCGCCGTCGACCATGGCGAGATGAAGGCCGGCCCTATCGGCACGTACATCCCGCGCCATCCGGGAAGTCTGTAAGCATAAGCGCAGCGGCCCGGCACGGGCTGCTGCGCTGGTTTCTTTCTGGATTTGATTGACAGTGCCCAAAGACTGTGGTACAGTGAGATCACAGCCAGTGTTATACGGGGCGTCTGGGACGTGGTTGCCGGGGGGGCTTCGGCCTGTTGATCCGCTTCGAGCGGGCACATCGGTATCGTCGGAAACACTGGTGATAAATACAGCTGATGAGACACCGGCTGAAAGGGGCGATTCGCCCGAGCGTCCACCGTCCAAGGCTGTGTTTGCGCTCCTGCGGTCCCGGTAATCCTGCCGCGGCGGGAACCCCGGTCTTGATTGCCGCAGGAGCGTTTTTCATGTTTGCAGGCGCATTCTCTCCGGCATTTCCTTCAAAATACAGCCTCCCATTCTCATGCATGGCATGACAACGGGAGGCTGTTTCGCAGATTCCTGCCGCTCAGGTTTGCCGGGCGGCTTTTTCCATGAGCTTCTGATAGACCGGGCGCATGGCAGGCTCGGAGACGGAGGATAAAACATCTTGCACCGAAAGCCAGCGGACGGCGCTGTTTTCATCCGGCTTGCAGCGGATGGGGGATTTGTCGTCGGCCTCCAGCAGATACGTCGCGTTCAGATGCAGGTGGGCGCAGACGAATTTTCCACGCTTGACGTGCGGCGCGACGTGCAGGATTTCGAGTGAGAAGATATCCGGGGAGACGGGCGCGGCCAGCACGCCGGATTCCTCATTTGCCTCGCGCAGCGCGACGGAAAGAAGGTCGGCTTCCCCGTCGGCGTGTCCGCCGAGCCAGGCCCAGGACTGATAGAGATTGTGATAGGCCATGAGCACCTTCGTCCTGTCCGGGTTTACGATCCAGCAGGAGGCGGTAAAGTGCGCCGTAGCATTTTCGCGCGTAAGGAGATCGGAGAAGCAGTCCATGTCGGCCAGCATCTGCCGCCGGTCGGCCTCCTCCTGCTCGTTATAAGGCGCAAACGCCTCGATCTGCGCGCGCAGGCGGGTAAGCTCAGTCATGCTCGTAGGCCATCATCTTGTCGATGCGCCGCTGGTGACGTTCGACGCCGGAGAACGCCGTGTCCAGCCACACGTCGACGATCTCAAGGGCCAGCATTTCGCCCGTCACGGCTGCGCCGAGGGCCATCATGTTGGTGTCGTTGTGTTCGCGGGTGAGCCTTGCGGACATGGGGTTGTCGAGCAGCGCGCAGCGGATGCCCTTGACCTTGTTGGCCGTGATGGACACGCCGATGCCGGTCGTGCAGCAGACAATGCCGCGGTCGCATTCGCCGCTGGCGACGGCCTGCGCCGCCGGGCCCGCAAAGTCGGGATAGTCACAGCTGTCTTTCGTGTAGCAGCCGAAGTCCTTATAGGCAAGGCCGCGCTGTTCGAGATGCTTCATAATGGCGTGCTTGAGATCAAGCGCGCCGTGGTCACAAGCGAGAGCGATCATAGGGGTGTTCCTCCTGCAGTTTTTCTTTTATTATACCGCAGGCGGCGCGGAATGCAAGCGCAATCGTTTCAGCCGCTGACGCTGATGCTGCGGACAAGGCCGTCCGTGCCGGTGCGAATGATGCAGGAAAGCTCCCCGCAGCCGATGTCGATCGTATAAAAGCCGTCATGATCCCACCAGATCCACGCGCAGAGCGCGTCGCCGGAACTGCCGTAGAGGAACTGTTGCCGCTCCTGCTCCGGCGTCCAATCGGCAGCGGGAAGCGCGGCTAGAACATGGTCCAGATTGTCGCCGAGCTGAATGCCGCGCAGGAAGTCCGGCGAGGAGCCGATTCCCGGCCCGCCGTAGAGCAGCTCGTCCTCGCAGCACCATGCGTCCAGCCGGACGGTGCCGTCGCTGTGCTGTGTAAATTGATAGCTCACGCCGTCGACCGTAAAGTTGTCCCCGCGCATTTTGCCCTTCCGGACGGGACTGCCCTGATAGGCAGCCGCCCTTTGCAGAACGGCTGCGTAATCCATGCCGGGGAAGACCCCGTTCGGAAGCACAAGCTCACAGCGCTGCACCGGCAGAGAACGGTCTGTCTCTGCCGCATCGGGAAGCGCGATGGGGTCGCCCGACAGCGATGCGTCCGTATACATCTCCACGCGGTCGTCAGAGCGCCAGCGTGTCAGATCGAACCGGTCGCTGCCGCTTGAAAAGCGGCCTGTGTGCAGATCCTGTTCCAGATAGCCGAAGCGGGCCTTCGGCGCGTTGATGTCGATCAGCCACCACGCACCGTCCAGCAGCGGCGCACCGAGCGGGTGCACCTGCCCGTTTTCCTCACAGACAAGCTGCGTTTTCGTGTGCGCAAGCGTGCAGTCAGTCCTGCCCTCCGGGCAGGAGGCCGTTTCCGTTTCGAGCCGGAACGTGTATCCGTCCGCGCTTCCCAGCGTCACGGAAGCGCCTGCGCAGGCGGTAAAGCTCGCGGCCATCTGCTTTAGCAGCTGCCCTTCATAGCGTGCCTGCAGATACGGGTTATAGCCGGAAGCATCGGTTTCATCCGCCCCGCGCGGCCAGTGGATCGTGACCTCGTAACAGCCATCTTTTACGCCGCAGAGATAGACCATCTCGTTCTGCTCACCCGCCTCGACGGAGATCGTCTCGCCACGCTGCGTCACCTCGCTGAGACAGCCGCGCGCGGTATAGCCGGCGGAGCATTCGGTGATCGTCTTTTCAACATAGCGGACGGCGAACGTCGAGCCGGTGCTGTAGGTGCTGCGCCAGAGGTCGTCCTGCTCGTCATATTCCCAGCCGGTCGTGGGCAGATACGCGCCCCAGCCTCCGGCTTTGTCGGTGAAGGTGCGAAGGTACGCGTCAATATGAACGGCCCTGCCGTAGCCGTCCATGCCGTTATAGAAGCTCGGATAGAAATAGCCCTGTATATTATTCGCACCATGGGTCGCGGCGTAAATGTCGCGCAGATAGTCCGTCAAGCGCCCGGACTGTTCATACACGGCCAGCGCCGTGTCGTCCGTGTCCTTTGTCCAGCCGAGCAGGCGGTAGTCCTGCGTCTGGCTGCGATAGGTGACGGTCACGAGATAGCGGGTGCTGTCCAGCAGGTATTCCCGCCCATCGATGTATGAAAGGCCGGTATCGGCGCCCAGCAGGAAGGTGCGCCCGTCGGCATTTTCCGGCGCAATCGCAATTTTGTAGCTCCACAGCTGCAAATCTCCCTCCGGGTCGAGGCCGGACAGGGATGCAAGCCGCTCGAGGTTCACCATCTGCGCGTCCTGCACCGTATCTGTTACAGTCTCAAATCCGCCGTCGGTCAGCACCTTATATTCGATTGGCTCCGGCAAAATGACCTGCGCGATATAATATTCGGCGTAGTCCTCTATACTGGAAAAGAACGCGCTTGTCGGGGGCGTGCTGTCTGCCTCTGCGGGGCTGTCTGCGGTAGAAGAAGCGGGCGGCTCTTCCTCCGGCTGCTCTGCGTCTGTCTTCGGGTCGGTCAGGAAGCACACGGCCACGGCGATGGACACGAATACCGCCGCCAGCACGACCCAGAACGCAGGCTTTTTGTAATTTAAAACGGACTTGATGCGGCCCTTCACGCCCGTCTCGCCGAAGGCCAGCGGGCAGGCCGTGATCATCCGGCGCGGGACGCTGCATTGCAGCAGCGCACGGGAATAGGCCGTCTTGCAGCTCTCTCCCAGCTCGCGCACGACCTTTTCATCGCAGGCCGCCTCGATATCGCGGCAGAATAAAACATACGCCAGCCAGCAGACGGGGTTGAACCAGTATGCCGTCAGGAGCAGGAAGCCCAGCGGCTTCCAGAGCTGGTCGCCGCGCTTTAAATGTGCGCGCTCGTGCGCCAGAACCATGTCCTGCGCGCCGGGCTCCAGCCCGAAGGGCAGATAAATTCTTGGCCGAATCACGCCGAGGATGAACGGGGACGGGACGAATTCCGACTGGAACACGTTTCCCTCCAGCCGCACCGCCGTGCGCACACGAAGCCGCAGGCGCAGCACGGAAATGGCCGCGTACAGGATAAGCACCGCGCAGCCGCCGAGCCAGACCCACGCGGCAAGCCACGTCAGAATTTGCAGCGGGTTCGCGCTCTGCGCGGGGTCGGGCGTGAATGCAGCCTGTAAGGGCGGATTTACAATGGCGTCGACCGCCGGGATGCCGCTCGTGATGGCTGGCGCGGCGGAATACACGATCTCCGGCTGCACCGGCTCCGCGCTCGGAATGAGGCTCAGCACGCTTTCAATCGAGAACGGGCACAAAAGCCGCACCGCCGCCAGCGCCCACATGGCGCACAGCAGCCATTTCGGCGCTTTTTTGAACGCCAGCCGCACCAGCACGACCGCAAAAATCAGAACCGCCGCAGACAGGCTGCGGTTGAGAAAGCCGAGAAAAAGATTTGTCATGGCCGCTTCTCCTCATAGCCATCGATCATGGCGCGCAGCCGGTCGACCTCGTCCTGCGAAAGCTTCGTCTTGCGCGCGAACGCCGCGATAAACGCGGGGAGCGAGCCTTCGAACGTCTTCTCGACCAGCTCGTCCAGCTCTGCCGCCTGCGCCTCGTCCTTGGAGACCAGGGAGGAGACGAGGCCGTTTTCGTTTTTTACGATGCCGCGCTCGCCTAGACGGTGGATGACCGTATACGTCGTCGTCCGGCTCCAGCCGAGCCTTTCTTTGCACAGCTTCGCCAGCTCCGCGCTGGGCAGCGGCTCATGCTCCCATAAAATCAGGCAGAACCGGTATTCGCTCTCAAAGATCTTCGGGGTGGACATAGGCATTCCCTCCTTGTCTAATACGTTAGACTATAATTGCAGTCTAACGCATTAGACTGCTCTTGTCAAGCCCCCTTTGCAAAAGGGCAGCTTTTTGCGGACAGAAAATTTTCGGCAGGATGCAACTCTTGCGGAATTTTTGCGTGTAGGAAAGAGAAGCGCGGATGCGGATGCGGACGCGGCGCGGCCCACAATATCTTGTGGCGGGTGTTACGTCTACCTCGCAACATGGGCCGAAAGGGGCTGAAATGCTTGGAAAAACAGACATTTTCGTAAAAATCGGTTGCATTTTTTAATTTTTATGGTAAACTGGTTACATAAAATCTGCGGCTGCAATCGGCCGCAAATTGAAAGAGGTGCACTTATGAAGCGTACATTTGGAAGATTCATGAGCCTGCTGCTGGTCCTCGCCATGGTGTTGGCGATGGTGCCTGCGGCATTGGCTGCAAATCAGGCGTACAGCGTCGAGCCGGACTCGACGATCAAGATCAAGACGTCGATCACAGGCTTTACTGTGACAAACTGGGAATCCAGTGATGAGAGCGTCGCGACAGTCGCAGCTGTCAGCGGCAGCAAAACAGAGGCGATCGTGACCGGCAAAAAGGCCAGCAACACGGCCATCCGGATCACGGCTACCGGTACATTGGCAAATGGCAGATCCCATTCGGAGTATTTCACGGTTTATGTGCGGGACGCATATACCCTTACGCTGGCGCTCAGCAACAGCAATATCAACGGCACGGTTGCGCTGAATCAGGGCGACACCAGAACGCTCACCGCGACTGTCACGGTCGGCAGCAGCGGCGTGAGCGCAGGCAATCTGGCAAACTGCGAAGTTCATTTCACCAGCGATAACGATGCCATCTCGGTTACTCCTGCCAGCGCGAAGGTCACCGCAAGCACGGTCGGCAACTACACGACCTATAAGGTTGAAGCGACTGTCAAAGCAGAGAAGGTCGGCGGCGCAACGCTGACGGCGCAGGTCTGGTATCAGGGTAAAGATGGCATGAAGCCGTCCACGTCCGCGACGGCGACCAAGACCATCGGTTTCAGAGTCAGCGGCGCGGCGACGATCTCGGTCACGCTTCCGACCGCCCAGCAGGTATTGTCGCTGGAGGCAGGCGGCACGTCTGCCACGCTGCAGCCGAAGGTGACCGGCTATTCCGGCACGGCGCAGCCGAAGCTGCTGTATCTGTATGACACCAAGGATAACAATCTGTATGTCCGCCCCAACGCTTCGACGACCTCCGCGACAGTCGAGCCGTACAAGGCCTGCGACGCAACAAAGATCTATATCTGCATCGCGGACTACAACGCGGGTCTGACATACGCGAAGATCGACCAGACGAACCCGTCCGCATCGATCGAGGGCAGCTACGCTGTCTGCACGGTCAGCATCAAGAATAAGGGCATGGCTGTCACATCGATCGAGGTCATGAACAACGAAAGCGTGTCCTATAACGGAAAGACCTCCCGCCTGCAGACGCTGCTGGACAACGGCACGATGGTCTTCGGTCTGCAGGACAGCTATTATAAGCCTGCTGTGAAGTCTGCGTTGATCCGTGACGAGCTGAAACTTACTGCGCGCATCAAGGCTCCCGATTCGCTGCTTGCAAGCGCTGCGGATCTGAAAAATGCCTATTCCCGCATTGAGTGGACAAGCTCTGCCCCTGCTGTTGCCAAGGTGGGCACGACCGATTCGGACGGAACCTCGGCAACTGCGACGATCGTGCCGGTCGCAGCCGGTACGGCGACGATCACCGCGAAGGTCGACGGCAATGTTACCGCAACCTATAATGTTACGGTCTATCAGGGTCGTGCATACAAGATCACCGAAGAGCCGAGCATCGGTGAGACGGTCGGCAAGATGACGGACACCGAGCTCAAAGCTATGTTCGAAAAGGAATCGGCCAAGGTCGAGATTCAGACCAGCATCTACGCTGACGAAGTGATGATCTACGAGCTGCCGGTCAAGACGGCAGAAGTCGTAAACGGCACGAACGGCGGCAAGAAGTTCAAGTATACGCTCAACGGCCTCAAGACGGCTACGAAGGAATTCTTCTACAACAGAGAAGACCCGAACGGCATAGGCGTTACGACGGATAGACAGGTGACCTTCTCCGACATTTCCTTCTCGGAGCAGCCCGCAAACGCGGCCTATAAGATCACGGACACCATTGCCGATCTGGCCATGACAGCGTCGGTTTCGACGGGCAAGATCAAATCCGTGGTCTGGTACATGAACAGCGACCAGACGACCGGCGGTGTGGATAAAGCAATTCAGACAGACAAAATTACCGATAAGCCTACGAACTACCGTTCGGTTCTGTCCAATCTCAAGCAGTACATCACCGGTACCGGAACCTATGTGTTCTACTGCCGTGTCACGACCGACGACGGCAAGTATGCCGAAACACGCAAGGCCATCATCACCATCACGGGTGAGAACCACATCAACATTGTCTTCAACCCGACTACGGTAAAAGCCGGCGGGACGTTCACCATCACCGGCACGCCGCAGGAGTATGTGAGCGGCAAGCTGACCAATGTGACCGGCAAGACCTACACGATCACATGGACCTCGAGCGACGAGAACATCGTCAAGCTTTCCAGCAAGACCAGCACCAACAGCAGCCCCTCTATCACCGCGACGGCCAAGGCCGGCGGTCAGGTCACCATCAAGGCTGAAACGACGATCGGCGCGAAAAAGTATGCTGCCGAAGTGAAGTTCACCGTCACTGTCCCCGAGGCGGACACTGTCAGCCTGACGCTCGGCGAGAACGACACCTATGTCCAGCTCGACGGCAGCAAGCTCGCCGCGGCAGTCAAGACCGCCGCGAAGGTCACGCCCAGCACCTTTACCTTTGAATCCCCGGCCAACGGCACGCTCTATACCTCGAGCGCCATGTCCGGCACGGTCAGCACGACGACCAAGTATTCTGCCAGCGAAGTCAGCAAGATGGTCTACCGTCCGACGAGAACCACCGGCACGCATACCATCAGGTACGCCGCCTATGACGGCAGCGCCCAGATCGCGACCGGCACGATCAATGTCGTGACCAGCGCAAGCACGGTCGAATACCACATCTCCGCCAATGAAAAGCAGCAGATGGTCGTCAGCGACTTCCAGCGCGTCTACGGCTCCGGCCTGAGCACCGTGACCTTCGGCTCAAACACCGATACCCGCGGCGCGCTGTACAAGGGCAGCACGACCAGCTCCGGCAAGGTCGGCAGCGAGGCCTACAGCGTCTCGACCGGCTCGAACCTGCTGAAAAACGTCTGCTTCATCGCGGGCAGCACCACGTCGAAGTACACTGTGACCATCCCCTTCACGGCAAACGGCTCGTCCGGTCAGATGAACGGCCAGCTTGTGGTCTATGTCAACGACACCCACACGCTGAACTCCACCGGCGCGTCCTTCCGCTCCATGGGCATCGCGGGTGAGCTGACGCCGGAAAACGCCACCGGCAGCACCTACATCACCATTGACCGTGTCGTCGGCGGCAAGCTCTATTCCAGCTACACCAGCATCAAGAGCTGCACCGCGCTGACCAGCAAGGATTTCGGCAGCACGAAGTTCTACTTCTCTGGCTCCGGCAGTCTGGATAACCTCTATATCCTGCCGCTGGCCGACAGCAAGAGCGTCGAGGTCAGCTACACCATCGACGGCAGCACGAAGGGCACGCTGTCCTTCAAGGTCAACCAGCAGACGGCCTCCAGTCAGTTCACCGACGTGAGCGGTTCTTACAAGTGGGCGGCCAACTCGGTCGACTTCATGTACATGAACGATATCATCAAGGGCAACAACACCAAGAACCCGAAGCTCTTCGGGCCGGGCGCCAAGATGACCCGCGCAATGCTCGTCACGGTCCTCTACCGTGCGGCAGGCGAGCCCACCGTTACCGGTATCACCAACAAGTTTACCGACAACAAGCAGGGCCAGTACTACTACAACGCAGTCCTCTGGGCCTCCAACATGGGCATTGTCAACGGCGCGACCGCCACGACCTTCGACCCGAACGGCAATGTCACCCGTGAGCAGATCGCGGCTATCCTGTACCGCTACGAAGGCAGTCCGACCGTGACCGGTTCTCTGAGCGGCTATCCCGATCAGGCGCAGGTCAGCTCCTTTGCCGTCACGGCAATGCAGTGGGCTGTCGGCACCGGCATCATCACCGGCGTCACCTCCGGCGGCAGGACGACCCTCTCCGCAAAGGGCAACGCCACCCGCGCTCAGGTCGCCGTCATGCTCCACCGCTTCCTGACGTTCTAAGCATATCGCCCCCTCGCCCCCGGCTCACGCCGGGGGCGTTTTTTGCGCACAAAAAGGCGCCCCTACCAACTGCGTTTGAATTTCGCCGGTTTTCGCGGATAATGGGTAATCTATCCGTCTTAGTATGAAAAATCTCCCCTTGCCGGGCGGCAAGGGGAGGAGATGAGGGCGTTTACCCTTCGAACTGACTGTGGTACAGATTGGCGTAGAAGCCGTTTTTGGTGAGCAGGTCCTCATGGCGGCCCTGTTCGATGATGTGGCCGTCCTTCATAACGAGGATGACGTCCGCTTCGCGGATGGTGGACAGACGGTGGGCGACGACGAAGCTTGTCCGGCCCTGCATCATGGTGTCGAACGCCTGCTGGATATGCGCCTCGGTGCGCGTGTCGATGGAGCTGGTCGCTTCGTCGAGGATGAGCATGGGCGGCAGGCAGAGCATCACGCGCGCAATGCACAGCAGCTGCCGCTGTCCGGCGGACAGCGCGCCGCCCGTGTCGGACAGCACCGTGTCATAGCCCTCCGGCAGACGGCGGATGAAGGAATCCGCGTGCGCCATGCGCGCGGCGGCTTCAACCTCGGCATCCGTCGCGTCCGGCTTTGCAAGGCGGATGTTCTCGCGCACGGAGGCCGTCTTGAGCCACGTATCCTGCAGCACCATGCCGTACTGGCGGCGCAGGCTCTCGCGCGTGACGGAACGGATCTCGCTGCCGTCGACGGAAATGGAGCCGTCCTTCACGTCATAAAAGCGCATGAGCAGATTGATGAGCGTCGTCTTGCCGCAGCCCGTCGGGCCGACGATGGCGATGCGCTGGCCGGGTTTTACGGTGAGGTTCAGGTGCTCAATCAGATGCTGCTCCGGCGTGTAGGAGAATGCGACGTTTTTGAGTTCCACGCTGCCGGAGACGGCTTCAAGCGTCTTCGCGTCCGTTGCGTCAGACGTTTCGGCAGGCTCGTCGATCAACTCGAAGACCCGTGCGGCGCAGGCCAGCGCGTTTTGAAGCTCCGTGACCACGCCGGTGATCTCGTTGAAGGGCTTGGCGTACTGGTTCGCATAGCTGAGGAAGCACGACAGTCCGCCGACCGTGATCGCGCCTGCCACGGCGCTGAGCGCGCCGGTAAAGCCGACGCAGGCATAAATAATATTGTAAATGATGCGCGTGGACGGGTTCGTCATGGACGAGAAGAACGTCGCACGCATGGTCGCCGCCGTCAGACGGTCGTTGATCTCGTCAAACTGGCGCAGGCTCTCGTCCTCGTGCGAGAAAGCCTGCACGACGCGCTGGCCGCTCAGCTGCTCGTTGATCAGCGCGGTCTGCTCCCC
>ENA-UOJJ01003937-UOJJ01003937.1-human-gut-metagenome-genome-assembly--contig:-CS66-NODE-3937-length-14922-cov-5.412323_pt1 | contig 14922 bp, 8 predicted proteins | sample MGYA00242343_ERZ723890 | MGnify/ENA metagenome assembly ERZ723890 | reverse complement strand
ACCGCTTTGATATAACTTTCTTTTCTTGTCCATAACTCTGTAAAATAACAGTCTGCTTTTTTCATTTTTCCCTTTTGTAATGCCAGATATTCCTCCGGACAGAAAAAACGTTCTGCCACTTTCATCTGTCCTTTCCGGATCTGTTCCACATCAATTCCAACTTCTTTATCTGAAAAAACACCTGCCACATATCTTCCCGAATGTGACAGGTTAAAATGTATACCGGTTTTTCCATTTAATACCGGTTTTCCTTTCTCTCCGAATCTAAGATACATCTGCTGCATTTTCCCTGGTAACAGACTGATTCCATATTCCCTCAGGGCATACTCTAACAATAATCCTGCTGCTAAAGATCTGCACCGGTCTTCTTTTTTTTTCAATTGCATTATTTTATTTTTCCGGTCTTCCGTGATAAAAGGCAGCATCTGTGCAAATATCTTTTCATCCCCAAATGGAACAATATCCGTCATATAAATCTTCACGCGTCTTATTCTCCCTCGATCCGGATAATGCTTCTAAGATGTTCTCTTTCCCTGGACAATTCCTCATATACCGGCATCAGTCCATCATTTATTCCGGCACGAAGCGGCTCTACAATTTTTTCGACCGTATCAAACATCGGTGTGATTCCCATATTGGCAAAGACACCTTTTAAAGTATGTGCACAGTCAAACGCCTTTTTTCTCTCATCTTCTGCAAGTGCCTCTTTTAATCCATCAAAAGACTCGTCCTCTGCCACCATCGGAAGGCAGCTTTTATATAATTCCTCATCTCCTAAAAAACGCTCTAAAGCTCCATCTAAATCGCATCCCCATGCTCTTAATTTTTCCAATACCTCACACATTTTTCTATCATTCCTCCGATTGTTCTTTTTCCTGTTCCATCTCCCTGTCTTTCGTTTTTCCGGATAATAACAGCCTGTATTTTTCTAATTCCCATTCCAGTTGTTTTGGTTCTGTCACATTTAAGAAAACACCATATATGATATGTTTATTTCCTACAATTCCTACATCATACAGCTTTAATGATATAAAAATTTCTTCTCCTGCTTCATTCTTCCTGGAAAATTCACATTGTGTTTCACGTCCTTTATCTGCTGTATAAAAAAAGGCATCCAGAATACGTTTATGATATCGTTTTGGAATTCCCTGAAAAATATCTTTTTTCTGACTGATATCCTGATATCCAAACACCTCATAATACGCATTATTTACGCGTATTATCTCAATCTGTTCTTTGCCGTACTCATAGACAGCCACACCCTGTTTCGCATTTAAAAAGAGTGACTCCAGCTGGGAGGCCGGCGTCCACAGGCTATCTATGTCAACTAAGCGTTCTGTCTCTTTCTTTCTCTCCGCATGCGGCCTGTCAAACTGCAGTTTTTCGTATTCTTCCACAGGCATCGGTTTTGCAAAATAATATCCCTGTACATATTCACAGCCAATACTCCGCAAAAATTCCACCTGTTCGATCCGTTCCACGCCTTCCGCAACAACCGGCATATTCAGCCATTTTGCCATACGGATCACTGCCGCCATGATATTTTCTCCGCGTCCTTCCCTGTCATCACCGGCAAAAAACTTCATGTCCATCTTTAAAACATCAACCACAATATCCTTTAAAACATTTAAAGAAGAATAACCACTTCCAAAATCGTCCATCAGAATGTAAAATCCCTCTTCGCGCAAACGCTGCATCATATCCTGCACTGCTTTGGGATTTGTATTGTATGCGCTCTCTGTCAGTTCTACCTGAAACAGTCTGCGTGGAATCCGGTAACTGTCCACCAGATTGCAGATCACATTCACGATATCTTTGTTGTAAAGACTGACCCTCGAAAGATTGACGGATATCGGAAGCGGATTCTTTCCTTCATCCATCCACTTTCTAAGCTGGATGCAGGTCTGCTCCCACACATAATAATCCAGCTTTGTGATAAATCCATTCCGTTCAAATACCGGTATAAACTCTCCCGGTGAAATCATTCCCCGTTCCGGATGTTTCCAGCGAACCAGCGCCTCCGCTCCTGCGATCTGATTATCGCTGAGCCCGTATTTTGGCTGATAGAATACAACAAATTCATGATTTTCCAGTGCACTTTTCATGCTGTTTACGATCCGCTGTTCCTTCTCGATCTCCTGGCTCATCTGCCGTGTATAAAATGCATAGTTACGGATATAATTGCCTTTGCAGTGCTTTGCCGCAAGGTTGGCACGATCGTACATGTGATCCGGTGTTATTTTCTTTCCAGCGATCAGATAAACACCAAATATCGGTACAATATCAAAATCAAGCGGGTATCTGCTTAAGATATCACGCATTTTATCAAAACTTTCGACCAGTTCTTTTGTATTTTCATAGGATACGCAGAAGCAGAATATATCCGCATCCATCCTGCCAAAGGTAACGTCACTGCGGTTTCTGACTGCACATATCAAAAGGTCTGCAATATATTTCAGCAGCATGTCCCCTGCACTCATTCCAAAGAAAGAATTGATCAGCTGGAACTTTTCAATATCCATCCGCACAAAAGCAAAATGCCGGTCCGGATATCGCTCTAACATAGAAGATGTCGCCTGAAACATATGGGTCTTATTATAGATGCCGGTAAGGATATCATATTCTGCACGGTACTTTAACGCTTTGCTGATATTCTGACTGCTGCTGCCAATCACATTCTTCAGCCGGAACCGGACAACATCCACATCATACGGTTTCCGGATAAAATCCCATGCTCCCATGCCCAGGCATTTAATCTCTGTCTCAATGTCAATCTCCATCGTAAGTACAATGACAGGTATTGCCTGATACATCTGCGCTTTATGATACCGTTCCAGAAAATAATACCCGTCATACTCCGGCATAACGATATCTAAAAGTACCGCCGTTATCTCCGTGCTTCGTTCATAAAGAATCTCAAATGCTTCCTTGCCATTTTCTGCCTCTATCACCTCGTACGTACCGCTCAAAATTCTTTTCATCATGACACGTTCGACCTGTTTATCATCTACGACTAATACCTTGCTCTTTTCAGACATATTCTCACCTATCCGCCCCAAAAAAATCCCATAAAAAAAACCTGACTTTATCATAGCAAAGTCAGAGTTTCTTTTCAATAGTCATCATTTAACCTTCTGCAAAAAAAAGGTCTATTTTTCCACAAAGGCAGATATCTGTCGAAGATGCGCCAACCTGAATTTCATACGTTCCATTTACCGGAACCGGCATCTTTTTGTCTGTGTCATAACGGGAAAAATCTCTTTCTTCCAAAATAACACAGATCCGCTTTGTTTCCCCGGCATCAAGCCTGACTTTTTCAAACGCTTTCAGTTCATGAACCGGTCTGTCTTTTTTCTGTTCCGGTGCCACATAAATCTGAACGGTTTCTTTCCCTGCATGTTCTCCTGTATTGGTTACCGAACAGGAAACTTTCACGGTCTGTCTGCCATTTTCCTGCTGCCGTATAATTTCAAGATCATTATAGGTAAATGCCGTATAGGAAAGTCCATGACCAAACGGGAACAGGACATCTGTTTTTTTTGTGTCATAATAACGGTAACCGACCATCACACCTTCCCTGTACTCCACACGGTCTTTCTTTCCAAATGTTCCGATCGTATGTGCCGGGCACTGTGACGCATCACGGATAAATGTTTCTGCCAGCTTTCCGGATGGATTTACTTTTCCAGACAAGATCTCTGCCAGGGCTGTTCCCCCTTCCATACCGGCATAGTAGCTCCAGAGGATTGCTTTTGCCTTTTCTGCCCACGGCATCTCAACCGGTGCACCTGCATACATGCAGACCACCGTATCCGGCACGGCCTTTAGCAGAGCATCGATTACTTCATCCTGCCCGTATGGCAATTTCATGTTCACGCGGTCAGGTCCCTCCACATCAAAATCGTGGTTCAGTCCGCCCACAAAAATAACAATGTCACTTGCTTTTGCCAGCGCAACTGCTTCCGCTAAGGCTTCCTGCTGTTTTTCATCCAGTGTTCTTCCACTTACAGTGCTTTCCTTTTCGGTATCCTCTGCAGTCTCCGTGCTCGCCGCCTGCCAGTTGATCTCAGATGCCTCTTTCTTATCCGGAATCACATAGCCCGGTGCGTAAGAAACTTTCACATTTCCACCAAGTAACTTTTTGATTCCCATAAGCGGTGATATCTCATACAGTGCCTTGATTTCTGCACTTCCTCCCCCGTTCGAATGGATCGCAGCGGCATTTGCGCCGATCACGGCAACCTTACAGCCGGATTCTGCCTGAAGCGGTAATACCTGATCTTCATTTTTCAGTAAAATCATGGACTCGCGCGCCACATCGAGCACTGCCCTGCGGTGTTCCTCCGTATTGTATGCGCCTGTCTTACGATGTTTTTTCTCCGGTCCGATCATTTTTAAACGCAGCATCATGCGGAGGATATTGCGCACTTTCTCATCCACCAGCGATTCTTCGATTTCTCCATCCTTCACTGCTTTTAACAGAGGCTCTGCCATGTACTGTTCGTCGAACTGATACTTGACATCCATCTCAAGATCCAGCCCGGACTCTGCAGCCAGTTTCGTATCGTGCACAGCACCCCAGTCGGAGATTACCACACCGTCAAATGCCCAGTCTTTCCGCAGTTTTTCATTGAGCAGGGATTTACTCATACAGCAGTGCTCACCGTTTAACAGATTATAGGCTCCCATCAGCGCAAGGGTGTGTCCCTTTTCTACCGCCGCTTGAAATCCCGGAAAATAAATTTCTTCCAGTGCTGTCTCATCGATGATTGTATCCACCCAGAGTCTTTCGGTTTCCTGTGAGTTTGCCGCAAAATGCTTCACGCATGCCGCAACATCGTTTTCCTGGATTCCCTCGATCATCGGTACAACCAGTTCTTCGATGAGTCCCGGATCTTCGCTCATATATTCAAAATTCCTGCCACAGAGCGGACTCCGCTTGATGTTGATGCCCGGAGCTAAGATCACATCTTTGCCCCTGCCTCTTGCCTCCTCACCCAGCACTTTTCCGGCTTTCTTTGCCAGATCACGGTTCCAGGTGGATGCAATGGCGCTGTTGCACGGAAGATAAGTCACATAATCTTCCGTCGTCCCGACATTCCGCCATTCATTGTCCGCAAATTCTGCGCGCACTCCCATCGGTCCATCCGACATATAGAGCGGTGGGATGGAAAGCCGCTCCACTCCTTCGGTGCGGAATAAACCCGCACCGTGGATCATACCGATTTTTTCTTCTAAAGTCAGCTTTTTTAAAATTTCTTCAATGTATGTTTCCTGCATTAAAATACAACCTCAGCCTTGCCGTCCCCGTTGAACTCTACGATGACATTTTCTCCATCCTGTGTATAGGATGCACCGTTTACCTGCTTTGGAGCACCGACATTCATCAATGCCACTTTGGATGCCTTTTTGCTCTCCACTGTAATTTCATAGGAAGTTCCATTCTTTACAACGTCTGCAGATGCTTCTTTTTCATTTTCTGTTCCATAGACAACAGTCTCCGCTTGAATGCCATCCTTCAATGCATAAGCACGGAATGTCACTCCGTCCGCATAATCATAAACCGCATTGTCATTTCTTGCACCCATAGCCACGATGCTGCCCTCTTTGACATAGAGAGGAATGCTTAAATAACCATGTTTTTCTGTATACCATTTACCGCCCTCTTTGACTTCTCCGGTCAGTAAGGATGTCCAGGTTCCCTCCGGCAGATAGTACTCTGCGATGCTGTCATCACGGAAGATTGGTGCAGCCAGTAAGGAATCACCTAACATATACTGGGTTGCCAGGTAAGCACAGTTCTTGTCCTCGGTAAATTCAAGCACCATGCTCCGCATCATCGGGATACCGGTCTTTGATGTCTCGATCGCATTGCGGTACAGATACGGCATTAAGGATGCCTTAAGCTGTGCGAAATAACGTACCACATCTACTGCTTCCTCATCATATGCCCACGGCACACGGTAAGAAGTAGATCCGTGCAGTCTTGAATGGGAAGAAAGCAGTCCGAATGCACACCATCTCTTATAGACATCCGGTGTGGAGGTACTCTCAAATCCTCCGATATCATGGCTCCAGTATCCAAAACCGGAACTTGTCAGTGACAGGCCTCCGCGAAGGCTCTCCTCCATGGATTCATAATCAGACCAGCAGTCACCGCCCCAGTGAACCGGGAACTTCTGTCCGCCTGCAGTTGCAGAACGTGCAAAAAGAACAGCCTCTTTTTCACCTTTTTTCTTCTTTAATACGTTAAATACCACCTTATTGTAAAGGTATGTATAGTAGTTGTGCATCTTGACCGGATCAGAACCGTCGTAATATACCGCATCTGTCGGGATTCTCTCACCAAAGTCGGTCTTGAAGCAGTCAACACCCATATCGAGCAGTGCCTCTAACTTTTTGCTGTACCACTCGCAGGCTGCAGGGTTAGTAAAGTCCACAATGGCAAGTCCCGGCTGCCACATATCCCACTGCCATACATCGCCATTTGGACGTTTTAAGAAGTAACCGCCCTCGACACCCTCTTTGAACATGGATGACTCCTGTCCCACATAGCTGTTGATCCAGACACAGATCTTTAATCCTTTTGCTTTCAGACGTTTTAACATGCCCTCCGGGTCCGGGAATACTCTTGAATCCCAGGTAAAATCACACCAGTTGAAATCTTTCATCCAGAAGCAGTCAAAATGGAATACGGATAACGGGATCTTGCGGTCAAACATTCCATCGACAAAACTGTTGACTGTCTTTTCATCATAATTTGTCGTAAAGGATGTGGACAGCCAGAGACCGAATGTCCACGGTGCCGGAAGTGACGGTTTTCCAGTGATATCTGTATAGCGCATCAGCACTTCTTTCATCGTCGGCCCGTTGATCAGGAAATAGTCAAGGTTTTCACCCGGCACGGAAAATTCAACCTTGGTTACCATCTCTGTTGCAACTTCAAAGGACACACGCTCCGGATGGTTTACAAACACACCGTATCCTTTATTGGAAATATAAAACGGGATATTTTTATAAGACTGCTCTGTGGAAGTACCGCCGTCCTCGTTCCAGATATCCACGCTCTGTCCATTTTTTACAAACGCAGAAAAACGCTCGCCAAGTCCATAGATCAGCTCGCCAACGGAAAGTGATAACTGCTCTCTCATATAAGCATCTTCCGGTCCTTTATCATAGGCAAAACCTTTCCAGTCGGTCTTCATGTATGCAAGATCTCTCCATCCGCTTGCAGTGATTTTCTCCTCACCGCGGTAAAATGTGAGTGCTCCGTTCTCTTTCTGCACTTCCAGACGCAGTGTACCGCTTGAAATGACCAGTTTGTCCTCCGTATCTTCTGCCTTTAAATGTCCGCTCTCCGCAGGTGCGATCTCAAATGACGGTGCCTTTTTCTGCACGCCCATGTGATGATAAGTCTGAACCCTAAGCACTTCCTCATACGGTGCTGAAATCACGATCGTGAGGTTGATTCCGCCAAGGGTATCGCCGCGCTGTGTGATCTTGCTTGTCGGCGCACAGATCGTCACCTGATCTTTCTCGATTTTTGAAAAATATACTTCTGCCGGAGAAAAGCACTCGCAGCGCTCTTTCTGCAGCCAGCATCCATTACTGAATTTCATATGATAATCCTCCCTGTTTTCCGAAGGAAAATGCGACTGCTATCAGGAGCAGAGGATTTTCCTCCCTGTAATTATCTCATTTTGTCTCATCTTACTATACCCACCCTGCAAAAAATACCCTCTAAATTGTACATAAAACACTCGATAAATTTGACAAACAAAACGTTCGCATTTATACTTACGTTTAGTACTTTTATCATTGGAACAGGAAGGTTATTTTTATGTATCGCGTTTTAATTGCAGATGATGAATCCATTATCCGGGAAGGTATCAAATGTCTGTTCGACTGGGAATCTCTCGGCTATACGATCGCCGGAGAAGCTGCAAACGGTGATTTGGCCTATCAGCAGATTCTTTCTTTACATCCGGATATTGTCCTCTTAGACATCCGCATGCCGGGAATGTCAGGGCTTGACGTCATCCGGGAGGCAAGAGCACAGGGTTTTACCGGAAAAGTCATTATCTTAAGCGGTTACTCTGATTTCAAATATGCGCAGGAAGCCATCCGTTACGGAGTGCAGTATTATCTGACAAAGCCGATCGACGAGGATGAACTTGAGGAGATTCTTCGTTCGATCAAAGAAAACTTAGACAAGGATGCTGCAACTGCAAATACCCGGGAACATTACCGTGAAAAGGCAAGAGAGACCATCATCCGCGATCTTTTAACGAATGATATCGATCTTTCCCACATAAATACAACAGATCTCCATCTGACAGCAGACACCTATCAGGTTGTGATCTATGAGAAATACAGTCACAATACTGCAGATGCCTCCTATCGTTTTTCGGATCTTCTGCGCGTGACGAATCAGGATAATAACTCCTATGATAACATTACGCTGCAGTATCATGAGGTTATTTTACTGAAAGGCACTTTTGCCATTCAAAAATTTAATGATTTTCTGGAGCGTTACCAGAGAGAACGGCGTCCACAGGAGAATTCTCCTCTTGACAGTCTCTTTATTACATATGGTGCGCGTGTGTCAGACCTGTCGGAAGTCTATATTTCCTATATTCAGGCGAAACAGCTCTTAGAACGCCGTTTCTTCTGCGAGCAGGAACAGCACACGATCGGTTATGCCGAACTGCCGGACCCGGACAGTTTAAAATCCATCTTAAACGACGCTTTTTTAAACCGTTACGCTACCAGCCTGTTTGAATATCTTCAGGCATTCAACCGCAATATGTTAGCGGAGACTTTGACACAGCTTACCAATGAACTTTACCATGCTGCAGATTCGATTGATTCCATACGGCTTTTCCTGACAGACCTTTATCTGCAGATCAAGGAACAGGCAAACCGGCTTTACAATGGTGCAAATATCCCGTTTCCGAGCAATGCGGATATCATCCGTCTGATCGAAGAAAAATATTATCTCTACGAGATCATCCTGTACTTCACGGAACAGTTTGAGATGATCATGTCCTCGATCGGTAACTCTTCCCGTGAAAGCGTGCTGGATGATATTCTGCACTACATCAACCACAACTATGCAAGCAATATCACATTAGAAAATATTGCACCGCTGTTTGGTTACAACAGCTCCTATCTCGGAAAGATTTTCCGCAAAAAGATGGGTGAAAACTTCAACTCATACGTCGACCATGTCCGCATCAAACACTCGATGGAGCTTCTCTGTTCCTCAGAGTTAAAAGTTTATGCGATCGCAGAAAAAGTCGGTTACCGGAATGTCGATTATTTCCATATCAAGTTCAAAAAATACGTTGGAAAAAGCCCGGCAGAATACCGGAAAGAACATAAAAATGAATAAACTTTCATAAAAACTGCCGCCTCCGGGTGAATATATGTACCCTTTTCTCTGTAAGTTCAGAAAAAGGGGGACATATCACCGTGAGGCGGCAGTTTTTATTTATAAGATCCGGGTGTCAAATGGTGTTTTCCGGTTTTTCGATTGGCAAATGGCACCGCAGTGCCTGTCATTTTAAGAAATCATACTGTGACATATAAAGTTTGTAATACTCACCCTTCTGTTCCATCAGTGCGTCATGATTTCCACGCTCTAAAATATCGCCTTTGTCTACATATAAGATGCAGTCGGCATTTTTGATCGTAGAAAGTCTGTGTGCAATGATAAAAGAAGTCCGTCCCTTCAAAAGTTCGTTCAATCCTTTCTGCAAAAGCAGTTCCGTCTCGGTATCAATGCTCGAAGTCGCCTCATCTAAGATCAGGATCTTCGGATCTGCAAGCAGTGCCCTTGCAAAGGAAATAAGCTGCCGCTGTCCGGCGGATAGCCTGCTTCCTCTCTCATTGACTTGTGTCTTATATCCGTTTTCCATTTCCATAATAAAATCATGGGCGAAGACTGTTTTTGCGGCACGGATGACTTCCTCGTCCGTCGCACTGCGGTTGCCATAGCGGATATTATCCATGATCGTCCCCGCAAAAATAAAGCTGTCCTGCATCATGATTCCCATCTGGGTGCGCAGTGAATGAAGTGTCACCTTCGAGATATCAATGCCATCGATCGTGATTTTCCCGGAATCCACATTGTAAAAACGGCTGATGAGATTTACGATCGTGGATTTTCCTGCCCCGGTCGGGCCGACGATCGCATACGTTTCACCCGGTTTTGCCGTAAAATTGATATCCTCCAAAATCTTCTGCCCCGGCTCATAACCAAAGGACACATGGGAAAACTTCACTTCTCCTGCCACCTCCGGCATCGGGATTGCATCCGGCTCATCCCTGACACCCACCGGCTCATCGATCGTCTCAAAAATCCTCTCAAGATAAGAGATTGCTGTCAAAAGAGAATTGTAAAATCCGGCAAGTGTGTTGATTGGTGCCCAGAAACGCCCAATGTACGCGGTAAATGCGATCAGAACACCGACGGTCAGTGTCATATCCGGTGCTAAAATCCAACGGACACCCAGCACATAGATCAGTGCCGTCGTAAATGTCGAAATAATATCCACGCTCGGTCCCATCGTAAAGTTAAACATTACCGCACGCATCCAGGATTTCCGGTAATTTTTACTTAGGTTATTAAAGATTCCGGTATTCTCATTTTCCCTTACAAAAGACTGCGTCACACGGATTCCATTGATACTCTCCGCAATGTACGCATTTAAGTTTGACTGTTTGTTGCTCTGGATCTGCCATGCCCTGCGCTGTTTTTTCTTGATTAAGATAATCACAAATGCAAGAACCGGCAGTCCGCACAGACAGATCAGCGTCAGCCGGACATCGAGTGCAAACATGAACATCAGGATAAAGATCAGGTTGCACAGATCTGTGAATGTGTTGACAATACCATTGCTCAAAAGATCACTTAGGCTGTTCACATAATTGACCACACGCACCTGAATTTTTCCATGTGGTCTGTCATCATAATAGGAAAACGGAAGTTCCTGCAGATGACAGAAAATATCATAGCGGATGTCATGTACGATATCCTGCCCGATCACACTCATGGTCTTGATCTTGATCCGCAGGGAAAGACCCGAATAAAGTGCGATCAGCAATGTCGCAATACTGTAAAATGTGATCGATTTCATATCTTTTTCCGGGATGCTGTGATCCATCACATTCTGGAAAAAGATCGGAATCGCCATGGTAAGTGCCGAGGAAGAAAGCATCAGAAGAATAACGCCTGCCATCTTCTTTTTGTAGGGAGCAATGTAACCTGCAAGACGTTTAAGCTGGTTTACATCAAAACTGTCCTCTAATATCTCATCCATATCATATCTGTTTCTTGCCATCTTATTTCTCCCCCTTTCCATTTAAAATTTCCTGTGGGATTTCGCCATACTGGTTATGGAAAGCCGTCGCGTAATAACCTCCCGCCGCCACTAACTGCTCATGTGTTCCCTGTTCAATGATGCGTCCGTTATCCATGACAAGGATCAGATCTGCATCTCTAATGGAAGAAATGCGGTACGCAATGACAAAGATCGTGCACTTGTTATCTAATTTCTTCAACTGGCTCTGGATATAACTCTCCGTCTCCATATCGACCGCCGATGTCGTATCGTCAAGAATCAGAATCGACGGATCTTTCAGCAGTGCCCTCGCAAGGGAGATACGCTGTTTCTGTCCGCCGGAAAGTCCGACACCGCGCTCACCCACAATCGTATCATATCCATCCGGAAGTGCCTGGATAAAATGATTGGCATCCGCCATGATCGCAGCCTGTTTGACTTCTTCGAACGAACAATTCGGCCTTCCGTATGCGATATTTCCTTCGATCGTATCAGAAAAAAGGAACACATCCTGCATCGCCATGCCGATATTGTCACGCAGGTTATAAAGATCCATGTCGCGGACATTCACACCATCCACAAGCACTTCACCGGAAGTCGTATCATAAAACCGGCAGAGCAGATTCATGATCGTTGATTTTCCAGCTCCGGTAGAACCAATGATGCCGACGGTCTGCCCCGGTTTTACCTTAAAATTGACATCCATGACAATATCTTCGTCATCCGCACGGTAAGATACATTTTTAAACTCGATCTCACCTTTCAGATGTTTCTTCACTACTCCAGATACCGGTGTTTTTACATGCGGCTCTTCACTGTAAGTCGCATAGATTTTCTCCACGGACGTTGTAAAGTTACTGATATCGTTGACCAGCCATCCTGCCTGGCGCAGCGGGTTGTTTAACATCCACAGATAACCGTTCACCGTCACGAGCTGTCCTAACGTGATCTCTCCCTGAATGACCATATAGCCGCCGTAGAGGATCAGGATGATCGTCAGTGCATAGGAAAGCACCTCAAATATCGGCACATATTTCATCCAGATCTTTGACGCATCGATCTGCGCCGCACGGAATTTATCATTTTCCTTATTGAATTTTTCAATCTCAAAATCTTCTTTTGCAAACGCTTTTACCACGCGGTTTCCACTGACATTTTCCTGCACAAACGCATTGAGTGATGAAAAACAGTCACGGTTGCGTTTGAATGCCGGGCGTACTTCCTTCGTCTGACGGCAGGTCGCAAATGCTGTAAACGGCAGCACCACAAGCATGGCAAGCGCAAGTTTTGTGTTGACCGTAAAGATCATAAGCAGTGCAAACACGAACATCAGCACACTCTGGTAAACCATATAGACCACATATGCCACAAAGTGACGGATTGCATCCATATCTCCGGTCTGGCGGCTCATCAGATCTCCGGTACGTTTCTTATTGTAAAATGCAAAATCTTCCTCTAATAATTTCCGGTAGACTTTGTCTCTCATATCGTACAAAACGCCCTGCGACGCCGTCTCAAATGCGACCTGAAACAGAAAACGCAAGACTCCCATCACGATCGTGACTCCGATCAGACATCCGATAAACGACATCAGTCTGTCATATTTTCCACCGCTTATGACCTGATCTACGATCTGCCCGGATATGTACGGATTGACCACCGAAAGCACTGATACCGCTGTGGTCAGTAAAATACCAATTATCATCAGTCCCCGGTACTTTTTCAGAAATGAAAAGAACCATTTCATTGGTGTCATAATAACCCTCCTACTCCCTTTTTGTTTTTCTTTCTGATTTTCAGTATAGTACTTCTGGGGTAAAAAGGAATGTACTATCTTGCACCGTTCATGTTATTTTTTGCACCGGAAGGGATGGTTTCTGGTGGAGAATATGTTATACTGTGATGTGGATCACAAAAAGTGTATTTAGACTTTGAAACTGGAAATTTGCGCGAAGCTGGTTTTCATTTTGTTCCATTGTCCGAAAATAAGAAAAACTAAGTATGCCTGCTTTATGCTCTTTCAAAGTGACGTGTACGTCTTAAACGTGCCCTCCATGGCACGTTAAGACTTGCGCTGCCATCCGTGGCAGCACAACACTGTGTATTTACAGGCATACTAAGATTTTCTAATTTTCTCCCAAGTCACAAAAAGATCTCCAGCTTCGCGCAAATTCCCATATTTCACATTTTGACACACTTTTTATGATCCACATCGCATTGTATTTTAAATATAGACAATAAGTTTTTATCGGCGATAAAATGAAGAAATGGAGACCTTACTATGTGCTGTGACAACCGGGAACAACTGCTTGACCAACTGAATCCAACTTTTCTATTTACCTGGAAAGGCACACGTTTGAAAGATGAAGCACGCTATCACAGCCACGATTTTATCGAGATGGCATTTATTTTGTCCGGCCACGGCAAATACAAGATTGCGGACAGGCTCTATGATGTGTCCGAAGGAGATATCATTATTTTAAATCCGGGGCAGAAGCATCAGGCACTCTGCACGGATCCTGCCAATCCGACCATGGAGTTTTTTGTCGGTTTATGTGATGTCCGTTTTCCGGATTTCCCGGAAAATTATCTGCCGCTGCATTTAAAAGATCTGACATCCGATCCAGCCACACAGTCTCCTATTTTACATACCTCCGGCGAACTGCGCCAGAAGCTGTTTAAGATCTGCACAGCCATGAGCGTAGAAAATGACGTCTGCCGCAGCGGACGTTATATCATGTTGAAAAGTTATCTGATGCAGATGCTGATCCTGCTGCTGCGGGAACAGAGTGAACCGGTAAAAATCAATACCGGCTGCTCTTTTGAATCTACCAGCAAAAAATATGTAGTTGACCAGATCGTAAATTATTTTGAGGATCATTACAGTGAAAAGATTTCTTTAGATCAGATTGCAGAAAATATGTACTTAAGTCCTTTTTATATCTCACGTATTTTTAAAAGTGAGACAGGCGATACACCGATCCGCCACCTGATCAATATCCGCCTTGAAAAAGCAAAAGAATTGTTGGAAAACGGCTTTGACGGCAGCATCCAGGAAGTTGCAGCCGAAGTCGGCTATGATGATGTCTATCATTTCAGCAAGCTGTTTAAAAAACGATTCGGAATGCCGCCGTCAAAGATCCGTAAATTATTATGATTCATTTAAAAATTTTTCCAGAAATCTTTCGAGCCTGCGAATTCCAGTTCCTTGCCATTCTGGAATCTTTTACTGATAATGCCATCCTCTCCAAAACTTGGTGTGTATGTCAGATTTTTATATATTCATCGTCATATATGGGGGAATGCATATAATTCCATCTTTTACAATTAAATTTCTTGGATGAATAATATAACTTTCCCCTATGCGCTCCTTGTATTTTTCTCTGAAATTATTTAATGAGGTCGTTTTGTATTGCTTTCCTGACTTCACTTCAATCGGAAACATCTTATATTTTAATCTGCTGTTATTGGAAATGATAAAATCTATTTCCATATCATTTCGATGCTTATTTTCATTATAGTGTGTATAAAAATATAATTTATGTCCATTTGCCACCAGCATCTGAGCTAATGCATT
>ENA-UOJJ01003929-UOJJ01003929.1-human-gut-metagenome-genome-assembly--contig:-CS66-NODE-3929-length-14950-cov-9.321383_pt1 | contig 14950 bp, 13 predicted proteins | sample MGYA00242343_ERZ723890 | MGnify/ENA metagenome assembly ERZ723890 | reverse complement strand
ATGATGATATAGTATCAAACTGCGACGGCAAGCTGCTCGAGCTTCGAGCCGGTCTGCCAGAGTGCGCAGTAGATCTCCGTGCATTTTTTGAATTTTGCGAACAGGGCCTGCGCCTTGGCCTCGTCGCCGTAGACCTTCCACAGCCCCGCGCATTTGAAGCCGTTCGCGCGGTGGTCGATGAAGCCCTTGACGTCCTCCGGCGGATAGCTGAGGAACAGCCCCACCTCGTGCGGGAACTCTCCGCTCTCGCGGAAGCGGCGGATGAGCTGCGCCACGCAGCGCGCACAGCTCTCATCGGCGTAGCCCGCCTGGCGCAGCAGCTCGGACGCCAGCGCGTCCTGCAGGTCGCGCCGCAGCTCGGCGGGACGGTAGAGGTAAAGGAGCGCCTGCCCCTCCAGAAAGCGGATCGGCAGCAGGCACAGCCCCTTCGGCACCAGCAGCCGGTTCAGCCGCCGGATGTCGGTCAGCAGGTCCTCGCGGTCCTCACAGGGACAGGGAAAAAGACTCCCCGTCTTGATGCCCGCGAGCGTCGGCGCGCCCTGACGGATCAGAATTTCTTCAGACATTTGCTCTCGCCTCCTGTGGTAGTATTTCACACGACGGCTGCTTTCATTCCATCAGTTAAACAACTCTAACCGTATGGTAAAAAGAAAGACGTCGATCCTATGCATCTTCACGTCTCTTTGGTTAAAGTGCTCTAACTAATATCCTTTTGAAAAACCGCACCGGCGGTTTACAGCTATACCATAGCATACTCCCGACGCCTTTGCAAGTCTTTTTTTCGCGGATGACAAAATTATTCCTGCCGGCAGGCGGAGCAGGACCGCCGCTTCGGCAGTCCCGCTCCGGGCAGCTCTGTTATTTTTCGATGCGGTAGCTTTCCTCTCCACCGTAGATGTGTACCGCGCGGGCGCGGTAGATATCCAGAACGGCGCTCGCCAGCGCGTCGGGATCGTGGCGGGCAAAGTCGCCGGACGGCGACGCCAGCGGCCGCTCGACCAGCTCGACGCCCATCTGCGCGATGCGTTCACGGTCGACCGTCAGCGCCTCCGCACCCTCGGCACGGTAGCGCTCCGCCAGCTCCGGCGGGATGGGAGAGGAATTGGCAAGGCACAGCTCCACCATGTCCGCCGTACCGTGGCGCAGCAGCGCCGCCAGATGGTCGGCGGCGGTGTAGCCCTCGGTCTCGCCGTCCTGCGTCATGATGTTGCAGACGTAGATTTTCTGCGCGTCGGACGCGGCGATGGCCTCCGCCACGTCGTCCACCAGCAGGTTCGGGATGATGCTCGTGTACAGACTCCCCGGCCCGAGGAGGATGAGGTCCGCCGCCGCGATGGCGTCGAGCGCATCGGGGAGCGCCTTCGGGTGCGCCGGCAGAAGCTCGACGTGGTCGATGCGGCAGTCCTGCTGCTTTTTGAAGCCGAAGATATTGCTCTCGCCGACAACGTAGGCGCCGTTTTCAAAGGTCGCCGTCAATCGCACGTCCGTCGTCGTGACGGGAATGACCGTGCCGCTGATGGCAAGCACCTGCCCCATGCTGCGCACCGCCTCGTCAAACGAGCCGGTGACGCCGTTGAGCGCTGCGAGCAGGAGATTGCCGAAGCACTGCCCGCGCAGCGTGCCGCTCTCAAAGCGATAGGTCAGGAGCTGCTGCATGACCGGCTCGGTGTTCGCGAGCGACTCCATGCAGTGGCGGATGTCGCCGGGCGGCAGCATCCCGATGTCCCGCCGCAGCATACCGCTGCCGCCGCCGTCGTCCGACACGGTGACGATGGCGGTCAGATTTTTCGTGTATTTTTTCAGCCCGCGCAGCATGGTGGAAAGGCCCGTGCCGCCGCCGATGGCGACGATATGCGGTCCCTGCGCCCACAGCTGACGGCTCGGAAGCATCGCGCTCATACGCAGTCCTCGTTTCCGCGCCGCCCACAGCGGACCGGCGCAAAAGACTTTTCGATTTTTAAGGCAGCACCGCGCAATTTGGCAAGCCGATCCAGCGAAGCGCGCAGACGCAATTGCGCGGCGATGCCTTAAGATTATACCACTTTCTTTAAGACTGCACAAGCACCCTTGTTTTTTTCACCGCCGCGTGCTACACTCAGGGCGTACTGTTCAGAAGTCGCAAAGAAAGGCAGATCGCTGTGCTATGACCTATTTCTGGGAAACCGTTGACACCATCGCGCCGGGCCTCGGCTGGCGGCATTTCGGTCCCTTCCACCTCGCCGTGCTCGCCGTTTTTCTTCTGCTCGGCGCCGTGCTCTGCCGCGGCTATCGCGGCATGGACGCGGACAAGCGGCGCCGCTGGCGGCGCACCGTCGCGCTGCTGCTCATCGCAGACGAGCTTTTCAAGGACTTCGGCCTTCTTTACGGTGGCAATTTCAGCCTCGATTACCTGCCGCTGCACCTGTGCTCCATCAATATCTTTCTCATCGCCCTGCACGCCTGGCGGCGGCCGAAGCTGCTCGACACCTTTTTGTATTTCGTCTGCCTGCCCGCCGCCTGCGCGGCGCTGCTCTTCCCGACGTGGGCCCCGCTGCCGCCGCTCAACTTCATGGTGATCCACAGCTTCACCGTGCATTTCCTGCTCGCGCTCTATCCCCTTGCGCTGACCCTCCGTGGCGACATGGACCCGCAGCCGCGCGCGTTCCCGCGCTGCTTTGCCCTGCTCGCGGCGATGGCTGTGCCGATCTGGTTTTTCAACCGTGCGTTCGGCACGAACTTCATGTTCCTCATGCGCGCCGGCGAGGGCAACCCCCTCAAGCTCTTCGAGCGCTTCGGCAGCCATCTGCTCGGCTACCCCGTGCTCCTCGCCGTGGTGTTCGCCGTGATGTATCTGCTCCTCCGCGTGCTGCGCCGACGCACCGCCGTGCCCGCCAGCAAATAAAGCCCTCCGCCGATCCGGCCCGTCCCACAGGGGCGGGCCGTTTCATTTGTGAACTTTCTGTGTCATTTCATTTTCCCGCTTGACAAGAAAAAATGTTTCGGCTACAATACGCAGGTCAATAGGTCGCATACGACGTAATTTTATTTCTGAGGTGAGGAACCATGTGCAAACGATCCGTCCCCAGGGGACTGCGCTTTGCGATCCTGCAAAAAACCATACGCCGGCAGATGGATGAATATGTGCGTGAAACGGGCCTGACCGGCACGCAGGTCGGCGTGCTCGGCGAGCTTGGCCGTCTGGAGCGCGAGAGCGCGGGTGAGGTGACGCAGAAGGCGCTGGAGGCGGCGGCGCACGTCACGCATCCGACGATGGCCGAGCTTCTGAAAAAGCTGGAGAAAAAGGGCTTTGTCACCTGCCGCACCAGCGAAAAGGACCACCGCTGCAAGGTCGTCTCCGCCACCGAGAGGGCGCACGAGCTGCATCATGCCATCGGTGTTTTCGACGATCGCGTGTTCTTGGGGCTCTGCCGGGGGCTGAGTGAGGACGAGGTCGCGCAGCTCCTCCGCATCACCGACGTGATGCTGGAAAACGCAAAAAATATGAACGACGCGCGGGAGCCTTTCCCGTGCGGGAGAGGATGTGATGCCGAATGATCCGACAGCTCACCAAATGTATCCGCGAATACAAAGCCCCGACGGTCTGGACGCTCGTGCTCATTTTAGCCGAGGTCGCCATCGACGTTATCATTCCCTTTGAGACCGCCAACCTCATCAACGAGGTCAAGGCCGGCGCGGAGCTCGGCGGCATCGTGCGCGTGGGTCTTGTGCTCGTGCTGCTGGCGATGATCTCGCTCGTGTGCGGCGGCGCGGCGGGCTTTACCGGCTCCAAGGCGGCGTCCGGCTTTGCCAAAAACGTGCGCCATGACCTCTTCACCAAGGTGCAGAGCTTTTCGTTCGAGAACATTGACAAGTTCTCGTCCGCCTCGCTCGTCACGCGCATGACCACCGACATTCAGAATGTGCAGATGGCGTACATGATGTGCATCCGCATCGCGGTCCGCGCCCCGCTGATGATGATCTTCTCCATCATCATGGCGTTCATTATGGGCGGAAGACTCGCGCTGACCTTTGTGGTCATCGTGCCGGTGCTGGTCGTCGGGCTGTTCTTCATCGCGCGCGAGGCCATGCCCGCATTCCGCGCGGTGTTCCGCAAGTACGATAAGCTCAACGAATCCGTGGAGGAAAACGTGCGCGCGATGCGCGTGGTGAAGGGCTTCGCGCGTGAGAGCTACGAGACGAAGAAGTTCACCGCCGCGAGCGACAACATCCGCGGCGACTTCACGCACGCCGAGCGCGTGGTCGCGCTCAACTCCCCGCTCATGCAGCTGTGCGTGTACTTCAATATGGTGTTCGTGCTCTTCGTCGGCTCGAAGCTCATCATCACGAACGGCGGCACGACCATCGACGTCGGCCAGCTCTCCGCCATGCTCACCTACGGCATTCAGGTGCTCATGTCGCTGATGATGGTCTCCATGATCTATGTGATGCTCACCATGTCCGCCGAATCCGTCAAGCGTATCTGCGAGGTCTTGAGCGAGGAGTCCGCGCTCACCGATCCCGCCGCGCCGGTCACGACCGTCGCGGACGGCTCCGTGGACTTTGACGGCGTGAGCTTCAAGTATTCCGCCGGCGCGGAGAAATACGCGCTGCGGGACATCGACCTCCACATCGCCTCGGGCCAGACCGTCGGCATCCTCGGCGGCACCGGCTCGAGCAAATCGACCCTCGTGCAGCTCATCCCCCGTCTCTACGACGTGACGGAGGGCAGCGTGAAGGTCGGCGGCGTGGACGTGCGCGAGTACGACCTCGACGCGCTGCGCAGCGCCGTAAGCATGGTGCTGCAGAAGAACGAGCTGTTTTCCGGCAGCATCAAAGAAAATCTCCGCTGGGGCAATGAGAACGCCACGGACGCGGAGCTTGAGGAGGCCTGCCGCCTCGCGCAGGCGGACGACTTCATCCGCTCCTTCCCCGACGGCTACGACACCCACATCGAGCAGGGCGGCACGAACGTCTCCGGCGGACAGAAGCAGCGCCTGTGCATCGCCCGCGCGCTGCTCAAGAAGCCGAAGATCCTGATCCTCGACGACTCGACCTCCGCGGTCGATACGCGCACCGACGCGCTCATCCGCGAGGGCTTCAAGTCCTATATCCCCGAGACGACCAAGATCATCATTGCCCAGCGCGTCGCGTCCGTGCAGGACGCCGACCTCATCCTCGTGATGGACGGCGGCGCCATTGCCGCCTCCGGCACGCACGAGGAGCTGCTCAAGACCTCCGAGATTTACCGCGAGGTCTACGAATCCCAGACGAACGGAGGCGACGAGAATGCCTAAAGTGAATCCGCACGCCGATCCCACGCGGCGCGACCTCGGTCCCGCCGCCCTGGGGCGCACGGTGAAGAAGCTCTTTTCCTATTATCCCGTGCTCGCCCCCGTCACCTTTGTCTGCATCCTGTTCTCCTCCATCGTATCCTCCGTTCCCTCGCTCTTCACGCAAAACATCATCCAGATCATCGAAAAGTGGTATGTCAGCCGCGACTGGGCCGCCGCCAAGGCGGAGATCGTGCCCTATCTCACGCTGCTCGTCGTGCTCTACGCGCTCTCCATTCTCTCCATGACGGTCTACACGCAGCTCATGGCGTATATGACGCAGGGCTTTCTGCACAAACTGCGCTGCGAGATGTTCGGCGGGATGCAGAAGCTGCCCATCCGCTATTTCGACAGCCACCAGCACGGCGACATCATGAGCCACTACACGAACGACATCGACACGCTCCGCCAGCTCGTCTCGCAGGCATTGCCCGCGCTCATTCAGTCCGGCGCGATCGTGCTCGTGGTGTTCTCCATCATGCTCTACTTCAGCCTTTGGCTGACGCTGGTGCTCGTGCTCGGCATCATCGCCATGGTCGCGGTCACGAAGAAGATCGGCGGCGGCAGCGCGAAATACTTCGTCCGCCAGCAGAAGGCGGTCGCCTCCACCGAGGGCTTCATTCAGGAGATGATGGCGGGTCAGAAGGTCGTCAAGGTCTTCTGCCACGAGCAGAAGAGCATCGAGGACTTCGACCGGCTCAACGACGCTCTCTTTGAGGACAGCTTCCGCGCACAGGCCTATGCCAGCGTCCTCGGCCCCATCATCGGCAACATCGGCAACATCCTCTATGTGACGCTCGCGCTCGTCGGCGGCGTGTTCCTGCTCATCGGACTGCCGAACGTGTCGCTCTCCGGCAAGGCGCTGGACATCTCCATCCTTGTGCCCTTCCTCAACATGGCGCGCCAGTTCACCGGCAACGTCAACCAACTCTCCCAGCAGATCAACGTGGTCGTCATGGCGGGCGCGGGCGCGCAGCGCGTGTTCGCCCTCATCGACGAAAAGCCCGAGACGGACGACGGCTATGTGACGCTTGTGAACGCCGCGGTCGCGCCCGACGGCACCGTGACCGAATCCGACCGCCGCACCGGTCATTGGGCGTGGAAGCACCCGCACGGCGACGGCACCCTCACCTACACCGAGCTGCGCGGCGACGTGCGCCTCACCGATGTGGACTTCGCCTACACCGAGGGCAAGGACGTGCTGCACGACGTATCCGTTTACGCCGAGCCGGGCCAGAAGGTCGCCTTCGTCGGCGCGACCGGCGCGGGCAAAACGACCATCACGAACCTCATCAACCGCTTTTACGACATTGCCGACGGCAAGATCCGCTACGACGGCATCAACATCAACAAGATCAAGAAGGCGGATCTGCGCCGCTCCCTCGGTCTTGTTTTGCAGGAGACGAACCTCTTCACCGGCACGGTGATGGAGAACATCCGCTACGGCCGTCTGGACGCGACGGACGAGGAGTGCCGCGCGGCGGCAAGGCTCGCCGGCGCGGACGACTTCATCACGCGCCTGCCGCAGGGCTACGACACGCTGCTGACCAACAACGGCGCGAACCTCTCGCAGGGCCAGCGCCAGCTCATCGCCATTGCCCGCGCGGCGGTCGCCGACCCGCCGGTGATGATCCTCGACGAGGCGACCAGCTCCATCGACACGCGCACCGAGGCCATCGTGCAGCGCGGCATGGATCAGCTGATGGAGGGCCGCACGGTGTTCGTCATCGCGCACCGTCTGTCCACCGTCAAGAACTCCGACGTTATCATGGTCCTCGACCACGGCCGCATCATCGAGCGCGGCAGCCACGAAAAGCTCATCGCCGAAAGGGGCACCTACTATCAGCTCTACACCGGCGCATTCGAGCTGGAATAAGCAGAAAATCGGGGGCGGCCCGTGCCGCCCCCGATTTTTCGTTTCTTTGCCCGAAAGGCTCTTGCTTTTTCATGCGGATACGCTATAATGACTTCTACGAACGTCCCGTCAGGCTCTCTGTCGGGGCGCTGCTTTCTCTCACGGAATAAGGAGCCTGCTACGCTTATGGAAAATAAAGTCACCGCCCGCAATCCCATCACGGAGGGCTGCATCTGGAAGGGGATGCTGCTCTTCGCGCTGCCGATCATGCTCGGCTCGCTGCTCCAGCAGCTCTACAACACCGCCGACGCCGTCATCGTCGGCCGCGCGCTCGGCAAGGCCGCGCTCGCCTCGGTCGGCGGCTCGTCGGCCCGTATCTCCAACCTGCTCGTCAACGCTTTCGTTGCACTCTCGTCCGGCGCGAGCGTCATCGTCGCGCAGCACTTCGGCGCAAGGGACACGCAGCGCGTGCGCCGGAGCATCTGCACCGCCATGCTGCTCTCGGTGGTCTGCGGCATTCTTCTCACGGTCCTCGGCATCACCTCCGCGCGGCAGCTGCTCGTGTGGATGCAGACCACCCCCGAGACGCTCGACGCCTCCGCCTCCTATCTGCGCATCTTCTTCCTCGGCATGGTGCCGACCATGCTCTACAACATGGGCAACGGCATCCTGCGCGCGATGGGAGACTCCAAGCGTCCTCTTTACTACCTCTTCGTCTGCGTCGTAGCCAACATTGCGCTCGACCTGCTCTTTGTGATCGTTTTCCAATGGGGCATCGAGGGAGCCGCCGCCGCGACCGCTCTTTCGCAGGTCGTGTGCGCGGCGCTGGTCGTGCGCGCCCTGCGGCGGCTTCCCGAGGAGCAGCGTCTGCTCTACGACCGTGAGGAGCTTGACCGCGGCATTCTCCGCCGGATGCTCCACGTCGGCATCCCCGCTGCCCTTCAAAGCTCGATGTACGGCATTGCCAACATCGTCCTGCAGGTCGGCATCAATATGCTCGGCACGGACTCCATGGCGGGCTGGACCGCCTTCAACAAGTTCGACGACTACTACTGGCCCATCTCCAACGCCATCGGCATCGCCGTCATGACCTACGTCGGGCAGAACTTCGGCGCGGGCGACCGCGAGCGCGTGCACGAGTCGATCCACAAGGGGCTGCTCATCCACCTGACGACCTCCGCGCTCTTCTCCGTCATCATCTTCTCGGGTCGCTACCCGATGATGCACCTCTTCGTCGGCGACGATCCGACGGTCATCGCCATCGGCGCGCAGGTGACGGCGCTCATCGCTCCCTGCTATGTGCTCTTCACGCTCGTCGAGGTCCTCTCCGCCACCATGCGCGGCGTCGGCAATGCGGTGGTTCCCGCCGCCATCACGATGGTCTTTACCTGCATCGTGCGTCTCATCTACCTCTGGGGCTACGCCTTCTCGCACAACTCCAACCTCACCATTGCCGTCATCTACCCCATCTCCTGGGTGCTCACCAGCATCGCCTTTCTCCTTTACTATAAGTCCCGCAAATGGATGCCCAAGGGCTTCCATTTCTGAAAAAACTGCGCGCAGAGCCGCTTTCGGCCCTGCGCGCAACCGTCGATTGACAAATTTCCTGCCCGTCTTTCTTGTCCGCAACCGCAAAAAGCGGTATGCTCTGCCCATCAAACAGACGCCGTGCGCGCCGGAATCGGAGGACTTCCCTTATGATATTGGCTGATAAGATCACTGCCCTGCGCAAAAAGGCCGGCTGGTCGCAGGAGGAGCTGGCGGAGCAGCTCGGCGTCACGCGCCAGTCCGTGAGCAAGTGGGAGGGCGCGCAGTCCGTGCCCGATATGGATAAGGTCGTGCAGATGAGCCGTCTGTTCGGCGTGACGACCGACTTTCTGCTCAAGGACGAGCTTTCCGAGGAGGAGCCCGCGCCCGCAGGCTGCGACTCGCCCCTGCGCCGCGTGACGATGGCGGAGGCGTCCGAATATCTCGCCTTGCGCCGCGCCGCCGCGCCGAAAATTGCATTTGCCACGATGCTCTGCATCCTCTCCCCCATCTGCCTGATCCTGCTCGCCGGAATGAGCGAGGTTTCGCGCTTCGGCATCTCCGAGGACGCCGCCGCGGGCGTGGGACTGTGTGTGCTGCTCGTGATGGTCGCCGTCGGCGTCGCCATCTTCCTCTCCTGCGCCGCCAAGGTCAAGCCCTATGCCTTTCTGGAACGGGACGCCTTTGAAACGGAGTACGGCGTCGCCGGCATGGTGCGCGAGCGGCAGAAGGAGTACGCGCCCGCCTATGCCCGCCTGAACATCACCGGCACCGTGCTGTGCATCCTTGCCGCTGTGCCGCTCTTCGCCGCCATGTGCGTCTCCGCCTCCGACCTCTTCTACATCGGCGCGGTCTGCCTGCTGCTCGCCATCGTCAGCACCGGCTGCTTCGCCTTCGTGCTCGGCGGCGTGAACCACAGCGCCATGCAGGCCCTGCTCGAGGAGGAGGACTACACCCGCGAGAACAAGGCGAAAAGCCCCGTCATCGGCGCGGTCAGCGGCATCTACTGGCTGCTCGTCACCGCCGTTTACCTCTTCTACACCTTCGGCCCCATGGGCAACGGACAGCCGAAATACAGCTGGTTCATCTGGGCGGTCGCTGGCGTGCTCTTCGGCGCGGTCATGCTGGTGGTAAAACTCATCGCAAGGAGAAAGTGACCGCCGCGCGGTACATAGAAAAATGTCCGTCCTCTCGGAGAACGGACATTTTTTGCGTTTTCGCCTACAGGCATTCGGCACAGTAGGCGCGGATGTCGAACGCGTCCAGCGGGCTGGTCGCCTTGAGGTAGAGCGGGTGGTGCGGGTGTCCCTTGACCGAGCGCCGCCCCGCCGTGTACCACTGCGCGCCGTGCCGCTCGCCGATGGCGATCATGTCGGCAAGGCAGTCCTTGAGATACGCGCGCTGCTCGATGATGTTCCCCCACGCCGCCCACACGGCGGGCTGCTCGGACAGCGAGAGGATGTAGTCGAACGCCTCCATGTTTGCGCGGTGGAGCGCCTCGTTGCACACGCGCTCCATGTCGTTCGGGCGCGTCGCACGCTGGGCATAGACGTTGAACATGAGGAAGCTGTCGTAGCCGTTGTTTTTCGCCACGCGCTCCACCGACTGAAGCGTAGGGTCGAGCCGATCCGGCTCGGCGGTCGAGGGATTGATGCCGATGCACACGAGCGGCTTTTCCCCGCGCGTGCCGAGAAGATATCGGTACTCCGTGTAAAAATCCGGCACATAGAGCCATTTCTCCGCGTCGTAGCCGCCGGACTGTCCGCTGCGCGCCATGGCGTCGGCAAAGGGCAGGATGGAAAGCTCCGCGATCGGAGCGCTCGGGATGTGCGGCATGGTCGTTCCTCCGTTCTGCCGCGCCCGCGGGGCGGCAGCTGTTTTTCGACATTTTACCCCATCCGGCGCCATTCGGCAAGCCCCGCATTTTGTGGGCTTGACTTTTTTTGCCGCCGTGGTATGATTTGTATAACAAATCATACTTTGAGGTGAATAATATGAACGCTCCGAACGGCAGACACGCATGGACCGTAACGGTCGGCACCAAGGGTCAGATCGTCATTCCCAAGGAGGCACGTGACCTTTTCCACATTCAGCCCGGCGATACGCTGCTTTTCCTCGCCGACGAGGCGCAAGGCATGGCGATCCCGCCCAAGGCCGACTTCGCCCGCCTGTTTGATCTCATTTTCGGAGGGAAAGCGGAATGAACATCGCCTTTTTCTGCATCCCCGCTCACGGACACACGAACCCGACGCTCGCCGTCGTGCGCGAGCTGACCGCGCGCGGGCACACCGTCCGCTACTACACGACCGAAGCCTTCCGCGCGAAGGTCGAGGCCGCAGGCGCGGTCTTTGTCCCCTTTGACGCCGAGGCCGCGCGCCCCGGCATGACCGCCGCCGACGGCGCACGTCTGGGCAGCGACCTCGCCTTTTCCACCAGGCTCATCGTCGACCTCACGCTCGCCGCCGACGACTGGCTCAGCCGCGAGCTGACCGTCCACCGCCCCGACGTCATCGTGGGCGATTCGATGGCGTTCTGGGCGAAGCTCGCCGCGAAAAAGCACGGCATCCCCTTTGTCAGCTCCACCACGACCTTTGCCTTCAACCGCTTCAGCGCCAAGGTCATCGGGCAGAACGGCGCGGGCTTCCTGCAATTCCTGCTCGCCCAGCCGAGGATCAACCGTCAGCTCAAGCGCCTGCGCGCGGCGGGCTACGCGGTCAAGAGCGTGTTTGACATCATCGCCAACGACAACGAGACGGAGACTGTCGTCTACACCTCGCCGGAGTTCCAGCCATGCGCCGACACCTTTTCGGAAAAATACCACTTCGTCGGTCCCCTCCTGCGCCCCGCGCAGTCGTCCTTTGAAAAGCTGCCGGGACGCTCCCTCATCTACATCTCGCTCGGCACGGTCAACAACGACGCGCTCCCCTTCTACCGTGCCTGCCTTGCCGCCTTCGGCGGCGATCCGCGCTTTCAGCTCGTGCTCTCCGCCGGCACGCAGACAGACCTCGCGGCGCTCGGCCCCATTCCGGAAAGCTGCACCGTCCGCGCGAGCGTGGACCAGATGGCGGTGCTCGACTGCGCCGACGTCTTTCTCACCCACTGCGGCATGAACAGCGCGAGCGAAGGATTGTGGCACGGTCTGCCGCTCGTCCTCTACCCGCAGACGCCGGAGCAGCACGGCGTGGCGAACCGCGTCGCTGCGCTCGGCGCGGGCGTTCCGCTCACGGACCCCTCCGCAGACGGCATCCGCCGCGCGGTCGAGGCCGCGCTCACCGATCCCGCTTACCGCGAAAACGCGCAGAAGCTCGCCGACGGCTTCCGCCGCTGCGGCGGCGCGGTCGAGGCAGCCGACGCCATCGAGCACGCGGCGAACTAAGTGATTCCATGCAAAAACACGCTCCCGCCGACAGCGGGAGCGTGTTTTTATGTTATGTAAACTCTTACAGCTTCTTCTCGCGGTAGTCGTGCATGATGCCCGCAAACAGCTCGCCGGTGGTCGGCGGCGTGATGGTGATGGCGTTCGCACCCGCGCGGATGGTCTCTAAAATGCTCTCCTCCGTCGGCCCGCCGGTGGCGATGATGGCTGCGTGCGGGTACTGCTCGCGGATGTGGCGGACGATGCTCGCGGTCTCCGCCGCGCCGGAAACGTTGAAAATATCCGTCCCCGCCTCGATGCGGCCCTTAATGTCCGACCGGTCGGAAACGACCGTCGCGATGACCGGAATATCCACCACGGATTTGATCTCCGCGATGACCTCGTTCGGCATCGGCGCGTTGACGACCACGCCGTAGGCGCCCTGATGCTCGGCCTGCATGGCAAGACGCACGCTGCGGCTGCCGTTGGTGTACCCGCCGCCCACGCCGACGAACACCGGCACGTCGGCCACGTTGATGACCGCCTGCGAGATCGACGCCTGCGGCGTGAAGGGATAGACCGCAATGATCGCGTCGGCATTGATGTTTTTGATGATGGCAGCGTCCGTGGAAAAGGCGATCGACTTGATACGCTTTCCAAAAATGCGGATGCCGCTGCACTCGCTGATGCAGTGTGGCAGCGTCAGCCCATGGCTGCGCAGCGTTCCGCTGTAGCTCGGCACATATTTTCTCATGCTGCACCTCCCATACCGTTCTTTGCTTTATGATAGGATTATATTATACAAAAATCCGCGTGGGAGGCCGTGAATAAATTGTGAACTTTTGTTAAATCGTCGTCAAGAAACCTGCATCGTGCAGGTTCTCCGCGCGGACGGCGCGGGTGTGCGCGATGGGCTGCCAGCTCCGCGTGCGGCTGACGAGCGAAACGAGCTGCAGCGGCAGCCACGCCGCCATGAAGAGCGGGAAGCCCGCGACCGTCCGCACGATGCGGCGGTCGTGGTAGCCGCCGAGGTAGGCCAGCAGCGCGGCAAGCGCCATCAGGCCGAGCGTGCTCAGGGTCAGCGAGACCGCGCCGGTCAGCACAAGAGTCCCCGCCGTTCCCTGCACGAGCGAAGAGAGAATTGTGAGCGTGAGCGGCAGGAGCGTCAGCGCCTGCAAAAACGGCGCGTTGACGATCAGCAGCGCGTCGAGCGCGCGCAGGGGCGCACTCCCCCGCAGCGCAGAGACAAGCGGCGCGTCCATCCTCACCGCCACGTCCATGATGCCGCTGCACCAGCGGCGGCGCTGGCGGAGCGATACGGCGAAGTCGTTCGGCGCTTCGTCGTAGGTCAGCGCGCCGGGGACAAAGCAGACGCGCACGCCGTTTGCCGCGCACTGCGCGGCAAACTCCGCGTCCTCGGCGATGGTCGAGGTGTTCCAGCCGCCGAAGCGCTCAAGCACCGCGCGGTGGACGGCAAAGCCCGTGCCGACCAGCTTGGAGGAAAGACCGCAGCTCATGCGGGCGCGGGAGAAGAAGGTGTCGAAGAGCGTGAAGTACAGCCCATAGCAGCCGGAAAGCCAGGAATCGTATGGATTTTTCGCGCGCATCGCGCCCTTGCACACCTGCGCGCCCGCGCAGAAGGCGTCGTTCATGCGGGCGAGGAACTGCTCGTCCGCGATGTTGTCCGCGTCGAAGACGCAGAAGGCGTCATAGCGCTGCGGCAGCAGCCACGCGACCGCCTCGTGCAGCGCGTCGCCCTTGCAGCGCACCGGCTCAAAGCAGCGGAAGATCTTCGCGCCCGCGCAGAGGGCCTCCGACTCGGTGTCATCCGTGCAGTTGTTGGGGATCACAAAAATATCGTAGAGCGCGTCGGGATAGTCCTGCTTTTTCAGGCTCTCCACGAGCGCGCCGATGACAGCCTCCTCGTTGCGCGCGGCAACGAGGCAGGCAAAGCGCGTGCGCGGCGCGCATCGCGCATAGGGCACGGGCCTTTTCAGCGCAAAGAGCGCCACAACGAGAAACCACAGGCTCGCCGCCTTCAAAAGCAGCGTCAAAATCACGATCCACATATTAAGCATAGGAAAAGACCGCCTCTCTCTTGGGATGAGCCAAGCATAGCAGACGGTCTTTTGTTTTGTGCTTTGATTTTCTTTAAGCCTTTTTTAAGACTTTGTGTCGAAATCGTTACTCCGTGCGCGGCAGGACGAAGCCGACCTTGAACAGGTCGCCGTCGATGGCGATGGTGAACGTACCCTTTTGCAGCTCCACAAGGCTCTTGGCGATGTTCAGCCCAAGTCCGCTGCCCTCGGTCGTGCGCGAGCTGTCCCCGCGCACGAAGCGCTCCATCAGCTCGTCGGGGTCGATGTTGAGCGCGTCGCGCGAGATGTTCTTGAACGAGAACGCCACCGTCTCACCCTCGCGCCTCGCCGCGATGTAGAGCCGCGTGCCCGCGCAGGCATACTTGCAGGCGTTCGAGAGGAGATTGTCCAGCACGCGCCACATCAGCGCGCCGTCGCACAGGCAGTATAGGTCCTCGTCCGGCAGCGTCACCACCGGCTCGAGCCGCGCAGCAGACAGCTTTTCGGCGTACTCGCCCACCGTCTGGTCGATCAGCTCGCGCACGCTCCGCCGCGCGATGTGACAGGGAATGTTGCCCGTCGACGCCTTGGACATTTCCACCAGGTCCACCGTCAGCTTCTTGAGCTTGTGCGCCTGCCGGTCGAGCACGGCGAGGTATTCCCGCTCCTGCTCCGGCGTGTGCTCGCGCTGAAGCAGATCGACGTAGTTCACAATGCTCGTGAGCGGCGTTTTGATGTCGTGCGATACGTTGGTGATCAGCTCCGTCTTGAGCCGTTCGCTCTTGAGCCTCTGCTCCACCGCGATGCTCATGCCGCGGCTGATGGC
>ENA-UOJJ01003928-UOJJ01003928.1-human-gut-metagenome-genome-assembly--contig:-CS66-NODE-3928-length-14954-cov-8.482717_pt1 | contig 14954 bp, 10 predicted proteins | sample MGYA00242343_ERZ723890 | MGnify/ENA metagenome assembly ERZ723890 | reverse complement strand
AAAAACAGCGGGCAGAGCACGCGGCTGCGCTGCTTTGCGTACAGATGCAGGCTTGACCGCGGCACTAGGCAAGCGCCGCTTAATGCTGCTCGGTTCCCCGCCTGACATGGTTCACAGGCTGCCCACGCGCGGGACCTGCATCTGTACGCGAAACAGCGCAATTCAGCCCTGTCCGCTTTTAGTATTATACAATAACTTTGGAATAAATGCAAGCGTTATCTTATATTTCAGGCATTTCGGGCATCTCGGACATCAATCTTCCTGCAGGCGCTGGACCATCTTGTAAAGGGCCTCGGCGCTGTTGAAGTTCTGCGGCATGATTTCGGATGCGGGGATCGAAATGTCGTATTCCTCATTCAGAGCCGAGATGATCTGCAGAATGTCGAAAGAGTCCAGGATGCCGTCATCGATCAGTGTTGTACAGGTAGAAAAATCTACGTCATCTTTGATTTCGCTTAAAATTTCCAGTAAACGTTCCATTGGTATTTCTCCTTTTCAAATTATGCTTACACAGCGGGTGTATTGATGGGATAGGTCGGCGTTTCGCTGCGTACCGGGTGCGGCGTGCCGTTCTGCCACAGAATGACCTGCGGCAGGTCGCGGCTCAAAAACAGACCAAGTCCTTCCGTAACAGAGTAGGCACCGGTGTTTTCAAAAACAAGCAGGTCGCCGGGGCATAGTCCGGCCAGCGGCATACTGCGCACAAGGACATCGTTCGTAGTACAAAGGCTGCCGCAAAGTGTCCAGTCCTGTACGGAAGCTGCCCGGGCAGCAAAATGGCGCAGATGCGGGCGTTTCATACCCATGATCTGGCCAAGATAATTCAGGTGGTTCATTCCACCGTCCACAATGCAGTAGTGCTGCCCGCCGTGGTCCTTGCAGTCCATGGCGGTGGTCAGGTAATAACCGCATTCGGCGGTGTAAAAGCGGCCCATCTCAACGGTCAGATGGACCCAGTTGCTGACTTCGCGCAGTGCTGGCGCAAGGTCTTTGGCCGGGGACAGTGTGTCGGTAAAATCGTCGCCGTCAAAATACGGCACCGCCAGCCCTGGGCCGTATTCCAGTTCCGGCAGACGCAGGCCGAAGGTCTGCTCAATTTCAGCGTACAGTTCCCGCAGCATGGCCAGCTCTTTTTGCTGATTGACCAGCTTTTTGCGCTGGGTCCCGACAAAGTAGTGAATGCCGATAAACTCCAGATCAGGTGTTTCCCTGCGATGCGCCAATGCGGTGAAAAGATCCTCCTTTGACATGCCGAACTGACTGCCCGCGTTCAGCCGCAGCAGCACAGGCAGCCGTTTGGCGGCCTTGCGTGCAGCATCCTGCAGATAGCGGACCTGCAGCAGAGATTCCGCTGTGCAGGTGCCGACGCCGTCGGCCACGGCGCGGGCAATATCCACGGGCGTCTTATTAACACCCGAATAGATAACACGTGCATCCGCAGCATGCAGGCTCTCGCAGAGCGAAAGCTCTCCGGGACTGCATACTTCCAGCCGCGCAGTGACCTGCATCATGGCAGGCAGCAGAAATGGGTTGGCTTTGATGGAATAGCAAAGGTCGACTTCCCTGCCCCAGATTGCCTGAATAGCGTGCACGCGGGCCTGCAAAGCGTCAGTGTCAAAGACAAACGTCGGTGTGCCGTAGGTGGCAGCAATTTTTTTTAAAGAAGCGTCGGTCATTTATGGGCTCCTTTTTTCGTCAGGGCAGCCAGTGCCGTGCGGTCAATTTTGCCGTTTTTATTCAGCGGCATCTCGTCCAGCTGTACAGCAGTATTCGGCTGCATAAAAGGCGGCAGACTTTCTTTCAGCGCAGCCAGCAGGGCAGCTTTCTCACAGCTGCCTGTGTAAAACAGGTGGAGCCGCTGGCGTTCGGCATCAAACGTGCAGCAGGCACGGGTCACGGCGTCGCAGCGCATAGCGGCAGCTTCAATTTCGCCAAGCTCTACGCGGTGTCCCATGTGCTTGATCTGGAAATCCCGGCGGCCAATATAATACAGGCTGCCGCTTTCGTCGTAGCGGGCCAGATCGCCGGTGCGGTAAATACGCTCATACCAGTTGGTGTTCAGCGGATTCTGGGTAAAGGCCTGCGCTGTGCGCACAGGGTCAGCATAGTAGCCGAGGGCAAGCGCCGTACCGGAAACGCAGATCTCCCCTGCCTGCCCGGGCACGGTGACAAGGGAGTCGTTCTCGTCCAGCAGAAAGACCTTCTCGTTGGGAAACGCGCGTCCGATGGGCAGCGCCTCATCCGGAGCAAAATCGCGGTCCGGCAAAATGGCGTAGGTGCAGTTGCAGGTAATCTCTGTCGGGCCGTAGAGGTTCACAAACCGGGCGTACGGCAGAGCGGACTTCCACTTCATCAGGTGCTTGATGGGCATGACTTCGCCGCTGAACAATACCTGCCGCACGCGGGAAGGTATACGGTAGCTGAAGCCGTTCATGATGGAGACAAAGCACATGGCACTGACGGCCCAGACAAGTATGGTGACCTCATGGTCTGCCAGATAGTCCATGAGTTTTGTGGGCTGACTGAAATAAGCGCGCGGGATGATCTGCACCTTAGCCCCCGTGTACAGTGCCGTGTACAGGTCTTTGACCGAAACGTCAAAGTCAAAGGGAGCCTGATTGCCCAGAATATCGTTTTGTGTGATGCCGAAAATTTCGGCAAACTGCGGGATAAAATCCAGCACCGAGCGGTGGCTGACGGTGACGCCTTTTGGCACACCGGTGCTTCCGCTTGTGAAGTTGATATACAGAGGGTCAACGTCCACAGCCTGACGGCGGCGGGCTGCCAGCAGGGCAGCGTCCGCGGGTGCGGCCAGCAGATCGTCAAGCCGGATGATTTGCCCGCTGTACCCCAGCGCGGCGGCTGCGGCAGCGTGGGCCTCGTCCGTAACAAGAAATGCAGGGGTCAAAGTATCCAATACCTGCAAAGTGCGGGCAGCGGGCTGGCGGGTGTCAAGCACCGAGTAGCAGCAGCCCGCGTAGACTGTGCCAAGCATGGCAGCAAAGGCGGAAACGGATTTTTCCAGGTAAAATGCCACCGGGCGGCGCGGCATCGTGCGGGACGCCAGAAAGCTGCCGGCGCGGCGGGCCGTGTCGGCCAGCTGTGCCCAGGTGCAGTCTGTCTGGTCATCCCCCACAGCGGGGGCATCCGGGCAGCGGGCGGACGTGGCTTCAAGCCAGTCCAGAATGTTTGTTTGCATAGAAAGCTCTTTTCTTAAAAGTTGGCATAGAGGAAACCAACGGTTTCATTGACGCAGATAAAGCTGAGGAGTACCATGAAAATAACAAGATAGTATAAACCCCAGCGCAGCGCAAGCGGCAGCCGCTGTACCTCTGCGTAAGGATCGCGGCCTTGTTCCTTCAGCACACTATGGGCAAAGACCAGAAGGGTACTGATGATGACAAGCCCCCAGGCAGGGCCGGAGACTGCCGCGAAAGCGCCGGGTGCATTCGCGGCCAATGCGGACAAATTGAAATCCGTAAAGGTGTTGCGCAGGTAGATGCACCCCTGCACAAACTCATTGCGGTCAAAGTACCAGCCGATGTTGACGATGATAAAGGTCCGCACGATGCGAAAAACGTGCCAGCCGCGGCTTTCGGTAGGAATGTGCAGCGCCGTGTTGAGCTTTTTGAACGCGGGCTCCAGCAGGTCAGCCAGCGCAATGACAAGACCGTTATACAGACCCCAGGCAAGGTAGTGCGCCTGCGGGCCGTGCCAGATGCCGACCACAGCAAACACAAGCAGGTTGGCGACTGCAGCGGGCAGCACACGGCCAAAATGCTTGCCCCAATGCGACGTGGCCCACTTGCCGAAGCGCTGCATCGGCTTGGTCAGTGCAAAGGGATAGAACAGGTAATCACGCATCCACGCACCCAGCGAAATATGCCAGCGCCGCCAGAAATCCCCCAGCGAGGTAGAAAAATACGGCTGCCGGAAGTTGGGCATCATCTCAATGCCGTACAGCTGCGCAACACCCAATACCATATCAATGCCGCCGGAAAAATCTGCATACTGCTGCAGCGAGTACAGCAAAATGGCCAGCAGTGCCATAGAACCGGCCAGCTTGGGGTCATTGCCGTCGAGGATGGCGGCAATCGTCGGGGCGGTCAGGTTTGCGATGGCATATTTCTTCATTGCGCCGAACAGAAACAGGAACAGTGCACGTTTGGTACGCTCCCAGTTCCAGATGTGACGGGCAGTGAGCTTCGGGGCCATCTCTCCGTAGCGGTTGATGGGACCTTGGATCAGCTGCGGGAAAAAGCTGATGAAAAGCAGAAAGCGGACGTAGTTTTTCTCTGCCGGGTGCCGACCACGGTAGCAGTCAATCAGATAACCGACGGCCTGAAACGTGTAAAAGCTGATGCCAAGCGGCATGACCAGCCCCAGTGAGGACGGCGCTGTGGCCGAAAATGCACCGGAGAGCAGCTCCGCAAAATAGGACCAGTATTTGAAGTAGCCAAGCACAAGAAAGTTGGCAGTCAGCACAGCAGCAACAAGACATTTTTTGCGGCGCACCGCCTGTGCTTTGATGGCCTTTTTTTCGTCCTTGGTTATGCCCGGAGCCTTTCGCCGCGCGGCGGAATCGGCATCCAGCTTTGCCAGCTGCAAGCCGCCGAGCCAGATCGTCAACGCAGTGAAAAGCAGAAAAACAAGGCCCTTCCAGCCGCTGGCGGTAAAAAACAGCAGGCTCAACCCCAGCAGGCAGATCCATTGGCAGCGGCTGAAAACAGTATAATATAAAATGAGTCCAACGCTGACCAGCAGGAAGAAACTCAGGGAATAGATTTCCACACTACACCATCCACAAAATCAAAAATCGACAGAGCATTCATAATATCGCTCAAAATCGGCGGAAGAACCAACAATACGGGCATTCACGCGGAACTGGTAGGTGCCGTGCTCCGCCGCTGCGTACTCGGTCCAGGAGCGGGTAGAATACGCGGAAACCCGGCTGTATTCGCTCTCCCCCGGCGCTTTGACCCAGAACTCGTATTCAGCCTGTACGGACGGACCGTGGTAGGAACCGGCCAGCAGCAAAATCTTGTCCGGGTGAACCTCCGGCGTCATGTAGACGTTGGTGATATAGTTTACGGCGGCCAGATATTCTGACGGCGTCTCGAACAACGATTCCACATCCTGCCCGGCGTCCAGCATAGCAAGAAACCTTGCCATGCTCAGGCTGAACGCATGCCCGCCGGCAGCATTCATGTGGGTAAAATCCTTGTGATAGTCAGGCTCTTTGTTCTCAAACAGCTCCGGCTTTGCAAGGTTAAAGTCATAATAGGAAGCCCCGTACTGTGCTGTCAGCTGCTTGAAGTAGGCGTAGTCGTCAAAATACGTCTCGTAGCTCACGACATCCAGCGTGGTCTTGGGCGCACTGATGAGCAAAAGGCGCGTGCCGTTCTCCTGACAGAGCTGCAGCATGGAGGTCAGCTCCTCAATGTGCTGCGCGCTAAAGTCGTGGGCGTTCTGGTTCCAGGTGTTCTCCGCACCGACAGTGTCAAAGTTGATGACCGCGTTGTCCTCCGGCTGGGCATGGGCCGCACCGCGCCGGTGCGGCAGACGATTCAGTACGGCATTCCATTTCTGTTGGATTGTAGCGGGCCAGTCGGCGGGCCAGCTGCCGCTCTGCCAGGGAAAAAGCGCATTCAGGGAATCTGCACCTGTAAAGTTATCACGGCTGGTCATGTAGCGCAGCAGGTCAGCGGGCTTATCCTTCCAGGAATCCGTCTGCAGCTCTGCATATAAAAAAGCCTTTTGGGCTTTGGCATAGGGTTTGCCTGTCATGTTGGTCAGATCCATGACAAGGATCACATACCGGGGAGAATGCTCCCGAAGCAGGGTCTCCAGCGCGATCTGCGACATATCCAAGCTTTGGGCGTTTGTTGCCATCAGTGCAACGGTCTCCCCTGTTGCGGCGGCGAGTTCTTCTTCGGGCAGGGCGCAGGAAGCCAGCGAAGAGCCAATGACGGCAATGTCAATGGACTGCTTTTGGTGGTAGCTGCGCCACATGTCAAGGCTGGAACCGTTATCGGGCGGCATAAAGCCGCAGAAAATCAGATTTATAATCAGAAAAATCGCGGTGAACGCTGCGATTTTGGCTATGTGCTTCAAAAGATACGCTCCTAAAACAGACAAATAAAGGAAAATGTCCAAAAACAGTAAACGCAACTATTATACATCAATTGGAACTTCCCTGCAATGGTGATTTGCTGACAAAGGTAAGATTTTACAATTGTGAAAAAAACGCGTTTCTTCGTGAAACGCGGCTCTATACAATCAGCCTAAAAGCTGCTTGGCCAAATCAGCGCTGGCCTTGGCATCCTTGCAGTAGTAGTCGGCACCGATGTCCCGGGCGTAGTCGGGCGTCAGCACCGCGCCGCCGACCATGACCTTGCAGTCAAGGTGCGCGGCATGCAGGGCCTCGATCGTGGCCTGCATATTAGGGACGGTGGTCGTCATCAGGGCCGACAGGCCGACGAGCTTTGCGCCGGTCTGGCGCACGGCCTCTACGACACGCTCGGGGTCAACGTCGCGCCCGAGGTCGAGCACGTCATAGCCGTAATTTTCGAGGATGACACGGACAATGTTCTTGCCGATGTCATGCACGTCGCCCTTGACTGTGGCAATGACGATCTTGCCCTTGCTGCCCTGCGCCTGGCCGGAGGCGGCAATTTTGGCCTTGATGGCCTCGAACGCAGCCTGCGCGGCGGTGGCAGCCTGCAAAAGCTGCGGCAGGAATACCGTGCCTTTCTCAAAGCCGTCGCCCACGGCGTCCAGTGCGGGGATCAGCGAGACATTCACTACGTCCAGCGGTTCGCGCATTGTCAGCGCGGCGTCCGCGGCGGCGCGGGCCTCGGCCTTCAGGCCGCGGCGCACAGCCTCAAACAGGGCGTCCCCGCCCGGTGCGGCGGCGCCGACCTCGGCCACGGTGGCGGCGGACTTGCTCGTCTGCGTCGTCTGGATCTGCACATCGGCATAGGCGGCAACATAGTCGGTGCTCTGTAAATCCTGCGAGGTCAGCACGCGGTAGGCGCGCACGGCAGCCATCATTTCCGGCGTGTTGGGATTCATGATGGCAAGGTCGAGCCCGGCAGACATGGCCATCGTCAAAAACGTTGTGTTCAGGTAGCCGCGGCACGGCAGGCCGAAGCTGATGTTCGACACGCCCAGCACAGTGCGCACGCCCAGCTCACGCTTGCAGCGGGACAGAGCCTCCAGCGTCTGGACGGCACCCTCCTGCTGGGCGCTGGCGGTCAGCGTCAGGCAGTCAATGTAGATGTCCTCATTCGGGATACCGGCGGCGTTGGCAGCGGTGACAATGCGTTGAGCAATCGCAAAGCGGCCCTCGGCTGTCGGCGGGATACCGCCCTTGTCCAGTGCCAGGCCGACGACGGCAGCACCGTACTTTTTGCAGAGCGGCAGAATCTTTTCCAGCGTCTCCGGCTCACCGTTGACCGAGTTGACGATGGGCTTGCCGTTGTAGATGCGCAGCGCACGGGACAGGGCCTCTGGATTCGAGGAGTCGAGCTGCAGCGGCAGGTCGGTGACGGCCTGCAAATCCTTGACAAGCTGCTCCAGCGTGGCGGCCTCGTCGATGCCGGGCAGGCCCGCATTGACGTCGAGCACCTGCGCACCGGCCTCGGCCTGGGCCACAGCCTGAGTGCAGGGGTAGGCGCTGTCGCCGTCCCGCAGGGCCTGCTGCAGCCGCTTTTTGCCGGTGGGATTGATGCGCTCCCCCACCACAGTGATGCCGTTGACCTCCACAAAGCGGACCGGCGTGCACAGGCAGCTGCGGCGGATGGGGATCTTATCAGCCGGGGTCAGCGGGCTGAAGGTCTCATGCAGCCTGGCGATAAACGCGGGCGTCGTGCCGCAGCAGCCGCCGACCATCGAAACGCCGATGGCGGCGTACTCCTTCATCTCAGCGGCAAATTCATCCGGGTCGAGATTGTAGCTGCCGTCGGGTTTCGGCAGACCGGCGTTCGGCTTGACAAAGACCGGAACACCTGCGGGCACGCTGCGGCAGAGGCGCTGCGCGAAGGGCAGAATCTCCTTGGGGCCGAGCGAGCAGTTGATGCCCACGGCGTCCGCGCCGAGACCCGCTGCCGTGACGGCGTAGCTTTCGACGGTGCAGCCTGTGAAGGTGCGCCCGCGGCTCTCAAAGCTCATTGAGGTAAAAACAGGCAGATCGCAGTTTTCCTTGGCGGCGAGGATGGCGGCCTTCAGCTCATACAGATCGGTCATCGTCTCCAAAAAGACGAGGTCAGCCCCTGCCGCCGCACCGGCGCGTATGACCTGTGCAAACTCATTGTGGGCATCCTCAAACGCCAGCGTGCCCGCGGGGACGAGCAGCTCACCCAGAGGGCCGATGTCCAGCGCCACACACGCGCCGGTGGGCTCGGCGGCCTTGCGCGCACAGGCGATGGAAGCGGAAACGACCTCCTCCACCGTGTGGCCGCAGCCGGTCAGCTTCTTGGCGTTGGCACCAAAGGTATTTGCCAGCAGAATATCCGCGCCCGCGTTGGCGTAGTCAGTGTGGATGGCCGTTAAAACCTCCGGCATTTCCAGCGCGGCGAGCTCGGGCTTCTGCCCGGGCTGCAGACCGCGTGCCTGCAGCTGGGTGCCCATGCCGCCGTCCAGAAAAACAAACCGCTTGCGGTCAAAAACTTCACGAATCTGCATACGCTTCTCCCCTATCAGTCTTGTGTGAAACAGGTCGTGCCGCGCTTGCGGAACGAGCAGGTCTCCTTTAAATGGCAGGTCGCACAGCCTGCACGGGTGCCGGTCACGGGATGGTCGGCAATGCCTAAAATGGCGGTGGTACTCTTGCGGGGGGTCAAAAGGTGCTGGGGCGTCACGGCCAGGCCGCAGCCGCGCACCGTGTCCGCCGCAAGGCAGAGCGCGTCGTTCAGCTCCAGCGGACAGTCACCGTAGCCCGGCGCGTAGCGCCCGGTCATAAAGACGCCCTGCGCCTCGATCTGAGCGCGTATTTCGTTCTCCAGCTCGTCACAGACCTGTTCCAAAAGCACCGAGGCCAGCGCGTCTGCCGCGGCGGCCAGGGCAATGTCAGTCAGCTCCATGCGGCGCAAAAACTTGTCCACCTCGGCCCCGAGGGTCGCTGCCAGCAGAAGGACCTCGTCGCAGCCCTGCAGATGGCGCGTCAGATCGCTGCCGCAGTTTTCCAGCGGCAGGGCGGTACGCGGCAGACGGCGGTACACCGCACGCGGCGCAGCAGCGGTCAGCACGGTCTGCTCGGCCTTGTCCAACAGGGCCGAGGTGGCGGCATCGGGCGTCCAGCCGGACGCACCCATGTAGCGCAGCGCCGTGGCGCGGTCAATGGCGGCGGGCTTGCGGCACTCCATTACAGCAGATCCCTGATGCCGTCGTAGACCTTCGCGGCCACGGCGGCGTCATTCATTGCGTACAGGTGGATGCCGTCTGCGCCGCCCTCAATGAGGTCACGCAGCTGCCTGACGGCGTAGTCGATACCGGCGTCGTACAGGCTGGCCGGGTCGTCCTGATAGCGGGAGATCATACGGGTGAACTCAGACGGCAGGCTGGCCGAAGAAAGCGAAACGGTGCGTTCGATCTGGCTGCGCTTGACAATGGGCATGACACCGGCAGAGACCGGCAGCGTGATGCCTGCGCGGCGTGCCAGATTCAGAAAGCGGTAAAAGTGCATGTTGTCAAAGAAAAGCTGGGTCAGCAGGTGCTCGGCACCGGCGGCCTGCTTGATGCGCAGGTTCTCAACGTCATGCAGTAGGCTGTCGGCCTCGGGGTGGCCCTCCGGGTAGCAGGCACCGTGAACGGAAAATTCCGGCTTCTTCCATTTGATAAAGGACGTCAGGTCGCTGGCGTGTTTGAAGTCGGGGCTCTCCGGGCGGGACGGGCTGCGGTCCCCGCGCAGGGCCAGCACATCCCGGACGCCGACAGATTCCAGCTGATCCAAAATCTCCGCTGCACGGGTCTCGTCGTTGCCCATGCAGATCAGGTGCGCCAGCGTGGGGATATGCAGCTCGTTCTGAATGTAGTCGGCCACCTCCGCGGTGGAGACGCCGCCCGCAGAGCCGCCCGCACCGAAGGTGACGCTGATGAAGCCGGGGTCCATGGCCTGCATCTGGCGCAGGGTATCCTTGAGCTTATCCATCTGGGTTGTCTGTTTCGGCGGGAAGCATTCGATAGAGAAAACGCAGCGTTTGGCTTTGAACTGTTCCGTAATCGTCATTTTCTACTCCTTATTTTTACGCCGCAAAATCGGCGGAGTCCGCGGAAGTTTCCACGTTGAGGGTATTGTTCTGCCAGATGAAGGTGAGGCTGCCCTCCAGGTCCGTGCGCCATACCTCGGCACCGACCTCTGCGTAATTTTGCAGGGCAGCGCGGTGCGGATGGCCGTAATCGTTGTGCAGCCCGCAGCTGACGGCCACGGCCTCGGGCCGGACTGCCTGCATAAAGGTCGGGCTGTTGGAGGTGTAGGACCCGTGATGCCCCGCCTTGAAAAGAGTGGCATGCAGGGTCGGGCCGTAGGTATCGACCAGGCGCTGCTCGGCGTCTGCCTCTGCGTCGCCGGTATCGAGAAAGCGGAAATCGCCCGCCGTGAACAGCGTGCAGAGCGAGGCATCGTTGACGCTGTCGGCATCCTCGCTGCCGCCCTGTAAAATTTGCAGCTTGCCGCTGCCAAGCGGGAATTCCTCCCCGGCTTCTGCTGTGAGAATTTCTGCTCCGCTGTCGGCGGCCAGCTCTGCGAGATGGCGCGGCCAGTCGGCGGTCTCATCCGCCGTGGGCTGCCACAGCGGCAGCAGCAGGGTCTTGACCGGCAGGGTGCGCAGCACCGCGCGGGCGTTGCCGGTGTGGTCTGCGTGGGGATGGGTCAGCACAAGATAGTCAAGCGACGGCACACCCAGCACGTCCAGATCATAGAGCAGCGCGTCCTCAGCCTCGATGGGGCCGGTGTCGATCAGGCAGTATGCGCCGTCCTGACAAAGCAGCACGGCATCGCCCTGCCCGACATCCAGCACATACACGACGGTGCTGCCGTCCGCAGTCTGCGGAGCGCTTTCCTCGGTTTGGAGCGGTACGCCGAGCACTGCGCGCAGCTGCTGCCAGCCGGGAACGCTGCCCTTGCCGCCCAAAAGCTGGACGACAAACGCGGCAAGCACCAGCAGGCAGACGGCAACCGCCGCGGCCAGGCGGGCAAAGCGCTTACCCGTCATACTGGCCGTTCAGCTTGCGCTCCTCCCACTCGGCCTTGGTCACAAGCACGGCGCGGGGCTTGGCACCCTCATAGGGGCCGATGATCTTTTCCTGCTCCATCTGGTCCATGATGCGGGCGGCGCGGGCGTAGCCCAGCTTGCAGCGGCGCTGTAAAAGGCTGGTGCTTGCCTGTCCGGCCTCAATAACGCACTCAACAGCCTGCTCAAACATGGCGTCCAGTGCACCGCCGCCGTCTCCGTCATCGTCGCCGCCCTTCTTGCTGCCCTTTTCGGCAACGGCGCGGCGCTCCATCTCGGCAATCATTTCTTCATCGTACTGGGCGGTGGAGGTGGACTTGATAAAGCTCAGCACCGCGCCGATCTCCTCATCGGTCACGAAGGTACCCTGCACACGCACGGGCTTGGACGCGCCGACGGGCAGGAAGAGCATATCACCGTTGCCCAGCAGCTTCTCGGCACCGCCGCTGTCCAGAATGGTGCGGCTGTCGATCTGGCTGGAAACGGCAAAGGCAATACGGCTGGGGATGTTGGCCTTGATAAGGCCGGTGATGACGTCCACGCTGGGTCGCTGGGTCGCAACGATCAGGTGGATGCCGGCGGCGCGGGCCTTCTGCGCGATGCGGCAGATATAGTCCTCGACCTCCTTGCCCGCGACCATCATCAGGTCGGCCAGCTCGTCAATGACGATGGCGATATAGGGCAGGTGCTCCATGCCGGTCTGGGCGGCCAGCTTGTTGTAGGCCTTGATCTCGCGGACGTTGTTCTCGGCAAACAGCTTGTAGCGGCGCTCCATCTCGGCCACGCTGGCACCCAGCGCACCGGCAGCCTTGCGCGGCTCGGTGACGACGGGCATCAGCAGGTGCGGAATGCCGTTGTACTCGGCCAGCTCGACGACCTTCGGGTCAATCAGAATGAGCTTGACATCCTCAGGGCCGGAGCGGAACAGGAAGCTGATGATAATGGAGTTGACGCAGACGGATTTACCGCTGCCGGTGGAACCGGCAATCAGCAGGTGGGGCATCTTGCAGAGATCCGCGACCTGCGCCGTACCGGCAATGTCCTTGCCGAGGGCCATCGTCAGCGGGCTGCGCATATTGATATAATTCTGGGATTCAAAGACTGCGCGGATGTTGACGGTGGAGCGGATCTTGTTCGGGACCTCGATGCCGACGGCGGGCTTGCCGGGGATGGGCGCTTCAATGCGCACACCCGCGGTGGCCAAATTCAGGGCGATGTCGTCGGCCAGGCTTGTGATGCGGCTGACCTTGATACCGGCCTGGGGCTGCAGCTCATACCGAGTGACGGACGGGCCGCGGCAGATGTCGAGCATCGTCGTCTTGACGCCGAAGCTGTCCAGCGTGTTGACCAGAATATCCGCGTTTTTCTTCATTTCGCGGGCGGCCCCGGCCTCGTCGTCGGGGCGCGTGGCGTTAAAGAGATTCAGCGACGGATAGCAGTAGGGCTCCGGCGGCTGCTCCTCCGAGGTGGGCAGACGCATGGCGTTGGGGTCGGCCTTGGCCGCACAGGGCGGCGTATGGATGGGCGCACCGGCAGAGTTGCCGACAGCGGTGCTGACCTGCACGCGGGCAGCCTCCCCTTGCCGGGGCACAGTGAAGCTGCTCTGGGTCGTCTCCGCCGCAGGGCGGGTCATGGCAGGGGCAGACTGGTACGGCTGCGGGGCGGCAGCCGGTGCGGCGGTGTAGGGATCGGTTGCCGGGGCCGGAGCCTCGACAACAGGCTGGGCAGGGGCGGCGGGTGTCTCGGCCAGCATATCATCCAGCATTTCGGAGACAGAGCGCCCGGACTGCCAGGCAGCGCTGACCGCACTGCCGGTATCGCTGAAGCTGCCGCCCAGTGTCGGGATCGGTGCGGAAACAGCGGGGGCCTCCGGTGCGGCGGGCACAGCTGCGGGGGCGGGCGTACCCAGCGGCGCAGCGTCTGCGGCCATCTGTGCAGCAAGATCAGCCGGAGAAAGGACCATCGTATCGCCCTGCACACGGCCTGTCATATCCAGCTGCGGCAGCTCGACAGGGATCGGCTCGGGCTCGTCCTCCACGGGAATGAGAGGCGTGTCAAATTTGGGCTCCTGCGGGACAGGCGTCAGCGGGGTCTCAAACTCGGTAGGCTGCGGCAGGTCCAGCGTTGTCTCGGCACTGACCTCCTGCGGCGTATAGTAAGGCGCGTGGCCGCTGACAGCGCGGTTGATGAGCGCATCCAGCTCGTCCTGCGGCGCGGTGGACGCCTGTGCGGCGGGCGCGGGCGTGACCGGGGTCAGCGGGGTGCTGTACACCGGCGCGGCAGGCTCTGAGGCAGGCTGCAATTGCAGCTCAAAATCCTCCTTCGGTGCGGGAGCAGGCTGGGGCTGGGTGTGGCGCAGTGTGCTGTTGGCCCGGTTGGACAGCGGATCCATGCCGAACGTGCCGCCCGGGCCGATGCTGACCGGCTTCAGTGGGTCATCGCTGACGGCCTTTTGGCGGGCATTTTCCCCTGCACTGGGGCCAAGATCCACGTCAAACGACGCATGGGTCTGGGCGGCGGGCTTGGCGGCAAACGGTGCCTCGGGCACAGCAGGTGTCACGGGGGGCGTGTAGGCGGCCTGCCGCTGCGGGGCGGGCGGGGTCTGCTTCGGGAAACGGCTCGTGTCCGCGATGACGTCGTAAACCGGATGGTGCGGGCGGCTGCTGCCCGGCAGCGCACCGGTCAGATTCTCGACGCTCTCCTCCTCGGGCTCCTGGTCAAACAGGCGGGTGTCGTAGGCGGTCTCGGCTGCGGCGCGCTCCTCACGCTTGGCCTGCAGGGTCTTGTACTGGCCGTCTACAAACAGAACAACGTCCGCGGGGGTGATGGCAAAGAAGAACATCAGCCCCAGCAGGAAGATGAGCAGCATGATAATGTTGGAGGCGGGACGCCCGAACAGCGCCAGCAGCGTGGCACCGATGGGCGCACCGAGGACGCCGCCCTCCCAGAAGTAGGTGCCGCCGCGGGTAAAGAGCATCTTGACGATCTCCCCGACCTTGAGGTTCTCAATATTGAGCTTGGAGAAGATGACAGGCACGCTGGCGCAGAGCACGCCCATCAGCGATACCTTGCCCGCAAACAGCGCGACGCGGTAGCCGGTGGCCAGCAGGTAGGCCAGGTACAGCAGGAACGGTCCGACCAGATAAGTCGTGATACCGAAAACGCCAAAGTACCAGCTGCGCAGCGTGCGCCAAAGATTCTGCCCGGGCACAAGCACGAGCGCAACGCAAAGCAGACCCAGCCCCACCAGCAGGATGCTGCGGGCCAGGTTCGGGGTCTCGGCGCGGCGCTGGGCACGGCGGGACGGCTGACGGCTGCGGGAGGCCGCACTGCTGCGCGCGGATGCGGAGCGCCCGGTGCTGCTGCGGCCCGTGCCGCGGGCGGAGGCAGTGCCCTTTTTGCCGGAGGAGTTCTTTGTTGATTTTTTACCGGAACGAGATTGTGCCATGTTACAGTGTTTCCCTCTCTTATTTCTCTGAACGCTTCTTTATATATAAGTAGTCTGTACAGGTACAGAACGGTAAGGACATACGACTTTTATTTTAGCACGATTTCCAGGGATTGTAAAGAAAAATGCCCGCTGTGCCGGGTTACAAAAAATAAATCCCCGCCCTGAGGGATGGGCGGGGATTTACAAGAAAGGAGGAGAAGAACACATGAAAATGTGATAAAGCTATTTGACTTGGGGTTCATTTAGCTTGCAACTAAATTGTAACTGTTTTG
>ENA-UOJJ01003924-UOJJ01003924.1-human-gut-metagenome-genome-assembly--contig:-CS66-NODE-3924-length-14968-cov-10.797224_pt1 | contig 14968 bp, 12 predicted proteins | sample MGYA00242343_ERZ723890 | MGnify/ENA metagenome assembly ERZ723890 | reverse complement strand
CAATGGCTGTCCAAGAATTCTTTATGGATATATTATTGGCATATGCTGTATCTGTCACTTTTTAAGTTTTTACTTGAGAGAGTTAGTATATTAAATAAATGGTTTATTTTATATACCATTGTGTTAATGTTTTCAATAATAACAACCATGATTGTAAACTTTATAAAAACTATGTTAAAAACAAGGTTTAAATTTATTTAAGGTAATTTATGTATCAGTTGTTTTATAAGGGAGGAGAGAATATGAAAAAAATATTGTATATTGTTACATTGTTAATTGCAATGTTAGCATTGGTAAATACTGCTTATGGTGCTAATGCAAGATTTAATGGCACTGTTGAAAAGATGGGTGCAAAGGGAATGTCATTATCAGGAGGTAATTTAACAATTCAAATTGAGAAGAATGAAATTGATTTTTTTAAGGATAAAATTACAATAACATTAAACGGTGCAGTTTGGGAAAATTATGATGAAAAAGGAGAAATCAGTTCAAATATTTCATATAGTAAGGTGGCAGATAATAAAATAAAGCTTAATATTGCTGTTGATGAAAAAATGCTTAAGGAGGGGACTACTGTCAGTGTACCTCTAAATTGCAGAATAACCAGAGCACAGTCAAATATTTATGCTGTAGTAAATTTTGGTTATCCTGACATAGATGAGAAAATTGTTGGTTTTGCAAACTGTGAAATAAGCAGAGCAACTTTAAGCGGTGGAATAAAAGAACATAATGTGGGCGATAAGATTTATATTAAGGGTGATAAATCAAAATATAATAATCTTAAAATTAAGGTTGCACCTAATGATTTGAATATTACCAAGAGTAAGATCAAAGTTTATTTGGAGGGAGCAGAATGGACAGATTATAGTGAATACGGAAAAGTTGAAAATGACAGAGGTTTAAGTATTGACTATAAAAAAGCAGACAAAAGAACACTTGAAATATATAATAATGACTTAAATCAAAGAGCTTTAAGTGAAGGATATACAATGACTTTGCCTCTTACGGGAACAATTACTAAAGAGGGAGAAATAAAGGCAGTTGTTGATTTTGGTACGGAAGATATTGATAATAGTGTTGTCGTATTTGCAAGAGTGATTGATGGTAATATTTCAATAAAAGCAGATAATTCCGAAACGCCGATAGACAGGTGTAACAGGCTTAGTAATATTGTCATAACTGACAGCTCTACTCAAGGCTTTAAAAAAGATGCAACGATTGAACTTGAATTAAATCAGTCTTTTGGCTTTGTTGAATTGCCTAAACTGCAATGCAGTGAAAAGTTTAAAGACAAATGTAAAATTGAATATAAGGGTGAAAATAAACAAAAATGTATTATTACATTTACCCAGGCTGTAAATTCAGGAAATACCGGAACAATAACATTAGTTAAGCCGGTTATTGAAAGATCATCTAATTCCACAAAGGGATTTAAGGATGTAGAAATACACTTAACTGCAACAGGATGGGAAAAATATGATAGTACCGATAAGATTGCTGTGTATCAGGAAGGTACATCTTATACAGCTCCATTACAGATTAGTGTGTCAAATTCAAATACTAAAGCTAATAAATATGCCGTATTGAACGGAGTAAAATTAATTGATTCTACAAATAGAAGGTATAGTGCCGGAGATAAAATTGTTATTAAATTTGATCAAGGGTATCGTTGTTTTACAAAGGGAAATTTGCCTGAAATAGTTGCAGATGGAAAGTTTGTAAATAAGTGCAAATTTTCATTTAATGCCAATAATGCTAATGAAGCATATCTGATAATTACAGAGGATATTAATGATGGTTCAGCCGGCAGTATTGAAATGAATAAAGTAATAATTGAAAGAAATTCAAATGATGATTTTGATTATATAAATATGTATGTTGATGTAAACGGAGACGAGGAAAGTGGGGCAACAGTACCTGTTGCAAAGTATAATTCTTTATTTACTTATGTTCCGGAAACAACCACTGTTGAATCTGCAAGTGAGGAAACAACTTCTTATACAAGTAATAATATAAATGAAAAAATTGTTAAATTTAAAATTGGCGATGTGAATTATTCAATAAACGGTAATAATATGACATTACTTGCTGAACCGTATATTAAGAACGGGTATACAATGCTGCCAATGAGAGCTTTAGCTAATGCAGTCGGAATATCTGATGATAAAATCAGCTATTCTGACGGTACAGCTGTTTTTAAACTAAATGATGGTGTTGAAATGCAAATTAAAAATGGCAGCAGCGAATATACATTATCAGGGAAAGTGAATAAATGCTCGGCACCTGCTGAAGTTGTAAATGGTACTATGTTTTTACCTATGAGGGATTTAGCAAATGCAATTGGTATAAGTAATGACAATATTACTTATGATGCAAATACAAAAGAGGTTACTTTGTCTGTAAGCAGTAATTAATTTAGGAGTGTTTACTTATGAAATCTTTAATAAGTATAATAATACCTGTATATAATGTTTGCGAATATCTTGAAAAGTGTCTGGATAGTGTAATTAATCAGACTTATAATAATTTGGAAATTATATTAGTTGATGATGGTTCAAGTGACGGCAGTGAAAAAATATGTGACGAATATGCTATGAAAGATAAAAGAGTAAAGGTTATACACAAGGAAAACGGAGGCGTTGCATCAGCCAGAAATGAAGGTGTAAAGCATTCTGCAGGGGCATATATTGGCTGGATAGACAGCGATGATTTTGCCTGTTCCAATATGTTTGAGAGACTATATGAGCTTGCTCAAGAAAATGATGCAGATATTGTCATATGCGATAATTATATAAATGAAATAAATGAGGATGGCAGTAAATTAGAGGTTTATACCAGGAAGGCAAAAGACATTATGCCTGATGTATTGTTAGATAAGATAACATCTCATTTATGGAATAAGCTTTTTAAGAGGGAATTATTTAATGATATTTTATTTCCTGATATATCTGTTGCAGAAGATGTTGCAGTGATGCATAAAATATTTGAAAAGGCAAATAATGTAACATTCACAAAGGAAAAACTGTATTTATATTTCAGAAGAAGAAGTAATAATCTTACAAATAACTATAAATTGATGGCAGAGAACAGGATTTGTAGAGCTGAACAGTTTATTGAAAGAAGTGTATATGCAGACGACAAAGGTTTGAAAGATGTTTCTGATGAGTTATTTGCAAAGGGTATACATTTTTACATAAGCGGATATTTATATCAGCTTATATCAAGTGATGATTATGATTGCAGGACTGATAAAGAAGAAATAAGAAGTATTTTAAATAGATTTAATAAAAATTTGTCAGGGAATATTTATATATCTAAAACTGATAAAGTTCTAGCTTTGCTAATTTTATATAATATAAATATATTATTAAAATTAGCAGCAAAAAGGCTCAAATAGATATTAATTAAAAGGGAGAAAAAGTTTGATTAATACATTATTTTTTATAATTATATTTAGTTTAATACTGTTTTTTTGCGGTATATTTTCAAAGGAAAGACATTTGGAGGCTGAAATGCTTTCAATAGATCATACTAATATTGCAAAAGGGATTGCCTGTATTATGATTGTTATACACCATATTGCAGGAATTGAAGGTCTTAATATTTTTTCGCCTTTTGGCGGTATAGGTGTTTGTATTTTTTTGATATGCTCAGGATATGGTTTAAGTATTTCATATAAAAAGTATGGTTTAAAAAATTTTGTTATTAAGAGATTTTTTAGAATTTTAATTCCTTTTTTTGTTGTTAACGTTATTACATATATGTATATTTTTTTTGCAGATAAGGATTATTCGGTTTTGACAAATACATATATATTTTGGTATGTGTATTATATTATGGGTACATATATTATTTTTTATGTTATATACAAATTCTTTTATAAATACAGAATTCCCTTAATTATTATAGCAATAGCAGCTTATTCTGAATTAAAGGGGTATCCTGTTACAATTCAGCAAATATTTTCGTTTTCAACAGGTATTTTGATATTTGAATACAGTAATAAACTTATTTATATTGATAATAATAAATGTAAAAATTTTATCGGAGTTTCATTGATAATTTTATCAGCTGTGTTTTTATTATTAAAAAATATATTTAAAATATATGATAATAATTATTTGATTAATACAGCTAACTGTGTAATGATTATGTCCGGTGCTGTCGGAATAATCTTTTTATCATATTTTTTATTAAAATGTAAGTATATTTCAATGGCTCTAAAGTACATAGGTAAATTGTCATATGAAGTTTATCTGGTACATTTAATATTGATAAAATTGTTTAAAGAGATAAGTTTTACTCCGATTGTGAGTATATATTATATATTGGCATTTATTATAATATCCAAGCTGATATTTGAGTTTAGTAATTATGTATCTAAGGCTGTATTCAGGCTCTATAATAAATTTATGACAAATAATTAGTATTTTTTACTAAAGGAGAATTTATGAGGAAAGTATATGCAATTAGAAATACAATTTTGGCATTAGTAAGCCAGGTATTGATTACTCTTATACTGTTTGTTAACAGAAAAGCCTTTGCTGTTATATTGGGAAAGGCTTATTTGGGTGTAAACGGTTTGTTTAGTGATATACTTGGGATGCTTGCTGTAGCTGAGTTGGGAATTGGAACGGCTATCGTTTTTGCTCTATACGAACCAATTGCTAAAAATGATACAAAGAGAGTCGGTGCCTTGATTAATTTTTATAAAAAGGCTTATTGGACAATCGGAACTGTTATGGCTGTTGTAGGAATTGCAATAATACCTTTCTTACCTTATATTGTATCTGATGTTGTTACAATTGAGAATTACAGAATTATATACCTTATTGTTTTAGCTAATTCGATTGTTACATATTACTTTTCGTATAAGATAACAATAATTACGGTTGTGCAGAAGTCTTATATACAAAATATATGTACAACAGTTGCAAATTTTGTTCAGACTGTAGGTCAGTTATTTGTGTTGATTATAACAAAGAGTTATATTTTTTATTTAATAATTCAATTTGTTTGTACACTGACAATGAATATTGTTCTTTCAAATATATCAAACAGAATGTACCCTGAGTATTTCAAAAAGGAAAATATGATAAAGCTTGGAAAAGAAGAACAAAATTCTCTGGTTAAAAATATTAAGGCTCTATTTCTTCACAGGATTGGTACATTTTTGGTTAAAGGAACGGATAATATTATAATTACTATGTTTTTAGGTCTTGTTTCAGGTGGTGTTTATAGTAATTATAATATGATTTTCAGTAATATAAGCAGATATTTTGGATTGTGTTACAATGCTATTACAGCTACTGTTGGAAATTATAACGTGACAGAGGAAAAAAGTAAGACAGAGCAGATGTTTTATAATATAAATTTTTTGAGCTTTTCAGGCAGTGTTTTAGTTACGGTGGTGCTGTTGTGTGCTACAGAGCCGTTTATTGCCCTATGGTTGGGGGCTGACTACCTTGACAGCTTTGGTGTTACTGTTATGCTGGCTTTAACATTTTATCTTTCTCAGGTCAGGTCAGCCATATATGTTGTAAAAAATGTTCAGGGAATATTTTATGAGGACAGATTTAAGCCTATTGTTGAATCAATAGTAAATCTTGTTGTTTCTGTAATATTTGTTAAGAGCTTTGGTGTGGTTGGAGTATTAATAGGGACTTTCGTAAGCGGTTTTTTTGTTGGATTGATTGTTGAAATTTATGTTGTGTATAAATATGGTTTTAAATCATCGCCAAAGCCATATTTAACGAAAAATTTATTATATTTGTTATGTGGATTTTTGAGTTCGGGAATTTCTTGTTTTATTTGCGGATATATAAATATTAATAATATATTTACACTTGTACTAAGGTGTATTATTGCATCATTGGTTACATTAGCTATTATTTTTATTATGTTTAATAAGTCGGCAGAGTTTAAGTTTTTCAGGGGGATTATAATAGGTTTAATTAATAAATTTTGGGGGAGGAAAACTTGTGAATAAAATCAGATTCTCAACATTAGATGCATTTAAGGCACTATTTGCATTTTTTGTAGTAATTTTACATAGTCCGGGATTTGCGGGAAAGGAGTTTTTATATCCTGTAACGAGGATGGCAGTACCTTTTTTCTTTATTGTATCGGGATATTTTTGTTATAATAATTCAGCTGAAAAGCTTTTCAAAAGAATAAAGAGAATATTCATATTACTTGTTTTATCAGAGCTGTTATTTGGTTTATGGGCAATTTTTGTAAACAGGAATAATTTAATTGAATATTTAACGGGTATTTTTAATGTAAAATTTATTTTGAGAGTTTTGATATTAAATGAACAGTTCTTTAATGTTCATTTATGGTATTTACAGGCTTATTTATATGCACTTGTAATTTTGTGGTTATTGAAATACTTTAAGGTTGGGTATACAAAAAAATACATATTTGCTGCTGCTGTTATTCTTATATACTGTTTGGTTATGGCAGAATTTTTATACAATGATGGCAATTTTAATCCATGTATGTTTAGAAACTGGTTGATGGGACTAGCTTTTATTTTTATTGGTATGTCAATAAATAATTTTCAGTCAGTAATAGTTAGATATAGAAAGATTTATGGCATTGTATTTTTGATTTCAATTATTGTTGTTTATTTTGAAGCCTTTTTGCTAAATAATTTTAAGCAGGAGTTGTATATAGGTATAGTTTTTGCTGTTACGGCAATATTCTGCTTCGGTATAAGTTATCCTGAATTATTAAAAAATTCAGTTTTTGAAAAAATAGGCTGCAAGTATTCGTTGTATATATATATTATTCATCCTATTATAGGTCACATAATAAATGTAATATGTATGAGATTAAATATTTCGGAGTTTGTTAATTGTGTAGTGCCGATAGTGGTATATGTTTTATCATTTTCTGTGGCTTATTTTTATTTAATAGTTAAAGAATATTTTTATAGGAGAGTATTGGTAAAATGAAAAAAATAGGTATTATTACATATCATAGAGCTTATAATTATGGTTCGGCATTACAGGCATATGCCTTGAATAAATATATAAGAAGTCTTGGGTATGATGCACAGACAATTGACTATAGAACTGAAGGGCAGGATAGGATATATTCATTTTATGAAAAAAACAGTTCATTTATGTCTGTTGCAAGAAATATTCAAAGTTTTTTATATCACAAAAGGGATATTCAAAAGTATAAGAGGTTTGATGAATTTGTAGAAAATGATATAGTATTAAGTAAAACAAAAAATTACAGAAAAGATAATATTGAATTGTGCAATGACCTTTATGATGGATTTGTTTGCGGAAGTGATCAGATATGGAACAGTAATTGCAGTGATTTTACTGAGGATTATTTGCTTGGTTTTGTAAAGGATAAATCTAAATGTTTTTCTTATGCTCCCAGTATAGGAACTGAAAAAATATCTGATAAAACAAAAGAGCTTTTTATAAAAAATAATGTTAAGGAATTTTCTTCATTATCTGTAAGAGAAAAGTCAGCAGCAGAGCTTATTACTGAAGCTATTGGAGTAACGCCGGAAGTTGTTATTGATCCTACATTATTATTGGATAGAGAAGATTGGAATAAATTAGCTGCTTCAAGGAAATACAGAGATAAATATATTTTATGTTATTATATAGGAAATGTTTCAGGAATGAGAGAATATGCAAGAAAGCTTTCCAAAAAGACCGGGCTTCCACTAGTGATGGTTATAAGAAATATAAGGGATACAGTGTATTTTAACAAGAAGGCATATGAATCAGGTCCAAAGGAATTTTTAAGCCTTATTAAAAATGCTGAATATATTTGTACAAATTCTTTTCATGCAATTATTTTTTCAATTGTTTTTAATAAGAAATTTTGGGTGTTTACCGAAAAAGGCAATACAATAAAGCCGCAGAAAAGAATATTTGACTTTACTGAAATAACAGGTTTAAGTGATAGAGTTTTAAATATTGATAATTGTGACAATGTGTTAGGACTTGAAGATATAGACTTTGAAAAGGTTGACAATAAATTAAAACCTTATATTGAAAAGTCAAAACAATATTTAAAGGATGCTCTAAATAAAATATGAAGCTGTGAGGGTAATAAATATTATGGATAAGTTGATAAGTATTATTGTCCCAGTATATAATGTGGAGAAATATTTAAAAAGATGTGTTGACAGTTTAATTAATCAGACATATAAAAATTTACAAATAATATTGGTAGATGATGGTTCACAAGATAATTGTGCCGCTATTTGTGATGAATATTCAAAAGCTGATTCAAGAATAACTGTTATCCACAAGAAAAATGCCGGTGTTTCTGCAGCGAGAAACAGTGGACTTGATATTGCTGAAGGTGATTATGTCGGATTTGTGGATTCAGATGATTATATACATCCTGAAATGTATGAGTTTTTACTGAGGGCTATAGAAGAAAATAATGGGGATATGAGTCTTGTATGGTATGAGTTTGTGTATGAAGATGATAATAATAATTTGCTAAACTGTTGTCAGGAATATAGTGTCGGAAAAGTATATGGCAATAACGAAGATGCAGTTATGGCCTTGTATAACAGGGAATTTAGGATTAATGTCGGACCATGGAACAAACTTTATAAGAAAAATATATTTAAAGATTTAAGGTATCCAACCGATAAGATTAGAGGAGAAGATGAATCAGTAATTCATATTATTTTGTCATTATGCAATAAGGTTGTTGTCCTTGAGAATAAGATGTATTATTATTTTCATCGAAATGGAAGTGTTATGAACAGTAACAATCCTAAAATTTATATTGATCAGATAAATGCACTTAAAGACAGGATTATATTTTTTATTAATAATAATTACAGTAATGTGTTAAGTATGGCTGTAAAGCAGTATTATAAATATGCTTGTTTTGTTATATTCAAATGCTTTATGGGAGAGATAAAAAATATAGAAGCAAAAGATATATTAGATATTAATAAGGAAGTATATAGTATTACAGGTATAAGCAAATATAAAAAATGTAATTATTTTTGGGGTTGTATTTTAAGTAAAGTTTTAGATAAATTTAGGAACAGGTGATTTTGTGATTGATTTATTTGAAAATGTTAATAATTGCTGTGGCTGTGCTGCTTGTAAGGATGCCTGCCCTAAAGATGCAATAAAAATAATTGAAAACGAATATGGATTTTTATATCCTGAAATAGATGATAATAAGTGTATAAATTGTGGCATATGCAGGAATGTATGTGCATATCAGAAATCTAATGATAATAATAAGCCTATAGAGGCTTATGCTGCTGTGGCTAAGGATAATGAGGTATTAATAAAATCAGCTTCGGGCGGTGCATTTTTTGCTATGGCGGAAGAATTTATCAATAATGGAGGCATAGTGTATGGTTGTGTACTTGAGAACAAAAAAGTGTATCACTGCAGGGCCGGTAATGTGGAAACATTAAAGAAAATGAGAGGTTCTAAGTATGTTCAGAGTGATATGGAGAATGTATACAACAATATAAAGAGTGACTTAAATAAAGGTGAAAAGGTGCTTTTTTCAGGAACGCCTTGTCAGGTGGACGGATTGAAATCCTATTTGAACAATTTTCGCTGTGACTTATCAAATTTAATAACAATAGATATAATTTGCCATGGTGTACCATCAAATAAACTTTTTAAAGATTATATAAAGCTTTTGGAGAAGAAGTTTAAAAAGAATATTATATCTGTGAGTTTCAGAGATAAGGTTAAGGGAAAGCTTATGATTTTAAGGCTATGCTTTGATGATGGAAAAATAAGATATATTAATCCTTTAAATTCTTCGTATTTTACCCTTTTTTTGAAGGGCTATATTTACAGAGATTGTTGTTACAGCTGCAAATATGCAGGTGAAAAAAGAGCAGGCGATATTACTATTGGTGATTATTGGGATTTGGAAAAAGTTGAGAGAGAAATTGCTGAAAAAATTAATGTTAAAAACGGAGTTTCTGCTGTAATTATTAATACAGTCAAAGGAAAAGATTTCTTTGACAAATCAAAGGCGTTGATAAAATATGAGTCTACATTTGAAAATATTGCAAAGAATAATTCACAGTTAGTTCGTCCGACAAAATATTCAAGTGAGAGAGAATATTATTTAAACTTATATAAAAATAAAGGAATTTCAAGCTTAAATAAGGCTTATTTTAAAAAGAACAGAATTATAATATGGAAAATTAAATTAAGCGGATTATTACCTGAGGGACTCAGAAATAAATTAAAAAGGATACTGCGTATAGGAGAATAAGTATGAAAAAGTATAAAATTTTGTTTATTGTATCTTTTGTATCTATTTTGTTATCATCGATAGTTACAATTAATATGAAAAAAGATTTTTTTGTTGATGAAATATGGACATATGCATTTTCAAATGGCAATTATACTCCTCATACTAATGCTTATACAGGTAATGGAGATGATATAAAGGCATTTATGGAGGATAATATAGTTGATAATTCTTTTATAAATACCGTTAAAAATGCAATATTTTTATACAAGGGGTTGTATATTGATAAGGATAGTGATTTAATAGAAAAGTGGAATTCAGCTTTAAATCCTAAGAGTATTTCGTGGAAAAAGGGGCAGGATTTTAAAAATACTTTGGTTCCGAGTGAGGATAGTAAGTTTAATTATTATTCGGTATATTGTAATGATATATTTGACAATCATCCGATTTTATATTATGGAATTTATCATACAATATCATCATTAACTCCTGATGTGTTTACAAAATGGACAGGTTTTATTATTAATGTGGCATTTCTTTTACCGGCAATTATAATGTTATTTTTTATGACAAAAAAATTTTTTGATGACAAAATAATAGCTTATGGCACATTTATAGCATATGGACTTAGTATAGGTTTTTTATCAACAATAGTTTTTTTCAGAATGTATGCTATGGTAACCTTCTTTACAATAGCCACACTATATCTGCATTTGTGCTTTTTGAGCAAACCTGTGGATTTCAAATTTAAACATTGGTTATTGTTGGTTATTTGTGTGTCATTTGGAGTATTGTCGCAATATTTTTACATATTTTATTGCTTTGCAATATTTGTTGTATCAGCAATATATTTGTTAAGAAATAAGAATTTACCGGTGTTTTTTAAGTATTGTTCTGCAATGTTTGCAGCAGTAATATTTGTTTTGATAATCTGGCCTTTTACTATTGAAGATTTGTTTTTCGGTTCAAGAGGGCAGGAGGCAATGTCACAAAGCTTTTCCGTATTTGGATATTTAATAAAGCTTTTAAAATATATGAGGGTAGTTTTGCAAAATTGTTTTGGTAATAATATTATATGGTTAGGTTTATTTACAATAATTACTCTATTTTGCATATTTAAGTTGGGTAAAAAAATTAAGATTGATATTAAGCGAATAATCATATATGTGCCGATAGTAATTACATTGTTAATTGTTACTCAAATGGCACCATATCAGACTTCAAGATATATAATGAATTTATTTCCACTAATATTTATATTTGTTGCAGATGTGTTATATATTTTTATTAGTAATATAAAGGAATATAATTCTAAAAAGATATTAATTGTTTTTATGTTTTGTATATCATTTTTAGGTTTTTTGACGGGTAAACCGGAATATTTATATACAGAAAATGTCGAAAATAATAAAATTATAGACAGTTTTTCGGGTTACGATTGTATATCTGTTATGAACAGTAAAGAAAAAATATGGAGAACAGATTACGCATATATAGATTTTACTAAGTACGATGATATTCTTGCAATAGCCCAAGAGGATATTAAAAGAATTGACATTACACCAATTTCTGATAATAAGGAAATTTTGTTGTATATTGATAATAAAATAAGTGATAAAAGTTCTGTTATAAATAGTGTAAAAGAGGTAACCGGATTTAAAACAGAAAAGCTTTTAATATCAGAATATAAATATTCAGATATTTATGTTTTGTATAAATAATTAGGAGGATAAGTTATGGGAGAAATATTATATATTGTTATTCCTTGCTATAATGAAGAGGCTGTATTATATGAAACTGCCAAGAGGCTAAAGGAAAAGCTATTAAAGTTAATTGATAATGGTAAAATAAGTGATAAAAGTCGTATTGTGTTTATAAATGATGGTTCCAAGGACAGAACATGGGAGATTATAGAAGAACTTCATAATAATGATAATATTTATTCAGGTATAAAATTATCAAGAAATCGTGGACACCAAAATGCTTTACTTTCAGGATTGATGACAGTAAAGGATTATGCTGATATGGTAATTTCCATGGATGCAGATTTGCAGGATGACATTGATGTTGTAGATAAATTTATTGATGAGTATTATAAGGGCAATGATGTAGTTTACGGAGTTAGAAATTCAAGAGCAACAGATACATTTTTTAAGAGAACTACTGCCGAGGGTTTTTACAAGGTAATGAAAATGTTTGGAGTAGATATAGTTTTTAATCATGCAGATTACAGGCTTATGAGCAAAAGAGCATTGTATGAGTTGGAAAAATATAAAGAAGTAAATCTTTTTCTAAGAGGAATTGTACCGTTAATTGGATTTAACTCATCTATTGTAGAGTATGAAAGACACGAAAGATTTGCAGGAGAGTCTAAATATCCTCTGAAGAAAATGCTTGCTTTTGCGTTTGATGGTATAACATCCTTTAGTACAAAGCTTATAAGAATGGTTTTGTGGACAGGTGCAATTATATTTTTATTAAGTATTGCAATTTTGGTTTATGGAGTAATAAGGAAAATTACGGGAAATACAGTTGCAGGCTGGACTTTTATTGTTTGTTCCATATGGATGCTTGGAGGAATTCAGTTGCTTTGCCTGGGAATTATCGGTGAATACATAGGTAAAATATACAGTGAAGCAAAGGCAAGACCGAGATTTATAATAGATAAATTTATAAACAAATAATTGAAATAAAGTTGTTTAAATTATGGCAAATGCAATTATTATAGCAGTTTTAATTATTGTTTATATTTTAAAGCTATGCAATAAAAATATCACGAGGCTGATGCGGAGGAGGATAGGACAGTATTAAAAAAATAAAGGTTAAGGATAAAAAAGCAGCAAAATCCTTTTTATGTTAAAATTGATGTAGAAGGAATGACTTGTAATCATTGTAAATTAATGATAGAAAATGTTTTTAATTTTTATGAAGGTTTTGGGCAGAAACAAACTTAAATAATAAATATGTTTTGGTAAGAATGAAAAAGGAATTATCTGAAAAAGAGCTGAGGGGAATAATTTTAAATAAAGGCTATGTAGTTGCATATATTGAAAAAGATAATACGTGTTAATGTAAAGGATTATAGGTCAATATAATATCATATATGCTTCTGTTGCATATTTACAAAAAATTTGACAGGTATTTTTATTATGGAAAAATTTAATGATATTTTTGTTTTTTATATGTAAAAATTTGTTATAGAATAAAGTTCTTTATTGATATTCCCTTTTTTATGATATATAATAATAGTAATATATACTAATTAAAAGGGAGGTAGAATTATGGAACATTATAATCCTATTTTACAGGGAAACGACAGCCCAAAGAAATTTTTTACTATTGGTGAGATTATGCTTAGGCTTTCTCCTCCGAATTATGATAAAATTCGTATGGCAAGCAGTTTTGAAGCCAGTTATGGTGGAAGTGAGGCTAATATTGCTTTAGCTCTGGCTAACCTTGGTGTTGACAGTACATTTTTTACCGTAGTGCCTAATAACTCATTGGGTAAAAGTGCAATAAGACTTTTAAGGAGTAATGATGTACATTGTTCTCCGGTTATTTTGAGTACACCTGAGGAAACACCAACTCACCGTCTTGGCAGCTATTATCTTGAAACAGGTTATGGTATAAGAGCAAGCAAGGTTATTTATGACCGTAAGCATTCTGCAATAACTGAGTATGATTTCAGTAAAGTCGATTTAAATAATCTTATGGATGGTTTTGACTGGCTGCATTTAAGTGGTATTACCCCGGCGTTGGGAGAAAATTGTGCCAATTTAATATTAGATGCTCTTAAAGTTGCCAAGGAAAAGGGAATGACTGTCAGCTTTGACGGTAATTTCAGAAGTGCATTATGGACATGGGAACAGGCCAGAGATTTTTGTACACAGTGCTTACCTTATGTAGATGTATTATTAGGTATTGAGCCATATCATTTATGGAGAAATGATGAAGATCACAGTAAAGGTGATTATAAGGATGGGGTGCCGTTACAGCCAAGCTATGAACAGCAGGATGAAATATTCAGAAGATTTATTGAGAAGTACCCTAATATTAAATGTATTGCACGTCACGTGCGTTATGCCCACAGCGGCAGCGAAAACAGTTTAAAGGCATTTATGTGGTATGAAGGGCACACATTTGAGAGTAAGATGTTTACCTTTAATATATTGGACCGCGTTGGAGGTGGAGATGCCTTTGCAAGCGGTTTAATTTATGCAATGGTCAATAATTACAAACCTATGGATATGGTTAATTTTGCAGTCGCAAGCAGTGTAATTAAACATACAATTCACGGTGATGCAAATATTACTGATGATGTAAAGAGTATTCGTAACCTGATGAATATGAACTATGATATTAAGAGATAGTAATTTTTAAATATATATTTTAATGAAAGAACAAGCAGTTAGAAATTCGCTGCTTGTTTTTGTTTGAATGGAAATAATTGAGTAAAAATTTTTAAAGTGACTCCTTATTTTTATTTTTTTCTGTAACTATATCTGTTGGTTTCATATCATTTAAAGCATATTCAATACACTGAATAACAATTTTATTAACGGATAGGTTGTATTCAGCAGATAATTTTTCAAGTCTGTCTACAATTCTAACAGGTAATCTAAAAGTTTTGTTGGCATACTCGTCATAACCCTTTTTTAGTTCAAACATACGTACCTCACATATTTAATATTATTTATATAATTATTATCCAATAATTTATCAAATATTTATATAT
>ENA-UOJJ01003923-UOJJ01003923.1-human-gut-metagenome-genome-assembly--contig:-CS66-NODE-3923-length-14971-cov-14.432287_pt1 | contig 14971 bp, 17 predicted proteins | sample MGYA00242343_ERZ723890 | MGnify/ENA metagenome assembly ERZ723890 | reverse complement strand
TCTTCACTATGAAACTTTTGCAGAAGAATTTGAGATTAATTAAGGAGGAAAGGAATGTACATAGACTTTAAAGAAGTTTTAGATATTGATCTGAAGGACTTACATTTTTCGGAAAAAAGACATGATTTAGCACCGAAACATTGGTATGAAATGTACGGATTTCTGATCATACCAATTGAATGTAATTATTGCATTAAAACACAATTTAATAGAATTTTTGGGGATTTTCCAACAAAAGAAGCGGCAGAAGAATATATTTTACTTTATTTAAAAAATCATTATCTTTTCTTTGAACTTCCAAAAGATGAAAGAGAAAACTTTGAGTGTATTGCAAAGTCATGGGAAGATAGAATCTATGAAGATAAAGATGGTTGGCGTTTGCATTTAACCATCAATGGGAATTACATTGAAAATCCTGAGGGTTATGTTTATCATCGACGGTATTATAAAGCCAGTACAGCGATCGCAGATATTGAATATCGAAAGAGGCATCGAAAACCACCTCAAACAGAATATGAGAGAAAGGGAATTAATCCAGAAACAGGAAGGTATATTTCCAGATACTTTGCAAAGAAAGCAAATTGTGAAAGAAAAAAGATCGTAAAAGTTGAAAATGAATACGTCCTAATGGATGAGACAGAATATTATGAATATAGGAAAAAATAACCGACAATATTTTTGGATAGGAATTGTAATGTTACTGCTTGAGTTTATTATAATTTTCTTCTAAAGTATTACAGGAAAGGAGCAAATAAAATGAAAAAACAATACTTTTGGATAGGCATTGCGATCATAGTCCTTGGAGTATTATATTTTGGTTATAACTTATTTGTCTATTTACACGCGATGAACATGTACAGTGAGGTGTTGCAGAATCTATGAGAAAAATTGAAGCATTATTTGAAATACGTGATAGAATATATAGAAACCAACCATATACTTTATGGTATAATCTATATACCGACGATGTCTGTTTAGATTTAGAAGATACAGAAAATGATCAAATGGCATTAGATTGGATAGATATTACCGATAAATTAGAGAGACTTGATATTTTAGATTTAAATCGTGTCATTAAAGAATTGAGAGATTCTTTATTGAATATATAATCTTTTCTTTTTAACAATAGGAGGAAACAAAATGAACGAATTAAGCGTACAGAAAACAGTGCAGACCTTACCTGAAGAATTGAAAATGAATGTTTTCAATGCTTTGAACAATCCGGATTACAAAATTTCAGAGTGCTACGGTCAGCAGATTGAAGTGCAGGCATGGTTAGTTTACCCAGTAGAGATGAAATCACAGCAGACAGGGGAAATCGAAGTATTACCAAGAACAATTATCATTGACACAGCCGGTAAATCTTATTCCGCCTTATCCAGAGGATTTGCTGGAGCTGTAAGAAATTATCAGTTGATCTTTGGGGAGGAAGTTATTTTAAACAAACCGATCACCATTGAAATTCGTCAGGAAGGAACTGGAATGAAAAAGTATGCCACATTTAATTTAGTATAGGAGTTAAAATATGGCAAAAAAGCCAAAACTAACACAGGCTTACCGCAAGCGGCGACAATTCGCCGCTTCTGCGGTAAGAAGTTATAACGCCGCGGTTACAAGGATTGAAAAACAGTTCGGCAAGAACTATGCACCACCACGTCGTTCGGTGGATGAGCTAATGAAGAACTATCCAAACATGAAAGCATTACGTTCCGAAGTAAAGCAGATGAAGAAAATCCCGTCTCCGAAGAATCTTGAGATTGTGAGAGTAAAAGACGTTTTAACGTCTACTTATGCCATATCAGAGACGGCGAGATTAAACCAGAGAAGAAACGAAAAGAGAAGAAAAAGAGCAGAAAAATATGGTAGATTTGTAGAAGGAAGATCTGGCTGGACATCATCACAAGAACAGGCTTTGCAAAGACCTGTAGCCTTTGATGAAGAGCGATTTAATGATCCAAGTCAATGGGCAAGGTTTAAACACAGTCTAATGATTGACTTATCAAAAGAAAGAAATATTGACAATTATTATCAAAACTATTTAAACGGAATAGAAGACGAATTAGGGCCAGAAATTCGAGAGGTAGTAGAGGAAGCTCTGGGGGATATTAGTCCGGAAGAATTTTACCAATTAGCGTTAACTGAAGATTATCGAGACGTGTTTACAATCGAATTTTTAATTTACATGCCAATTTCCGCAGAGCAGAAAATTCAAGAATTATTATGGGGAATTGAGCAAGTAAAATCCTATGTCTAAGACGGAGATTTTTGCGGCAGATTTTGAAACAACAACGGATCCAGAAAAAACGGAAGTTTGGGCATGGGGAATTAGTAATTTAGATTGTATGTCATCCTTTGAATGTGGAACAAATATTCAATCTTTTATTGAATTTTGTTATAAACTAAAGAAACGAAGCAAAATCTATTTTCACAATCTCAAATTTGACGGAAGTTTTATTGTAAATTATTTATTACAAAACGGATGGACACATAAGCAAGACAAGTTAGAAGAAGCATGTGAGTTTAGGACATTAATTACCGACCGCAATCAATGGTATAAAATTGAATGCAATTTTTACTATACGACCCAGAAAAGAGTAATGAAGATTTTTAAAGTTACTTTTGTTGATTCGTTGAAGTTGATACCGATGCCTATTAGTAAAATGCCAAAGACATTTAATTTGGGAATTGAGAAATTAGAAATTGATTACGATGAAGACAGAGAGATTGGAGGATCGTTATCTCAGCAAGATTTTGAGTACTTAAAAAATGATGTCATTATTTTAAGAGATTCGTTAAATCAAATGTTTGAGAATAACATTAACCGACTAACGTTATCTTCTGCGGCGATGAATGACTTGAAAGAAACGATAGGAAAACGAAAATTTGAAAGAATCTTTCCAACTTTGCAAAATGATGAACCATATCTAACGAATTTAAACTTATCAAAGCAAGAAAATTTAGCATTATCTATTGATAAAGAGTTACGACATGCCTATCGCGGTGGATGGACTTATTTAAAAAAAGGATATGAGGGAAAAGAATTTGAGAATGTAGTTGTTTACGACGTAAATTCTCTTTACCCTTATGTCATGTCAGAAAATATATTTCCATTCGGAGCGCCGATCATCACCCATGATCTGGAAGAGATCGCCGGATATAGTCTTTTTATTATTGTCTTTGAATGTGAATTTTGGTTGAAAGAGGGTAAATTACCTACGATACAGATTAAAAATTCACAATTATTTAATGGAAGAGAGTATCTGGAAAATAGTAAAAGTGAAATTGTGAATTTAACCTTAACTTCGGTTGACTATGAAATGTTTTTAGAACATTATGAAGTTGCGTATTTTAAAGTGCATAAGGTTTACTATTTTCGTGGCACAGAGAATCTCTTCACTGAGTTCATCCAAAAATGGGCGGCAGTAAAAGAAAAGGCAGGAAGAGAAGGGAATAATGGGTTACGTTTTATTTCAAAACAGATGCAAAATTCGACATATGGTAAATTTGCGACGAATCCGTTAAAATCACAAAAAATTCCTTACTTAGAAAATAATATTTTACGATTCCAAACAATGGCACCAGAATTTCGTCCAGAATATTATTTGCCTGTTGGATTATTTGTCACCGCGTATGCAAGAAAACATATCATATCCTATGCGCAGAGAAATTACGACAGCTTTATTTACTGCGACACAGACTCTTTGCACTTAAAAGAAAAATCAGACAATATTCCAATAGATAATGAAAAATTAGGATATTTTAAAATTGAAAAAGAATTTGATAGAGCAAGATATATCAGAGCGAAACGATACATTGGAGAAAAAGACGGTGAGTTATTAATCACCTGTGCGGGTCTGCCAGCAAAATGTTATGAACAAGTCACGTATGATAACTTTAAAACAGGTCAGATTTATACAGGAAAATTAATGCTCACCCAAACGGAAGGCGGGGCTGTATTAATTGAAACTACATTTAATTTAAAATAGACTATACACACATTTTTTGATATAATAAATATGTACAGGTTAGCGGAAAGAATGATGAAGGGAATCCACGGATTAAGCCCCGCCCGGAGATCTATAGCTATGGGAATAGTGTTCTTCTGCGCCTGTACATTCTTAAAAAAGGGGCGAAATAATGTATTATAGTTATGATAATTGTTTAGAAAAGAAAGCATTATTTAATTTTATCACAGGCGAACGAGGAAATGGTAAGACTTACGGATATAAAACGCAGATCGCTTGTAAAAATTATTTTGAAAAAGGTGAAAATTTTGTCTATTTACGAAGATTTGAAAACGAATTAGTAAAGGCGGCAAAGTCTTTTTTCAAAGATATTACACATTTATATCCGGAAACACAATTCAAAATAACGACGGGGAAAAGCGGAACTTTTTTCTATGAGCGTGGACGTGAAGTAGAAAAAGGTGGATGGAAGCTTATGGGCTATGGAGTGGATTTAAATACCGGAGGGAAAGATAAGTCCGTATCTTACGCCGGAGTTACTTCCATATGTTTTGATGAATTTCAGAGCAAGAGATACTTAAAAAATGAGATTCGCTTATTTTTGGACCTTTATGAAACGATATCTCGAATGAATGATGTTCCGGTATATTTTCTATCCAATAGTATTAATGTTTCCAATGTTTATTATGATTATTTTAACTTATCCCAGCCTTACGGGAAAAAGCGTTGGAAACTAACGGATAATGGATTAATTTACTTGGAACATACCTTATCACAAGATTATCGAGATGCGAAAAAGTCAACTCGTTTCGGGCAATTGATTGAGGGTTCTAAGTTTGGACAATATGCAATAGATAACGAATATGTTGAAGATACTAAGGACTTTATTAAAAAGAAAACCGGAGATGTCAAGAGCGTATGCAATCTTGTGTATCTGGATAATGAGTATGGGCTTTGGTTTGATCGCAGAAATGGGTACCTGTATATGGATTCTACTTTCGACAAGTCACGTGTAACGTATGCATTAACCAGAGAAGACCATACCGAAAATACCTATTTTGCAAATCGAGGAAGAAAAATTGCGTGGCTGAATCTGATGATCCAGGGATACGAGCAGGGATTTCTATATTTTGAAAACCAGCGCGTCAAGCGGATTGGTTTGGAGATTTTAAATATGATCCGTTAAAGGAGGGTCGAATGGAACAGATTATGTCTTATATTTCCACGGTAGGATTTCCGATCGTGATGTGTCTGCTTTTTTATTATCAAATGACAAAGTCAGATGAACACATGAATGAAATGTTAACACAGATTAAGGTTATGGTGGAAGAAATTAAAAAGGCGGTAAACAATGGCGGTACAGAAGTATAGCATGAGAACCGACGCAAACACCAATGTATCGGGACATTTTAAGGTTCGCGACTTTGCGTGTAATGATGGATCGGATACCGTGCTGATCGACGATGCTCTTGTCGAACGATTGGAGAGGATTCGCGGCGTTTTCGGCTCGGGAATTACAATAACGTCCGGGTACCGTACTCCATCGTATAATGCCGCGGTAGGTGGTGCGACATCCAGTCAGCATACGAAAGGAACGGCCGCTGATATTCAGCTTCGAGGTGTACCGCCCTTAGCCGTAGCAAACTACGTGGAAGAAACCTTTTCGACCGGTGGAATCGGAGTTTACGGTACTTTTACCCATGTGGACACGCGAAGATCCCGTGTTATTTGGAAAAATAACGGATCGAACACCGTGAGCAGTACCGGGGCCTCCAAAGGTTATTGGCGTGAATTTCAGAATGGAGCTGACCCCGGCGGTGGAGGAGAAGGGGGCGGCGGAGAGTCCGGAGCGATTGATGTTACGATCCGCAGATTTACGGTAGTCTTTAAGCGACCAAACGGAAAAACGTATACCGGCACCTATTTTCCGTCTTATTGTAACGGGTGGTGGTATTTTAACGACAGCGAATTTTACCGTTGTGATGATATCCTTGGAAATTATCAGCAGTATTTTAAAGCTGGCTATTGGGCGCATATTACGCATATTCAAAATATTTCAGCGTCGAATGTACATTTAACAGGAGGTTCGGATGGTTAGTACTTTTACGAATTTGGACTATCAAGTAGGAAAGTATTTTAAAGTAAGAGAATTTCAGTCAAAAGATGGATATCCTACCGTTTTAATCGACGATAATTTAGTCGATCTGTTGGATCAAATCCGAGAATATTTTGGAAAACCTGTGCTCATTACTTCGGGATATCGTACGAAGTCGCATAATGCGGCAGTTGGGGGCGTATCAAATTCTCAGCATACGCTTGGAAAAGCCGCAGATATACAGGTAACCGGAGTTCCCCCAGCCGCAGTGCAGACTTATGTCTATGATCATAGTAAATATACGGTTGGAACTTATACGACGTTTACTCATGTAGATGCCCGAACAACCGTAAAGTTATTCCGTGGGAATACGGAATTTGTTCGGACAAATTATGAAAAATATAAAACCGAAGAAATTAAGGAGGAAACAGAAATGGAAGAAAAAAGATACCAGAAATTAGAAGAAATTCCTGACTACGCAAAAGAAATTATTGAAGATTTGATGAAATCTGATATAATTAAAGGTACAGGAGAAGGTTTGAATTTGACAGAAGATATGCTCCGTGTGATTGTTATTTCCTATCGCATGGCTATCACGAACGCAAATAATATTTATCAGCTTGCGAAAAATTTAGGAGGTGAAACCAAATGACTGTATATGAAGCGTTAGACATTGTAAGTCAGGGGTTTGCGGATTCTGACGAAGGCTTGACCGCAGTTAAAATAATTGCTGATTACAACAAAGAATTAGAAGGTAAAATTGTTACTTTGGATGAAGCGTTAGCTGCCGCTCATGCAGAAAAAGATGATGCCTTAAATTCTTATAATGATTTAAAAAGGCGCTATGTAGAACGTTTTATGAACGGAGATTCTACGGTGGACTCTGATACGACCGTATTAGATGAAGGAGAAACTGCGCATAGTGCAGAAGAACTTACTTATGATGATGTCTTTGTGACGGAAGAAGATTAAGAGGTGTGAAAAATGGCAACAAAACCAAAAAATGTGAAATTAGCAAAAAACGGTGTAGATATTTTAAATGCGATTCGTAATGCCGCATCCCTTTCCTTTCAGGAAAGAGTTCCTGTAGCAACGCAGGAAGATATTAAGACTTACGGGTCTGCGGTTCTCAATTTTCCGGGCCTGGCAAATGAGTTTCTTGATGCTTTGGTAAATCGTATCGGTAAAGTCGTTCTTACTTCAAGGCTTTACAAGAATCCGTTTGCCATGCTGAAAAAGGGTATGCTTGATTACGGAGAAACCATTGAAGAAGTATACACTTCTCTTGCTAAGGCAAAGATTTACGATCCTCGGACAGCGGAAACGGAGTTCATGAAGCGGGAAATTCCGGATGTAAAGTCTATTTTCCATAAGCTGGACTATCAGAACTTCTTTAAAACGACGATTCAGAGAAGAGATCTGGAAAGAGCGTTCCTTTCAGAGGATGGTGTTTACAATCTGGTAAGCGATATTATTTCCAGTCTGTACTCTGGTATGGAATATGACGAATTTATTACCATGAAGCAGTTGATTGTAGAATATGCAAAGAAAGGCTTATTCTATGAAGTGGAAATCCCGGCGGTTACTGCGGATAATATGAAGTCAATCATTTCTACTGTAAAGGGTTACAGTAATAAGCTAACCTTTATGAGCACTCAGTACAACGCGATGGGAGTTCCGACCTATACGGACCGCAGTTCACAGATTATCTTCATCGACGCGGAATTTGATGCAATGATGGATGTCGAAGTACTGGCTTCCGCATTTAACATGGATAAAGCAGAGTTCATGGGAAGACGAATTCTGATTGATAACTTTGGTGAGCTTACCGGAGCAAAACTGCTTCTGTGTGACGAAAGCTTTTTCCAGATCTATGACGTACTTCTTCAGTTTGAAGATGTTCGCAACCCGGAAGGACTGTACTGGAACTATTTCCTTCATAAGTGGACGGTATTTTCTGTTTCTCGTTTTGCAAATGCGATTCTGTTTACAGTGCCAGATAATGAGATTACAGGAATTACACTGAATCCATCTAACAGTGGCTTTCATAGATCTCAGTTGCCAAAAGATGTGACCATCAATGCGACGATCAACTCCACGGGCACGGTAGATGATACCCTTGAGTGGGAAATGACCGGAAATGAATCTACCGAAACCACTATGACCGTAGTAAATAATACGCAGGTCAAAGTTCATGTTTCTCCAAATGAAAAGATTCCAAACACGTTTAAGATTATTGCAAAATCGAAGTATTTTCCAGTTAGCCAGACGGCTACCATTTCGACATGGGAAAATGTTTAACTCTACTCCTTTCCTTTTACTATATGATAGCCTACCATTCTTTGGTAGGCTATCGCTGAATTGGAGGTAAGAATATGATTCGTCCTTTAATTGGTCCATCGACAACGGTTCGTGTATGTCAGTCGATTCCGTTAGATAATACCTATACGGACACGATTTTGTTTACGTCAAAATCTGCACAGGAAAGCTATTTTGCATCGAAAACGAAAAAGACGTATAGCGGTTTAACCTATCAGCGTCTGGCATCGAATAGTACTACATGGGCAATCTTTCTGGAAGATGTAGCCGATTATTTTTACGATTGTAACTATTTATGCTTCCAGAATGGGGGCTTTGGTAATAAATGGCTTTATGCCTTTATTTCCGATATTTTATATATCAATGAAAACTGCACTGCGATTACGTTTGAAATTGACGTCATGCAAACATGGCTTTTCGATTTTGAAATTAAAAAATCATTTATCGAGCGTATGCATGTGTCGGATGATACCATATCAAGGAATGTGGTAGAAGAAGATCTGAATTTCATGCAGAGATATGAATATTACAAGGTGGAAAATTCGGGTTTATTTGAACCAGTTACTCGGTCTGCCCCGGCGGAGTTTGATAATAATTTAGAATATCGTTCCTTAATATTGGCCACTACATCGGAAGATATTGACGATGAGGATGAAGTAAAAGAAGGACAGCTCATACAGAATACCTATCAAGGTCTAAAATATATCGGATTTGATCTTGAAAATAATGGAGTAGAAAATTGCAACGCTTGGTTAAAACGTATGAACGAAGGTGGAAAGGCTGGGGCGATTAGCAGTATCTCCATGGTTCCATGGAAAGGGGTTACTGTTACTCCGGCAGATCATGGAAAATACGATGTTACTGCCCTTTCCGGTACGGCGGTTGTCGATGAAAAAGAATACGATATCAACTATTCCACTCTCGATGATGATTATGTGCCGAAAAACAATAAGCTGTTCTGCTGGCCTTATCATTTCTTCAGTATTACCACGCTCGACGGTCAAAGTTACGATTATAAATATGAGGATATCATAGAAAGCGATCCTACTCCGGGAGCAACGAAGATGAAGTTTAAATTTAAGTTTGCTTTCGGCGCAGATCCTACCTATTTTATGTATCCTTCATACTATATGAAGTGCAATAATAACTATGATTACGGAATCAAACTTTCTGGTTTTCCGAAATGCAATTGGAACTTTGGTGTATGGGAGAACTACTATGCACAGCAAGATACGAATATTACCTTGAGTATGATCGCTTCGATGCTGGGTGCTGCCTCAGCTGGAGCGGGCACTGCCACACAAGGACTTACCTCAAAAGCGGGTGCAGGTGTGTCTACAGCGGTAGGAATGTTGCAGGCTGGGATTGGTGCGGTGCAAGCTGGTCTTTCCACTTTCGGCGGATTGTCTGTAGTCAAAAGTCAGCCAGATCAAAGCAAAGGTGCAAATAATGTCGGCGGTGTGAATTACAACATGGAAACAATGGATTTTTGGATTATTCATAAAAGACTGCATTGGGGTTATGTTGTAAAAATTGATGATTACTTCACCAAGTTTGGATACCGTGTCAATAGTACCGGCGTCCCAAACTTGCACACTCGAAAATATTGGAATTACCTGAAGTTAGATCAGCCGTCGGTGACCGGTAACATGCCTGTTGGAGATATGCGTATGATTAAGCAGATTTTAACCAACGGAATCACGTTTTGGCATACCACCGACGTCGGAAATTATGATCTAAATAATAATGAAGGAGTGTTAGGACATTGAAAAACCGAGGATTGCCTTTAGAATGGTCGGATAAAACCATTCTGCGAATGAAAAACGCGATATTTCACGATTATTACAATCGGATTCGAAATATCGCCTTATCGCGTTATGAATGGAGAGATCTTCCGGACGATATGAATGAAAGATATATCGAATGGTTGCTATTTTACAATGGCAAGTGTGTCTTCTTCTACGATGAAATTCTGGAAAAATATCTCTCACTGCAGTGTACCACAACCGGCGAGATGGACTTTTACAATCTGCCGAAAAAGGTTACCGCATATAGTACCAATGTAAATTATACCTACAAAGAATTAGACATGAAAAACTGTGCTCTGTGTTTTAATAACTTGAGCTGGTTACCTGATGAACCGACGGCTTATCTCTTTGCGCAGAAATTGACCAGCATTGAAATGAATATTCTGTCTAACGTTGAATTGCAGAAGTTCGCACTGATTGTCAAAACACCAGAGAAAAAGAAACTTACCTATAAGAATCTGATGCAGAAATTCTTTGGTTATCAACCGTTTATTATGACATCCGAAGGAACACCAATTGACAACATTGAAATTTTGAATCAAAATATTCCATATATCGCAGATAAGTTGCAGATCCAAAAGATTAATACATGGAAAGAAATGTTATCTGCCTTTGGTATCGTTACCCCCGCTTCGGAAAAGACGGAACGCCTTGTTTCGAATGAAGTAACCGCTGGGTTAGGATATTCCGAAATGGCCCAGAATGTAGGTCTTGTGTCACGGCGCCAAGCGGTAGAACATTTCAATGAACTCTTTGGTACGAACGTATCCGTAGACTTTCGTTCCAACCTTTACGCAGATATTCTCGGAGAAAATACACAGGGTTATACTTATAATACCTATCAGGATAATCCAGAAGATGATACTTTCTCTACGCAAAGAATTGCACGACAGTCTAAGGGGGGTGAGCAGTAGTGAGTAGCACAACAACTATGGTGCGCTGGTATTGCGAATATTTATATAACCAAGTAATTAATGACAATACCAAACCCCCAAATAATTGGGTCACGGATGTAAATACCATCATCCCCGCCGTATGGGAAAAGATCTTCTATAATTTTCCCATCTGGGAAGAATCCTATCGTCCTACCCTCTGTCAAAAGATTTTACGACATTATTACTTCCGGGAAATTGGTGAAGAAACTGTTGAATTTTGGAAACTACGTTTACAGCAAACCCTCGGCGAGATCATGCCGTACTATATTCAGCTCTGGGAAACGACACAAGTAGAATATGAAAAACTTTGGACGAGAAATTATATTGAAAAATATCTCGGAAATGAAGATCGTACCGAAGATAAGACATCAAACGAAACAAGCGACTATCATGACACTGCGACAACTTCTGATACAGCAAATACGTTAACTGATTTTACCGATGATGCTACAACGAATATCAAGCAGACGGGAAAAACACATGACAAAGGTACCAGAACTTATTCCGAAACGGTAAAAGATGTGACATCCAACACCCCGATGAATCAGTTAACATGGAACGATCTGGAAAATAATCTATATGCCACCTCAACAGATTTTCGTTCCACCTCGGGAAATGAGAACACAACGAATGACGGTACCTCAGAGAATACAACGGATCAAACCTATAACGATACTTCAAACACAAAAGTTGATTCTACTTATGATCGTCATTTTACCGATGAAAATAGCCGTGATACGGACTATACTCATAACGTAAAGGGTAAAACGAATACTGATTATATTCGTGAAATCACCGGTTGGGACGGTGTAAACCCGAACGATCTTATTTTAAAGTGGAGAGAAACCCTTTTAAATATTGATGTGATGATTATTGAGGAGCTGGAAGATTGCTTCCTCGGCGTATATTATTAGGAGGTAACTATGAGATATTTAAACCCACTTCGCTATATCCACTATCACACACAGTTAGCTATTCCGACCATCTATGATGATTCTCTCTCGTTCTACGAGGTTATGAACAAGACGAATCTGCACTTCAATGAAGTGATCAATGACATGAATGAAAACTATGAAATCATTGATAAGGCATTTCAAGAGGTTCTTGAACAGACCAACAAATGGATGGAAGAAGCGAAAGCGCAAGCAGATCGGGCAGAACAGGAAGCGAATAAATCGCAAGCGTCCGCAGAAGACGCGAAAAATCAGGCAGATCGTGCCAGCTCGGAAGCGGATGCCGCCGCCGCTTCTGCCTTAGAAGCTCAGAATCAGGCAGACAGAGCATCTTCGGAAGCGGATCGCGCCCACACCGAAGCAGAAAACGCAAAAGCACAAGCTCAAGCGGCGGCAAACTCCGCACAGGAGTCCGCAACATCCGCGGCCGCATCCGCCGGTAGCGCATCGGAAAGTGCCGCTTCTGCTACAGAATCGAAAAAGAGTGCAGATGCTTCCGCCGCTTCTGCTACAGAATCGAAAAACAGTGCGGATGCTTCTGCAAACTCTGCTTCTCAGTCCGCCGCTTCTGCTACGGCTTCCCAGAACAGCGCGGTTGCTTCTGCAAACTCTGCTTCTCAGTCCGCCGCTTCTGCTACGGCTTCCCAGAACAGCGCGGTTGCTTCTGCAAACTCTGCTTCACAGGCGGCTCAGTCCGCTACCGATGCGGCAAACTCCGCAAAAGAAGCCGCAGATACTCTGGATGAAGCAAAGGAAACCTTTGTGAAAAAAGCTGGGGATACTATGTCGGGTAAGCTTACCATCTCTTATGGAGGTCTTTCTGTTGATGGATCCGCTGACATATCAGGAGATCTTAACACGGGTCGGTTACAGGTTGGTAAACCCGACGATCATAGGGATACCCATTTATACGGTAATCTTTATCTCAATGATATGTTAAACATGAGTATTGGTAGCAATGTTGCCCTTAAATTTGCTAACCTTCAAGATGGATTGAAACTTTACGCTCCTTTATCGTTTGAGCCTTCTCCATTGAGAATTTCAAATGTGGGAAATCCTCAGAATGATTTTGATGCTGTAAATAAGCAGACATTAGATAGTGAGGTAAGATCAATTAATGCTTCACTTACTCAAGTAAATGAAAAGATTACCTCTCTTACTTCGAGAATGGATACTGCGGAGAGCAATATTAAGACGAATACATCTAATATTACGTCGCTTACTTCGAGAGTAGATAAGACAGAAACGGATATTACTTCCCTTACGTCTCGTGTGACTACGAATGAGTCGAATATCAGTTCCATTAACACTGAGATTTCGAATATTAAGCAGGACATTACTACCGTGGAAGGTGACTATGTTAAGAAAGCTGGCGATACCATGACCGGCAATCTGACTATGGGTCTGAATCAAATCGTAATGGATACCGGTCATATTGCGGCTGTAAATAATACGCTTCTCTTTGAAGGTTATCCGGAAATTGATGTTGACGGTGCAAAGATTTCTATGGTTGCTGATCCCGTGGATGTGATGGATGCCGCAAACAAGGAATACGTTGATAATGCTGTTGCTGGGGTAAAACCTACTGGAGATTATCTGCCGCTGACTGGTGGTACGATGAGCGGCGATATCAATATGGGAGTAACTAATTCCGTTCGTTTCGGTGAGGCGAATTATGCTCTCTATCAGAATGAAGGTACTGGACATTTGGTTCTTACGGGTAACTCCAATACTGACATTGTAGAAATGAACAATATTGGTACGCTTCAGTTTGGAAATAAAACAACAATCCAAAATGTGAAAACTCCTACGAATAACGGAGATGCCACGCCGAAATCATATGTTGATGGTCAGCTCGCAGTTGCTAAAAATGATGTACAAGAACAGATGCAAGGCTATTTGCCACTCACTGGTGGAAGACTGTCAGGTAATCTGTTAATGGGTACAGGTGCGCAGATTGATTTCGAAGAAGGTGCTCATATAGCTTACGCTACCGACTTCGGTTTTGGCGTTCAGACAAATGGAGGTTCTGTTGGAATCGTATCAAATAATATTGTTCATACGGACACCTCGAGCACTCTTGATGGTAAATCAATTACTTATTCCATTAGCAATGTTCCGATCGTACCGGGCACTACTGTTAAAAAGTATAATTGTGACGGTACCGGTTTTCAGCAGATGAGATTTTCTGGATTCCAGAACGTAAAATTTGCTTCTTCTCTGTTGGTAGATGAAGACCCAAACGAAGCAATGCAGGTTGCGACGAAACAATACGTCGACCAGCATGCAGGGGGCGGCGGTGAATCTTATTATGATAGTGAACATAATATTGTCTTCTTAATTAACCCGCTATCTACAGATTTAAATGTGTATGAATGTAAATGCTATTTATTAAATCCTGGTAATTATACTATAGAATTTCCAACTAATATGAGCGCAGGCGAATTTTCAATTCTACATAATTTAAAATCGTACCTTACGAGTAACAATTACGTTCTGCAATCTGCTAATTCCTATTTTATAAATACAGGAGTAACAAATACAGGGCATTCCTTTTCTGTAGATTGTACATTATTTGAATATAAAATCCGAGCTAAAGCAACTTTGAGTTACAAGACAAACTCTGCTACTTCCGAAAGTGTAAGATTAGAAGCTGGATTTTTATGTTCAGCTATACTTATAAAAAAAATCTGATAAAAAGGGGGATTAACCCCCTTTTTATTTTCTTAAAATTGCTGAACATAAAAAGCCGTTGTTTAGTTTAAAAGGCATTTCAATTTCAACTTTACTATATTCTTTTGGACATATAATATTTTCATGTGCAACTACATAAATCTTCATTTCCTTTCCTCCTTAATTAATCTCAAATTCTTCTGCAAAAGTTTCATAGTGAAGA
>ENA-UOJJ01003922-UOJJ01003922.1-human-gut-metagenome-genome-assembly--contig:-CS66-NODE-3922-length-14975-cov-4.568499_pt1 | contig 14975 bp, 22 predicted proteins | sample MGYA00242343_ERZ723890 | MGnify/ENA metagenome assembly ERZ723890 | reverse complement strand
TATATGACTATACGGACCACAACTTCTTCTGCCAGGACGGTTTGACTTGGGAGGAGTCGCAGGTTGGGAACTGGCTTCAGCCAGTTTTCAAGGATGGAAAGCTCCTGAAAATTTATACCCTGGATGAGGTTCGCAAGAATCTTCATGAGGGAAACTTTTGAGAAAAGAGGTGCCACAATGTTAGCTAACCCAAAGCGTACTAAGGATGAGATTGTCCAGTGGATTCGTTCCTACTTTGAAAGTAACGGCCCTGGCTGCGATGCGGTGGTCGGTATTTCTGGTGGTAAAGATTCCAGCGTTGTCGCCGCTCTTTGCGTAGAGGCACTGGGCAAAGAGCGTGTAGTGGGTGTTATGATGCCGAATGGAGAACAGCCCGATCTGGACGATAGCAAGCAGCTGATCAAATTTCTGGGTATCAGATACGCCTATACCGATATCTCCAAAGCAGTGTCTGCGGTAAGTGATCAAGTATCGCTCAATATGAACGTCAGCGATCAGACGAGGATAAACCTCCCTCCCCGTATCCGTATGGCGACCCTCTATGCTATTTCTCAGTCGTTGCCTCACGGCGGACGTGTTGCTAATACCTGCAACCGCTCTGAAGACTATGTGGGATACTCTACCAAGTTTGGCGATAGCGCCGGCGATTTTAGCCCGCTCGCTAATCTGATGGTGCATGAAGTTATTCAGATTGGGCACGAGCTTCTTCTGCCTATCAACCTGATAAGCAAGATCCCTTCCGATGGGCTGTGTGGAAAAACTGATGAGGATAATCTTGGATTTACCTATGCTCACCTGGATGCTTACATCATGTATGGCACCAGTGGAATTGAGGAAATCGACAAGAAGATTGCCTCTATGCACGATCACAACCTTCACAAGCTCAATCCTATGCCTGCCTACGGAACGACAATTTTTTAATAGGCGGTGAGAAAATGGAAGAGCGTACTTATTTGAGCGGCACCAGTTTGGCCGGTATGTCCCCTACCCGCTCTCGTGTGGAGAACGACTACTATGCTACTCCGTTCGAGGCGACAGAAGCCATCCTTAGCCGAGAAGAGCTGCACGGCTCCATTTTGGAGCCTGCGGCTGGTGAAGGGCATATCAGTAAGGTGCTTCGGGAACATTATCCCAACAGTCAAATTATCTCTACTGATCTGGTTCAGAGAGATGATAGGTTCGGATGTGGTATTGTTGGCGGGGTGGATTTCCTCACTGAGAACTATCCCGAAAAATTCAACAACGTCATCACGAACCCTCCGTTCTCTTTGGCGAAAGAGTTCGCTGAGAAAGCTCTGGAGATATCCACTGGCAAGGTGATCCTGTTCGCCAAGATCCAGTTTCTCGAAGGACGGCAACGTAAGGATTTCTTTGCCACCCACCCTCCGAAAGCCGTGTATGTATTTTCAAAACGTGTCAATCCTTTGAGAAACGGATTGGAAGTTGACGAAAATGGTAAGCCCTGGTCAAGTACCATGTGCTTCGCTTGGTTCGTATGGGAACATGGCTATACCGGCGAACCTTGCATTCGTTGGATTTAATTTGCAACAAAGTAAATCAAGAGGTGCAGCTATGAAGATGGATAAGGTTGCCGGCAGTGGCAACGACGAGTTCTATACACCGGAGTATGCGATTGCCCCGTTGTACAAGTATCTTCCACCCCCCCCCGTGACAATTTGGTGTCCGTTTGACACTGAGGATAGTCTGTTTGTAAAGCTCTTTCGGCAACGCGGCTATACCGTTATCGCAACACATATTGCAAACGGTCAGGATTTTTTCGCTATTGACCCACCGAAGTGTGACTACATCATCAGTAATCCTCCGTATTCCCTCAAAGGCGAAGTGTTTGAGCGACTATTCCAGTTGAATATACCCTTTGCTATGTTGGTAGGGGTCGTCGGACTTTTCGAGAGTCAGAAACGCTTTAAGATGTTCCGTGAGCATGATTTTGAAATCATGTATCTCAATCGGCGTGTATCTTACTTTAAGAACTACGCCGACCAAAAGCCGTCTCTAAACCCGCCTTTCAGTAGTGTCTATGTATGCAAAGGAATGTTACCAAAGCAGATTATCTTTGAAGAAATTCAAAAAACCTCATAATAGCAACAAAGAAAATTATTGACTTTATGGAGACAGTATGATAGAATAAAAGCAGTTCGAGGGAGATTGTAAATCCCTCAACCTTCCGTTTAGCAACAAAGAAAACCAACAAAGGAGGAACTAATTTGGATTACCAAACTGCCCTTTTCTGCGAGTTCGATCGTTACGCCGCAGAAAGCTATTGCGCCGTTCATGGTGTTGATCCCACCCTTAACATCGGAGATATTACCAAAGCCGATGAGAAGGCTGTGCCGGATTTCAATGTCATGTTCGGTGGAAGTCCGTGTCAGGATTTCAGCATAGCAGGCAAACAGGGGGGGGCTGCATGGACTTGTAAGCATTGCGGCCACGTATATAATCCCCTGGAAGCTCACTATGATCAACGCGACCATTGCCCTAAGTGCGGATCAACTGAAATCGAGAAGACCCGCTCTTCCTTACTGGTCGAATGGCTGCGTTTCCTAAGAGAAAAGAAGCCTCGCTTCGCTATCTACGAGAACGTTAAAAATATTACCGGTTCTCGCTTCTATGCCACTTTTAACCTCTTTGTCAAAGAGCTGGAAGACTACGGTTACAACGTCTACTGGCAGGTTCTGAATGCAAAACACTACGGAATCCCCCAGAATCGTGAGCGTGTTTACTGTGTCATCATTCGTAAGGATTTAGATAATGGGAAGTTTAAGTTCCCGTCTCCTATCCCTTTGAAAAAAGCGCTGGTAGATATGCTGGAGGATAAGGTTGACGAGCGATACTACCTGCCTGATGACAAGGTAGCTGCCATGATAACCCCCCCGTTCAGACAAATCAGTAACACCGTCCGCACCAGCGGAAGAGGTTCCACAGACCACCACTGCTGGGACTTGCTCACTTGCCGGTGTGAAGCTGAGTAAGAAAGGCACCCAGTTTGAAGGATACTGTGAGACGGCCTTGACTTTGCTGGCCCGTGACTATAAGGGCTTTGGAAATCAGCAAATGACAGGAGTTATGGAGCATAATGAGTAAGCGATATATTATCCCCGCTGCAATTCGTGGAAGATATGCGGGGGGGGGGTAAGATAATACAGCGTTTGGAAGTTCGCCCTAATATGTGTACCAACACTTTGACGGGTGTTCAAAAAGACAATGTATTGATTGAGATAGATGAAAGCGAGGAAGCTAATGTGAAAATCGTATGTGAGCGTCGATGCGATGAAGGTGTGCGTTTTTTCAAAGATAATGTCTGCGGCACTATTCGCACCATTGATGGGGGGGGACAAGAGAGTGATTGAAAGAAGTCCTACGTCAGAAGATAAAATCACAATGATTGGCGGCTTACAAAAGCACCAGACTCCAAGAAACGATGGTATTTGCCCATGCATAAATAGTGCCGCTGGTATGGGCGGCGGACAAACACCTATCGCAATACGCCCGAGTTTTCGTGTCCGTAAACTTACGCAAAAAGAGTGCTGGCGTTTAATGGGTTTCCAAGATCAGGACTTTGAACGTGCCAAATCCGCCATGAACGAAAATATCTATGGTGGAGCAGATAGGAGCGGGTCACAGCTTTACAAGCAGGCTGGAAACTCTATCGTGGTAGACGTTCTCTGTGCCATTTTGGATGAACTTCACAGTGCTATGCCGTATCTCTTTGAAGATATGACTGTTGGTTCTTTCTTTTCCGGTATCGGAGCATTTGAAAAAGCACTGTCTACTTTTGATATTACCGATGTTAGCGACAAAGTAAATTATTCTGATAAGAATGATGAACTGAAGCAGCTCGGATATATCAATGATTACAATGGAGACGCCAATCGTGTATATGATGGCGAAACCATTGCACGTGCTTTGAAAGCCGAAGCGGGAGGGGGCGGAGCCAAGACTGGATGGTATGCTCTGAGAAGCCCGGAGGTTGACCATGGAGAAAGTCAGAATTAAGCAGGCCACCCAAAAAGGTTATATCGAGTGTGCTGTGGGGGGGGGTAGCGGATTTATCTTACCCGTCCAGTAAAACTCGAAGAGGTCGAGTCCAGGAAGGTGGTTGGATTTGTCCAACTATCACTGCAACAGAAACCGGCATTTGTCGGATAGAAAGAGGTGATTCATATGAGCATTGCGTTGAGAAATCGCCGTGAAGCATATGACCAGATCGAACCGAAGCGTCCTAATCGTAAGGCTATGATTTTGGATATTCTGACGAGCGGTGATCCTGGCGGTATGACTGCTGATGAGATTGGCGAGAAGCTGGTCTCTGAGGGCAAAATCCCCACCAACAGTCCGAACTTCACACGGCCTCGCCTGACAGAGATGAAAGCCGAGGGCAAGGTTGTGATCGTTGGTAGGCGTCCTGGCAAGTCTGGATGCAATACGGCAGTCTGGAAGGTGAAGCGCTGATGTATGGTGAATACACCTGTCTGGACTGCGGCAAAACCTTTGACGATCCGAAGCGATGGGAAGAACGCCATGGGTTAGATTCTCCGCCCTATGAGGATTTCAGCGGTTGTCCTTACTGTGGCGGAGCTTATACCCGTACTATCCTTTGCGATGCCTGCGGAGAACCGATAGTCGGCGATTATGTCAAAATCCAAACAACTGGCGACTGCTATTGTGATGAATGCTTCATGATGAAGTCGCTGGGCGAAGATGATCCATGAGAAGAGGTCGTGAAATGAAAACTTCAGTCAAACGGCGTGCAAAAAACTGCATACGGGGAGCGGTTTTATTGGCCTGTTTCATTGCCGTCTGGTATGTGGCCTCGTGCTTCACCCAACCGCTGTTTATCCCCGCCCCTGCTACCGTCTGGGAAGCAATCGTCGGGTTGGCAGAGACAGGCCAGTTGCAAAAAGGACTTGCCTACTCTTTCCTGCGGATTACTGGTGCGTCTGCTCTTTCTATGTTGGTAGCAATTCCCCTCTCCCTTCTGATTTATGGCGTGAAGCCTATCAAGGAAACTATCATGCCGGTTGTTTCCTTCCTGCGGTATGTTCCCGTAACCGCATTTTCTCCGCTCTTGATCCTATGGTTTGGGATTGGGGAGCAGATGAAAATTTCGTTCCTATTTATTGCAACGTTTGTCTACTTGCTGCCGTCGATCCTGCTTTGCTTTAACGACGTACCGCAAGATCTGATGGATACGGGCAAGACAATCGGAATGACCAGTTGGGAGACAATCAAAGAAATCCTGCTCCCCGCATCGCTCCCTTCAATATTCAGTACGTTCCTTATGATGTATGGCATTGGCTGGACATACTGCGCCGTGGTAGAGGCAACCAACGCTAAGTACGGCTTGGGCTTCATCATCAATGTAAGCTCCGCCAGAGGCCGTACCGCCGTGGTGTTCGGGGCAATCATCGTAATCATGTTGTTCAGCTTCGTTTTTGACAAGCTGGGGAACTTGCTGATCCGAAAGATATTCCAGTGGAGGTACTGCGATGATCAAGTTGAATGATCTGGCTATTGGGTACAACGGCGAAGCAATTCTGGAGCACATCGACCAGGAATTTGACGACGGTTTGATTTACGGTATTTTGGCGAAGTCTGGTGCCGGTAAGACGACCCTCCTCAAAACCATCTCTGGTCTTCTTCACCCTGTTCATGGTGAGGTTGTCATTGATGGCACTACCTATCGGAACGCCGACAAGAACCCTGTGTACATGATGCACCAGCGCTATTCCAATTTCGGATGGCTTTCCTGCACGGAGAATGTGCTGATTGCCCAACGGGACAAAAAACTCCGTAGCCGCGATGACGCTATCAAGGTACTTGCAGCGGTTGGGTTAGAGCAGTATGCAGATAAATGGCCGTCTCAGCTATCAGGTGGTATGCAACAGCGCCTTGCGTTGGCGAGAACACTGTATGTCAAGCCGAAATACCTACTTATGGATGAACCATTATCCGCTTTGGACGACAAAACCCGTAGCAAAATGCAGCGTTTGATTTTGGATGTCCATGCTGAGACAGGCAACACAATCATTATGGTAACGCACAGCCAGGACGAGGCGTTCAAAATGTGCGATAAAATAATCAAATTTGAAACGAGAGGAGCTGTAACAAACCATGGCAGGTTTATTTGAACGCATGGGACTGGTTCGTACCGAATACGAAGGTATGCCTGAAACCCCTATGCAACCCGTATCCGAGCCTATGTACGCGCCTGAGACGCCGGTAATTGACGCTACTCAGGTGTCCTATGATGATGTGATCGCATCCATCTATCAGCAGGGCGATATCGACGACGAGAACTCGATCTTCAAGATCAAAGCGTATATCGACATTCTGCCCCAGGATATGACTAAGGCCAAGAAACAGGCGTCCATCGCCGGCATTCTCAGCGTCAACGGAATCAATGTGGATGATCTCATTGAGGACGGTCTGAAACGTGGTCGCGCCTTGGATGCTGCCGAGGATAGTATCAGGGCGGAAAACGATGCGCTGATCGCTGAGACCGAGGCGGATATCGAACATCTGAAGTCCCTGATCGAGCAGGCGGAAGCCAGAATTGAGGACTCCAAGCAAAAGACCTCTGATTCCAGCGCCGCCATCCAGAAGGAAAAAGAAGCTATCAGTCAACTCTTGGAGTTTGCGAACGGCGTTGCCGGTAAGGAAGGAGCACAGTAATGGGCATTGTGATTGGAGCGGTAGCGGTTGTATTTGTGCTCGCCCTGATCATCTTCCCCGGTGTCCGGGGTAAGCTGAAAGTCCTCGTTGGAGGGTTCCTCAACATCTTCGTGGAGGATATCGCCAAGACACCCGAGGGTGCAAAGGCTGTTTTCCAGCAAGCCATTGAGGAAGTGCAGGAGCGTTACAACAAGGCTGGTGACACCCTGAATCGGTTTGTGGGCGAGCAATCCTCCGTCCAGAAGAACCTCAACAAGCTATATGGAGAACTGAAGGACGTTGAATCAAAGTGTGAGTCTTTGGTCAGATCTGGCAATATGGCCGATGCTGCCATTTTTTCAACCAGGCGTGAGGAAATCCTGTTTGAAATCTCCCAGAAAGAGGGATACCTGCGAGAGATTGAACCTATGGTAAAAGAGGCTCAGACCGTTTATGAAGCGTACGACAAGAAGCTCCGCGAGCTGAAAAAGCAGAGCCGTATGACTGTCGAGGAAATGAAACTCCGTGGCAACATGAAGGATCTCTTGGGCGATCTGGACGAGCTGCGCCGGGACTCTGCCACTGATAAGCTCTTGGGCAGTGTCCGGGACGGAGCGGAGGATCTTCGCAAAGAGGTTGATGGTGCGATTGTCGTTCACGCAAGCCGTACCACCACCAAAATGTCAATGGCTGAGAAAAATGCGGCGAAAGCTCAGTCGGATGCTTACCTGCAGTCTCTCGCCACAAAGTATAACGGGAAGCCGGCTATTCAGGCTCCACGGTCTGGCGTCACCTTCGACGCTCCTAAATCCAAAGTGAAAGAGGAAAGGAAGTAATTTACCATGAAGAGAATGAAACTCACTACCGCTGGCCGTGTGGTGATCTTCGTCATCGTGCTGGCGCTCCTCGCTGGTATCGGCGGCTTCGGCTACAACTACTACAAGAACAACATCGCAGACGACAAACCCATCAGTTCGGGCACCCAGTCTGGCAGCACGTCCCAGAAGCCCACGACAAAGCCCTCCGCCGGCAAGACGGACACCTCTGATCCCGTGATTAACCTGTCTCTGGATGAGTGGGTGGGCTGGAAGCCTATTATCGACGCTAACCAAGGCTTGACCACGCAGCCTGGTTCAATTTTCGACCAGCTGGGTATTAAGGTCAACATCAATATCATCAATGACGCAACTGCCAGCAGCAACGCTTTGATTACCGGAGAGTTGAATGCTGCGGGTTATACCACCAACCGTACCGCGTTCCTGTCTGGTAAGTTCCAGGAGGCCGGATTGGATGTGGTTATGCCGGTATTCACCAACTACTCCGCTGGTGGCGACGGCATTATTGCTAAGTCCGGTATCAACACCGTAAATGATCTGCTGGGCAAGAAGATCGGCGTTCCCAGATTCAGCGAAGCCCAGACACTTGTGGCATGGTTTGTTAATAAGAGTGACCTGTCCGATGCTGACAAGCAGTCTATCATTGATAATATGATCCTCTTTGACGATGCGTCTGAGACGGGCGAGGCGTTCTTCGCCGGCCAGCTGGATGTGGCAGCGACTTGGCAGCCTTACCTGTCCTATGCAACCGAAAACGGTGATGCGCACATCATGTTCTCTACCACAGCCTCTAAGAGCCTGATTATGGACGGTATCGTATTCCGTTCCAACTTTGCCCAGGCACACCCCGACGTTGTGACCGCCTTTATTGATGGTATCTTCCAGGCCAACGCAATGTATACCACTGAGTTTGACTACATCCGTTCTGTTATGCCTATGTTCGCCGGCGTTTCCGACGAGGAGATTAAGGCTCAGTGCGGCGATGCCGAAATGATGGGCTACGCCGAGAATAAGGAAGTGCTGGACTCCACTGCTCCTTCTGTCTACTTCGATATGTGTGATATCTGGGAGTCTTTGGGTGAGACGGTCAATCGCAAGGTGGCTATGACACTCTTTGATAACCAGTATCTGCTCCCTCTGGCAAACAAGTATTCTTCTACCTCTACCTCTACCAGCAAGCCCGTTGAGCTGACCGAGGAGCAGAAGCAGGAAATCGTCAATTATGAGGCGCTGCTGACCAAATCCATGACCGTTGAGTTTGTGGCTGATACCGCTCAGTTCAAGAACCCCGAAGAGGCATACGCCATCATGGATGAGTTCGTTTCTATCGCCAATACTCTGGATGGCGCGATTATCCAGGTGGAGGGCAATATCAATGCCCGCAACTACTCCGACTCTGGACAGGCGCTGTCTGCTGAACGTGCAAAGGCTGTCGCCAAGTATTTCATCGCTTGCGGTATTGATCCGAACCGTCTGATTACGGTCGGCAATGGCAACACGAAGATGGTTGCAGATCCCGGTTCTGCCGATGCCTACCTGAACCGTAGAACCGACGTGTTCTTCAAAATCATCGAAGAGTAATCCTGCGCCTTACGAGGAGGGGCGTTATCCCCTCCTCGGGGCACCAACATAATAAAGGAGTGGTCAATATGGATGTAGTGAATGTAGAAATCGCAAATTTGGACGATCTGAAAAACGGTTCGTTGAAATTTGCGCTACTATCAATCGTCCGGGTATGGAAGACCTGATGGCGTGGTTGGAACGTTCTGACTTCTATACTGCGCCGGCAAGCACGCGCTTCCACGGCAACTATACTGGCGGGCTGCTGGAGCATAGCCTCAATGTGTATGACAAGCTCTCTGGGTTTGTGGCTCGCTATCCTGAACTGGAGATCTCACCGGAGACGGTGGCGGTCACTGCGTTGTTCCACGATCTGACGAAGGTGAACTACTACACCGTCAGCTCTCGGAACGTCAAGGATGATGTTACGGGCGCATGGCATAAGGAGCCGTTCTACAAAACGGAAGATCGTCTCCCGCTTGGTCATGGCGAGAAATCTGTCATCATCCTGCAGAGCTTCATCAAGCTCACACGTGACGAAATTGTTGCAATCCGCTGGCATATGGGCAGCTTTGATTGTGCAGTCAAAGGCGGGGATTACGGTATGGGCAATGCTTTTGAAACTTACCCGCTGGCAGTCATGACGCATTTGGCTGATATGGAGGCTACCTATCTTGTCGAGGGTTTAGCAACAAAGTAAATCAACGGAGGCTAACATGGAAAAAAGCGTTTTTCAAATTCTGAACGAGTACGACATCACGGAGCACCTCAAGAAGAAGGATAGGATCATCTACCTGCCTTGGTCTAAGGCATGGATGATCGTGAAATCCCTCTTCCCCAGTGCCAAGTTTACCATCAACAAGGCCGCTGACGGCTGCATTTACCATACGGACGGAAAAACCGCCTGGGTAGAGGTATCTATCACCATCAACGACCAGACTGAAACGGAGTCTCTGGCTGTTATGGATTTCCGTAACAAGTCTATTCCCATCGACACGATCACCTCTGCCGATGCAGAGAAGTCTATCAAGCGCTGCTTGGTCAAGTGTGCTGCTCTGCACGGCCTGGGTCTGTCTCTTTGGACGGGTGAGGAGCTGTCCAGCGCCGCCCGCAAGAAGAAGGAAGACGATCTGGACGATGTGAAACAGGAGATCCTGAGCGTTGTTGCCGGGAAGCTGGAAGCCGGTGTGTCCAAAGACATCATCTACAAGGCTATCGAAAGTGTTGCCGGTGTGAAGAACCCCAACGCTATCAAGGATATCGCAACGGCTCAGAAAGTCGTTGAGCAGATCAAGAAACTGGAGGTAAAGCACAATGCTTAATAAGGTAATCATCATGGGTCGTCTTACCCGCGATCCTGAGATCAAGAAGGTAAACAATGACATCTCCGTGTGCAGCTTTTCTATCGCCTGCGACCGCGACATCGTGAACAAGCAGAACAATGAGCGCGAGACGGACTTCTTCGATGTGACTGCGTGGCGCTCTACGGCGGATTTCGTTGGCAAGTATTTTGGCAAGGGGCGCATGATCGTTGTTGTCGGTCGGCTGCAGAAGCGCAACTACACCGATAAGGACGGCAACAAGCGTTCTGCCGTAGACATCATTGCCGAGAACGTCTATTTCGGCGATTCCAAGAAGGACGGCGAGACTTCTGACAACGCCTCTGCCCCCACCACCGGATATGCTACCGCTCCTTCTCAGAACAGCGACTTCGCAAATGTCGGTGAGGAAGATGGAGAGCTGCCCTTCTGATGGATAATTCTTTTCTCCTGGACGCTATGGACTGGTCATACTCCCGCGTTAGCAGTTTTGATCAGTGCCCGCGTATGTTCGACCTTACTTACCTCCGGTGCATGGATCGCGTGGACAACGCTTTTGCTCAATGGGGTTCACTGGCGCACTCGCTTTTAGAGCGATATTTCCGTCAACAGGTCGAGCTGTGGGATTTATCCGGCCTCTATGAGAAGGAATACGCAAGAGCAGTTACAGAACGGTTCCCATTTCCCCGGCTGGAAGACAGCTACTATGAGCGCGGTATGGAATACTTCGATAATTTCGGTGGACAACTGGGAGACGAAGGAGAAGTGCTTGCGGTCGAAGACCGGTATACCTCCATACTGGGCGGCAGACCGGTGGTGGGTGTCATAGACCTGGTGCCTCGTAATAGGTCTGGGCTGATCGTTTGCGATCACAAAAGCCGGGGCAAATGGAAATCCAGAGAGGAACGCCGCAAATATCTCCGCCAACTGAACTTGTATGCAGTACGGGTCAAAGAGGTCTACGGTGAGTGGCCGCGTGAACTTTGGTTCAACAAGTTCCGCGAAGGTATCTTGGACAGAGAGCCATTCAACATCGTAACTGCTCAGGAGGACATAGACTGGTTCCTGCGTTCCATTGACGACATCTATAAGGCAAGGAATTTTCCTGCCAAACCTGACCGTTTCTTTTGTGACTACCTATGTTCTGTGCGTGAGCATTGCGAGCATTCCAGCCAATATGTTACGGAGGAATATAAGTGATGGAAAAGATCAAGGTAATTTTCCTCGACGTTGATGGTGTGCTCAACAGTGATCGTACAGTCCGCAAAACCCAAAGCGGCTATACGTTTGTTGACAACAGGCAAATGAAGAACCTGAAGCACATCATTAACATGACAGGAGCTAAGGTCGTTCTTTCCAGTGATTGGAGATACGACCGAGATGACCCGAGATACAACGGAGACTATCTGGAGCTGGAAGCAGAGCTGTTGAAATACGGGGTTCGTCTTTATGGCTTTACACCGGAGCTGCCATCCTGTCACAGAGGTATGGAAATTGACTGCTGGTTAAAAGAACATAGCGAGGTCGGAGACTTCGTAATTCTGGACGACCGGACAGATATCGAGCCGAACAAAGATCACTGGGTTCAGACGGTAATGCGTCGGGGACTCGGTGTTGAGGAGGCCGAGAGTGCTATCCGTATCTTGAACGGCAAATGAAAGACGGATTTCATTCGGATAAGACATGAAGTGGGCGGGCTTACCGAAGAACTGAGGTGATTTTACCCGTGCAGATTGATAGAGAAGCAATTTTGCAGGCCAAAGAAAAGCTCGGAGATCGTAACGCTCAGATTATCGTCGAAGAGCTGGGGATTACCGATTTCGATGAGAAAAACATGAAGTGTTGCTGCCCCTTCCATCAGGAGGATCACGCTTCCTTCATTTACAACAAGAAAGCATTCAACTTTCGTTGTTTCGGTAGTTGTGGCCGTAGCTACGACATTCTGGACGTTTTCATGTATAAAGGCGCGACTTATGCCGAAGCCTGTAAGAAACTTTTCGAGCTTGCCGAAATGCCCTACTCTTTCGGAGAGCTGGGCGTAAAAACCAAACGGCATTATAGATATCCCCACGAGGTTCCCTGCACTGATAAATCCAAAGTGTACGCATATTTTGAGCAGCGCAAGATCAGTCGTGAGACGCTGGATGCTCTTGATGTGCGGCAGGACTCCGAGGGAAACGCGGTATTCAATTACTACGACACGAACGATGTGTTGACGATGGTGAAATACAAACCGTCGCATAAAGTCCAGCATGGTCAAGCAAAGTGCTGGTGCCAGCAAAACTCTGATACGGCTCCGTTGTTGTTCAACATGAACCGCATCAACGTTAATTCTCCCCTTCTGATCTGTGAGGGCGAGCCGGATTGCCTTAGTGCGGTTGAGGCAGGATTCAAAAATGCTGTTTCCGTTCCTCTGGGCAGTTCAAATCTCCACTGGATCGACGAAAATCTGGAATGGCTTGATCAGTTTGAGAGCATTATCATTTGCGCCGACAACGATGACGCCGGCGTGAAAATGCAGAAAGAGTGCGTTCCCCGGCTGGGTAGCTGGCGAACAAAGGTCGTAGACATCCCAGCAATCCCCATTGGAAATACCGGACGGGTAAAAAAAGACCTGAATGAGATCCTTTACGTTTACGGCAATGACAAAGTGTTGGAGCTGATCTTGGACGCTAAGGACTCCCCTGTTCCTTCCGTAGCCGACCTTTCTGATGTCGAGCCGACCGAGTATGAGGATGTTGACGGTGTGACTACCGGGCTGAAAGCCATTGATGATGAGCTGATGCGGCTCTTTTTCGGAACGCTTACTATTGTGAGTGGTCAGCCCGGATCTGGTAAGAGTAGTCTTCTTACTCAGCTCGCGTGCAATTCTCTCGATAATGACATCGGTACGTGGCTTTTCAGCGGCGAACTTCCCAACGGTGTAGAAAAGTCCTGGTTCAACTACATTTTCGCCGGCCCCCGCAATATCACAGATGCTATCTCTCGTCGGGGCAATCCTTACAAGAAGATTTCCACGACGACGCTTGCCGAGATCAACAAGACCTATAAAGGGCGTTGGCATATCTATCGTGATGACTACGACAACACACTGGATAAGCTCATCGCCTCTATGACTGATACCGTTCGGAAGTATGGTGCCCGTTGCCTGATCCTCGACAATTTCATGTGTATTGACACTGAAACCAGCGAAGAGGAACTGCGCTCTCAGACAGATACGATTAAAAAGCTCATTGAGTTTGCTAAGAAGTATCAAGTGGCTGTAATCCTTGTTTGCCACCCTCGAAAGATGGACGCCGGAACCAATGTAGGCATCTATGATATCGCTGGTACCAGCAACATCGTGAACCTGGCACATCGGACTATTGGCCTGCGGCGAGTAACGGACGCAGAACGTGAGAATGCTGCGAAGTATTCTGAGAAGCGTCGCCAGTTGCTCAAGTACGATGTGATCGTAACTATCGTCAAAGACCGTATGTTTGGCCGGCAGAATATCGACGTTGGCCTCTATTACGATCCCGCTTCCCGCCGTTTCTTCAGCGATATGGACGAGTATGACCGTCGTTTTTCTTGGGATAAGAAGGAGTACAAAGAGCCTCTGCCTCTTCCTCCTCAGCTGCTTGCTGAAGAGCGTGCCTCCGAAGACGAAGCATTTGGAGCGGTGAACGACAGAGAGGGCTAACTATGGTGGATTTTGGAGTATGTGACTGTGGCGATAGCCTTATCCCTGTTTGGTTCACAGAAGAAGAGACGAAGGTTGCCAACGGCACTACCGGAGGTGATTTTATTGAGCGGTAACTATACGGCATACCATGTCCATACTGAATTGTCGCTGTTAGACAGCGCGACGAAGTTTGAGGACTATATCGCTAAGGCTGTCGAGCTGGGGCAGACTGCCATTGCTTTTACGGAGCATGGTAACATCTATCAGTGGGTCGCCAAAAAGATGGCCTGTGATAAGGCCGGATTGAAATATCTGCATGGCTGTGAAGTCTATTTGACTGAAAAGCTATACCTTCACCGATTTGCCCGGATTACTTCGGTATTTGGAAGTGATGGTCAGGGATATGCACATTCAGGATTTCGACCTGAAAAGCAAAATGCAAATCCAGTTGGAAAATCTGGGCTATATCGACCTAACCACCAATAAAAAAGAAGATCAGCGAAAACTGGTTATTCTGGATATCTACCCCTTGCGGAGCAAGAAAACCAAAGAGGTTTGGGCTTACGCCTTGCAGGTGCGGTCGATTGGCACGGGAAAAACAAATCGGTGGACAATCTACTCAGAACTCTACGATCGCAAACCGCTTCAACGCTACGATACCATTTATGTTCCTATGAATGGATGGGGCGAGCGGCGTGGGTATCTGTATTTGTACAACTACGACTATGTAATTTAGGAGGCATTTTCAATGCACGAGACGAAATCGAAATGGTTCAAGAAAGTTCTCAGGGCGACGCTGTGTTCCTTGGTAGTCTGCGGATCTCTGAGTGCAATGTTGTTCGTCCCGAACAAAGAGGAGGAAACACCACAAGTCCCCATCGAAAAGGAACTTTGTGTTTACTCTGCGCCGCTTCAAGTGTCGCC
>ENA-UOJJ01003907-UOJJ01003907.1-human-gut-metagenome-genome-assembly--contig:-CS66-NODE-3907-length-15045-cov-8.179520_pt1 | contig 15045 bp, 10 predicted proteins | sample MGYA00242343_ERZ723890 | MGnify/ENA metagenome assembly ERZ723890 | reverse complement strand
GGCTGACGGAGGTGTAGCCAAGCTGCGCGCTCACCTCGCCGACCGGGTACAGCCGGAGCAGCTGCTTTGCCTTTTCGATTTTCTGTGCTCGGATATACCCGCTCAGATTCATGCCGGTCGCCTGCTTGAAAAAACGGCTGACATAGGAGGGGCTCATATAGACCTCCTGCGCAATATCTTCCAGCCGGATTTTGCCGCACAGATGCGTCTGTACATATTCTGTGATCTGCCGCAGCAGGATATCCGGCTGTGACTGGCTCCGGCGCGCGTCCAGCACGTCGATCAGACGGTGAATGCCGGCTGCCGCAAGTGAAAGCTCCGCTGCCGAAGCACAGCTTTTCGCGATCTCGTCGCCGCTGACCTCATCTGCTCCCGCAATGATCCCCGTCTGCTCCGCCAGAAGGATCGTCCGCTGAATAAACGCAGTGAGCTGTGCCGCCGCCTGCGGGAGCTGCGGCCTCGCGTTCTTTAGATGCACCGTCAGCGCATCCAGTTCGGCGTGCAATGCCGCAGCGCTGAAAGTGTTGGTTCGCTTATAAGCCGGGCGGCCGGCTGTGTGCCGCGCGGGAGATGCGCTGAACCGGTAGAGTTTGCCGTGTCCGTCGTAATAGGCCGACGCGCAGGCTTGATGCGCGTGCTCATAGAGCGCCGGTATCTGCCGGGCATCGTTCGCGGTTTCGCTGATTCCCATGCTCAGAATGCAGTCAATGCTGCTTTCCGCCATGCTTTGCAGACGTGAGAAAGCCTTCTCCATCCGCTCAGGCGAAAGCGCAGGCAGGAGCGCGGCAATATTCCGTCCCGCTGTACGGAAGAAACAGCTGGAACCCTCACGGCAGAAGATCTCCTGCGCGATGGCGATGATACCGGCATAGGGCGGCTGCGCGCGCTGGCTGCCGGTATCCGGCATCTGAACCGTAAGCAGGCCGACCGTAAACGGCGCGCCCCGCTTCAGAAGCCCCCATTTTTCCAGCTGGTACGGCGCTGTGCGCAGATTTTCCGCCGTACCGCTGAGCAGCAGATTCAGATACTCCGTCCGCAGCTGCGGCGCCGTATCGGCATGCGCTTCGCCGTCCGAGTTCCGGAGCCGCTCCCGTTTCAGCTGCTGCGCAACGCGCCGCACCGTTTCCAGCAGGACATCCGGCGTCGCCAGATCCTTCTGCAAATACTCCGCCGCGCCGAGGCTCACCGCCTCCTTGTAACGCTGGATATCGTTCATGCAGCTCAGTACGATGAAGCGGGTTTCCGGTGCCGCGTCCTTCACGCGCCGAATCATCTCCAGTCCGTCGATCCCCGGCATGACGATATCCACGATCGCAATGTCGGGCTGTTCCCGCAGGATCAGTTCAATTCCCTCTTCCCCGCTGCGTGCTTCGCCGGCAATGATAAACTGACTCTGCTCCCATGGAATGACCGTCTGCATACCGATCAGGTGAAACGGCTCATCATCAATCAATACAAGCTTCATCACAGTGCGTTTCCTCCCTTCCCATTTTCAGCGGCAGCCGCAGATACACGCGCGTATAGCGCTCCGGCTCACTTTCAATCGTAATGCCGTAGCCGCTTCCGTAGAGCATCCGCAGCCGCTCCTGCACGTTGTACACGCCGATATGATTGCTCCCGCGGCCGGACATCAGGTGATCGCCGCTGAGGAGCTGCGTCAGTTTTTCCGGCGTCATCCCGATGCCGTCGTCGCAGACGGCCAGCGTCAGATCGCCGTCCGCAGCAGAGGCCGTGACAAGAATGGAGCCCGCCTCCGCACGCTCTGCGATCCCATGCAGCACGCTGTTTTCCACGATCGGCTGCAGAATAAGCTTTGGAATCTGCGCATCGAGCAGTTCGCCCGGAACCTGCGCCTCATAGGTGAACAAATTCTGATAACGCAGCTTCTGGATATGGATGTACTTTTCCAGATAAAACAGTTCATCGCGGAGCGACACGGCATGGTCGATCCCGCTGAAGCTGTAATTGATCATACAGATAAACGCGCTGATCGCCTTGCTGATTCCCGCCGCTCCCTTCAGCTCCGCCATCCAGCGGATGGTATTGAGCGTGTTGCGGATAAAGTGCGGGTTGATCTGCTCCTGCAAAATCCGAATTTCGAGATCATGCCGTTTTTCGTCGTCGCGGCGAATTGTCTGGATGCTGTTATCCAGCGCCTCGACCATGTCATTGAAGCCAAGATACAGATCTCCGATCTCATCTGCCGATCCCGGCTGCACACGCACGGAAAGATCGCCGCGCTGCACCTGATTCATGCTGGCGCTGAGCGCTGTGACGGGGAAAATCAGCCAGCGATTGATACAGAGCATCATGACGGCAATGCACATGCAGACTGCCAAAATCAGCGCTGCCGTCAGCCATGAAAGCGAATAAACCGAACGATACAGGTCGGTATCCGGCACGATCATTGTCAGCGTCCATTTGTCCCGACTTCCCGGAAACTCGATCTGCGTGGAGAAAACCTGTCCGCGCTGAAGTCCCAGCCGGACGGTTCCGCCGTTCGGCTGCGCAAGAAGCTCAGGCTCCGGCAGCACGCCTTCGGAGGATATCACATAGTCTCCAGTGCTGCTGGATAAGAAAACGAGACTGTTCGTCGTGATCCTGGAGCTGCACAGCAGCCGCTCCATCTGCGTTGTGCTGATGCCGAGCAGCGCCACGGCAGCGGTCTGTCCGTCCACAACCAGGTTGCCCGCGACATAGAGTGAACGGCCGCCCAGCAGATTGAACAGGTCGTCCGACACGCCGTACCAGACGCGGCTGTAATTGCTGCTGCTCAGCGCCTGATACCACGCGTAGGCATCCAGCCGGTTCCTTCCGTCGCCGCCCGGCGCAAGATAGGTGGAATAGCATGACCCATCCGGAAACACAAGCGCATAGGAACTGGGCATTTTCAGCCGCAGCAGATTCCGCGCGCTGTAAAGCTCCGTTTCCAGCTGTTCCTGATAGGAAAGATGCGCCTCACTGGTGTCCGGCAGACGGCGCAGGCCGGAAAGCACGACAGTATTTGTCGGCAGCTCCTGAATCGTTGCATAGAGCAGATCGACCTTTTCATTGATCTCCTGCGCGGTGATGATCAGGTTTTTTCGCGCAAGCGTGTTGGTCTGCTCCTTGATGATATTCCGCGACTGCGCGGTCGAAACAATGCCCATGACCAGAACCGGAATGATCGTCATGAACGCCATTGTCAGCATGATCTTTTTTCGGATCTCAAAGCGGTGGCGCATATCGTTTCCTCTCCTCAATCTGTCTTCTGTGCAAGCATCTGGGCGCGGCTGAACGCGCGGTATTCCTTCGGCGTCATATTCAGATACTGCCGGAACGCCGCGTAATACGACTGCATATCCTCATAGCCGGACGCGCGTGCAGCCTCGCTGACCGGGCAGCTGCTGCCAGCCAGAAGCTCGCAGCTTTTCTCGATCCTTGTCCGCCGCAGATACTCCCGGAAGGTCAGCCCCGTTTCCTGCCGGAAGCGGCGGCTGATATACGGGACGCTGTAATGCTCGCCCGCACAGAAATCCTGAAGCGTTACGTCGTGCGCGTAGTGCCGGTTGATATACAGGATCGCCTTTTCCACGGCTTCGCAGCCGGTATGGAGCGTCCGCTCCGGCGCGAGCTTCCGCAGCGTCAGGATCAAAATCTCCGTCAACCGCCCGCGGAAAATCTCCGCGCTTCCAAACTGCATCTGCCGGTATTCCTGCACCATCCCGCCAAGCAGCGCGCCGACGCGCCCGTCTTCGTCGTGAAACACACAGTCTGTCCAGTTTGCGCCGAGGATCATCCTGTAATACCGCACCAGACACGCCTGCAGCAGTTCGTTCAGACTCAGGCAGCAGCGCATCGTTTCATCGATAGCCTCCGGCAGAAACAGGCAGTTGATCAGCGTCAGCCCGCAGCTGTTTTCATAGCGGTGTGTACTGCCGAGATCAACAAAAAAATAGTCGCCGCGATGCAGAACGGTTTTTATATCATTGAGCGTATGCTCACAGGTGCCGCCGGTAATATAAGCCAGTTCAAAAAACAGGTGGTCGTGCCGCTGCAGATCCCCCTGCTCACGCTCCATCATGACAAGGCTTTCGTTTTCATGCTGCGCGTTTTCCTCGATTTGGATCGTCTTGTGTGTCATGGTTAAATTCACCGCCTTTTTCAGTAAATAATACGGTCTGGAATTTATCTTAGCGTCTGCTATGATAGAAGTCAATCAGAAACCTGAACAGGAGGCATGCAATATGCAATGGCACGCAAACTGGATCCGTCCCGCAAAGTCTTATGGCGGCGTCTGCCCAGCGTTCCGAAAGACATTTTTCTGCCCGGAGAACGTCGTTTCCGCTGCGCTCCGGATTACGGCGATGGGCGTCTATGAAGCCTCGCTCAACGGCAGCCGCGTGTGCGATTTTATCCTCGCACCCGGCTGGACCGTCTATCAAAAGCGCCTGCAGGTGCAGCAGTACGAGCTGCGGATCCGTCCCGGTCAGGAAAATGAGCTGACCGTATTGGTCGGCAAGGGGTGGTATCGCGGCCGCCTTGCGGGATGGCTTCCGGGTCAGAACAGCAGTGCGGCGCTCCCGGCCGCACTGACGGCGGAGCTTACGCTCCGGTATCCCGACGGCCATACGGACACGATCTGCACGGACGCAAGCTGGCAGACGGCGGAAAGCGCCGTGCGCTTTTCCGAACTGTATGACGGGGAAACGTATGACGCCGCGTTTGAGCCGTCCGTCTGGACGCCAGCCGTGATCTGTGACGGCCCGACCGATACGCTGATCGAGCAGCAGGGCGAACCTGTCCGTGAGCAGGAGCGCATCGCGCCTGCCCGCATCTTCAAAACACCTGCGGGCGAAATTGTTGTGGATTTCGGCCAGAACCTGACGGGCTATGTGGAGATCGCGCTGGACGGTGTCAAAGGCGAAGCCGTGGAGCTTTCCCATGCAGAGGTTCTGGACAAAAACGGGAATTTCTACACGGAAAACTATCGCTCGGCAAAGGCAAAGTATCTCTATTTCTGCAAAGACGGCGCGCAGCGCTACAAGCCGAAGCTGACGTTCTATGGCTTCCGTTACATTCGCGTCGACCGGTTTCCGTGCGGTGCGGAACACGCCGCGCAGGAAAATTTCACGGCAATCGCTGTCCACTCCGACATGAAGCGTACCGGATATCTCTCCTGCTCCGATCCGCTTTTGAACAAGCTGTTTGAAAACGTAATCTGGGGGCAGAAGAGCAATTTCCTCGATGTGCCGACCGACTGCCCGCAGCGCGACGAGCGCCTTGGCTGGACAGGCGATGCGCAGGTGTTCATCCGTACGGCGTGCCTGAATTTTGACGCAGAACGCTTCTTTACAAAATGGCTCGCCGATCTTGCCGCCGACCAGCGCGAAGACGGTGCAGTCGGGCACGTCATCCCGAACGTCCTGCATCAGAGCGGCAGCGCCGCCTGGGACGATGCTGCGACGATCTGCCCGTGGGCGGTCTATCTGGCTTACGGTGATCCGAATATCCTGCGTGCACAGTTTGCAAGCATGAAAAAGTGGGTGGACTATATCACTGCGCACACCACGACAAAAGATCTCTGGACCGGCGGCGAGCATTACGGCGATTGGCTGGGACTGGACGCGCCATCGGGCAGCTATAAAGGTTCAAGCCGCGAGGATCTGATCGCCTCTGCGTTCTACGCGCATTCCACTGCGCTCGTCATAAAGGCAGGCCGCGTGCTCGGTCAGGACATCTCCGCATACGAAGCGCTATACAAACGCATCGTCCGTGCGTTCCGTCAGGCATATCCGGTCTATCAAACGCAGACGGAATGCACGCTCGCCGTCTATTTTGCGCTTGCCGAGGACACGCAGAAGACGGCAGACCAGCTGGCACAGATGATCCGCAGCTGCGGCACGAAGCTCCAGACCGGCTTTGTCGGGACGCCGTATCTGCTGCACGCGCTGTCCGCGCACGGCTATACGGAACTGGCCTACGATCTGCTCCTGCGCCGCGAATATCCGTCCTGGCTCTATCCGGTCACAAAGGGCGCCACCACGATCTGGGAGCACTGGGACGGCCAGATGGAAAACGGCGATTTCTGGAGCAGCGACATGAATTCCTTCAACCACTATGCCTACGGCGCCGTCGCCGACTGGGTCTACACCGTGGCGGCAGGCATCCAGACCGTTGAGGAAAAGCCCGGCTACGCAGCCGTCCGCATCGCACCGCAGCCAGACAAGCGGCTGGACTGGCTGGAGGCGTCGGTAGAAACGCGGCACGGCCTTGTCCGTTCCCGCTGGGAAACGCAGCGTGATATGTGGCGCTATGAGATCGAAACACCGGTCGAGGCAGAGGTCGTGATCGACGGCAGAAAAACATTCTGTCGCCCCGGCCGCTATATTTTCTTCAGTGAGCTCGCCTGATATAAGAAAAGAGCGCCCTGCGGGGCGCTCTTTTGCAGTAAAGCGGGCTGCATATCATTCAGTTTCTTTTATCTCTGTACCCGGCCCGTGCCGTCACCGCCCATGAGTTTGATTATGTCGGAGACAGACACGCGGTTGAAATCGCCGATGACGCTGTGCTTCAGGCAGCTGGCGGCAACCGCGAATTCGAGTGCGGACTGCTTGTCTTTGTAATGGTTCAGGCCGTAGATCAGGCCGCCCGCGAAGCTGTCACCGCCGCCGACGCGGTCGATGATGTCGCGGATTTCGTATTTCTTCGAGACGTAGAAATTCTCTCCGTCATTGAGGCACGCCGCCCAGCCATTCCAGTCGGCGCTGTGGCTCTCGCGGAGCGTGATGGCGATGCACTTCATGTTTGGATAGGCTTCCAAAACCTTATTGCCAAGCGCACGGTACTTCTCGCGGTCGAGCTCACCGGATTCGACGTTCACATCGGCTGTGATTTCAAGCGATTTCTGCACGTCTTCCTCGTTGGCAATCGCAACATCGACGTACTTTGCAAGTTCGCGCATGACCTCGCTGGCTTTTTTGCCGTATTTCCAGAGGTTTTTGCGGTAATTCAAGTCGCAGGAGATGGTGATGTTCCGTTTCTTTGCCTCTTTTACGGATTCTAAGCTCAGTTCCATCGCAGATTCAGAAATCGCAGGCGTAATGCCCGTGATGTGGAACCATCCTACGCCGTCAAATGCCTTGTTCCAGTCGATATTGCCGGGCTTTGCAAGCGCAATCGACGAATACGCCCGGTCGTAAACGACCTCGCTGGGAAGCTGGTTCGCACCGGCTTCGAGATAATAAATCCCCATTCGTCCGTTGCCGCGGACAATTTTTTTCGTGTCTACGCCGAAATAGCGCAGTTCCCGGATGCAGGCGTCGGCAATGTCGTTCTGCGGCAGGACAGTCAGGAATTCTGCTTCCATGCCGTAGTTTGCGAGACTGACGGCTACGTTTGCTTCGCCGCCGCCGAAGGTGGCTTCCAGCATCGGAGACTGGAAGAATCGCTCGTGTCCCAGTGCTTTCAGGCGGAGCATGATTTCTCCAAATGTCAAGACTTTCATCCGCGCACCTCCTTGACGATCCGCGAAGCTTCGTGGCAAAGTGCTGTCACTGCGTCGAAATTACCTGCGGCAATTTCTTTTTTCGGGCACAGCCAGCTTCCGCCGACGGCGTGAACAAACGGCGCTTCCAGATATTCTTTCAGGTTTTTCGCGTCTATTCCGCCGGTCGGGATGAATTTTACGCCGCCGAATGGCGCGGAAAGCGACTTCATCGCCTTCAGGCCGCCGTAAACGCCCGCCGGGAAGAATTTGACCACGTTCAGGCCGAGCTTCATCGCGGCCATAATTTCGGTCGGAGTCACGCAGCCGGGCGTGATGGGGACGTTTCGCTCCACGCACCAGCTGACCACCTCCGGATCAAAGCCCGGAGAGACGATGAATTTTGCACCGCATTCCAGCGCCTGCTTGCACTGGTCGAGCGTGACAACTGTGCCAGCACCGACCAGCATTTCCGGGCAGTTTTCCGCGACCGCCTTGATGGAACCCGCTGCAGCAGCCGTGCGGAACGTGATTTCCATCACGTCCACGCCGCCGGCAAGCAGCGCCCTCGCGGTCGGAATGGCATCTTTTGCGTCATCCAGAACGACTACTGGCACAACACCAGTGCTCCGGAATCGATTTAAACTATCTTTCATATCCATATCCTCTCAATCAACATTGCCGGTTTCGCGGTAGCTGCGCCAGACATTTTCAAAAAAGTCGTCCGTCTGCGGGATTGGACGCACTGTGCGCCATGTGCAGTGCCAGCCGTCTCCGTCTTTTTGAATCTGCTGCACCAATCCGCGGCGGCTGCCGTCGTCCAGCGCAAATGTGAACGCATCCGGCAGCTGTGCGTAAGGCTTTCTGCCTTGCGGATCGGTATAGAGTGCGCTGCCGCGACTTTTGCCGTACTGCGCAGCATAGTCCGCCATGGCGGAAAGATATGCCTGCTGCGCGAGAAGCAGATCGCGCAGTCCATACGCTGCGGGCAGCTCGTCCGGCGAAGCAATACGCAGGTTATTGTCCAGCGTGCGCAGTTCCTCACCAGCTTCTTTCAAGCACAGCGCAATCTCCGCACTGTTTCGGATCGCGCCGCCGCAGCGACTCATGCGAAGCTGCGCCGCTGCCTTGATTGCCTTGAAATTGCTCTCGCCGCGCAGAATCTGCGTAGAAAAGTCGTTTGCCCATGTCAGCGCATCCCGTGCAGCCGCATCAACGCCCTCCGGCAGCGCGCCGGTGCAGCGGTGGCTGATATACTCCGCTGCGCGGCGGCTGCCCACCTGCCCGGCGTTCAGCGCCGTGCCGCCGGGCCTGCACACGCCGTGCGTCCCGGCCGCCTCGCCCGCAGCGAACAGGCCCTTGATATTCGTCTGCCACCAGCAGTCTACCGCAAGACCGCCGTTATTGTGCTGCGCACAAAGCGCGATCTCCAGCGGCTGCGTCTCCAGATCGACGCCATGCTCGCGGTAAAACTCCACTGCGGGCGCGTTCATGTGCCGCAGCCGTTCGATCGGCGTGCCGAAGCATGCGCCTGCGTGTGTCAGATACTCCCGTGCTTCCGCGTCAAGCTGTGAATAATCAATTTCATCCCCACATGGGTTCCGTCGGAAATCCAGCCAGACGCGGCGGCCCTTGCAGCGCTCCAGATAGACCAGAACATCGATGATCGAGCTTCCGCCCTCGATCTTTTTTACATCAAACGGCCATTGATAGCCCTTCAGGAACAGCTTGCTGAGCATCTCTGCGGGCGTTTTGAAAAAGTCCATCAGAAATTCACGCTCGTCCGTTTGATCGGGCGTTGTGGAGATCATGCGCGGAAGCACCTGCATATAGGTACCCGACACGTTCCAGCGCGGGTGTAGCGAGGCGAGGCCATACTGCCATTCGGTCAGATTTTGGCCGATTGCGCCAGCCTCCAGCGCAATGCCGGTCGAGCCGTGGTGCCCGGCCGGATAGACGCTGTCCGCGTAAATTCCGGCAGGCCCGCCGGTTGCCCAGATGACGTTCCGGCAGTGGATCAGCGCATAGCGTGTTTGTTCCGAACGCGCTGCGCGGTTCAGGCACAAAAGGCCGAGCACCCGCTCGCCGTCCGTCAGAATACGGATAACCTGCATACCGTCCAGCATCGGAACGCCCTCCGCGCATACGGCAGCTTCCAGCATCTGCGTCATTCGTTTGCTGGTATAGGGGCCGGCGCTAGTCGCGCGGCGGCGCGGATCATGGTCGGTTTTGTAGCCGACGTACTCTCCGTAGCGGCTGCGCGGAAATTCCACGCCGAGCTCCGCCAGCCTCAAAAAGCACGGCGCGGAGAGCGCCGCCTCGCACAGCGCGGTATCGCCGTCAACGCACTGACCGTCAAAAAGCGTCTGCGCCATTTCGCGCACACTGTCTCCATCGCCGCCGGAGAGCGTCAGCTTGTAATATGCAGGAGCAAAGTCCCTGCACCTAAGCAGTGACGGCAGCAATGGCCGCTACTTCTTCAGCACAGATTATCGCGTTTCCATCAAGCCCAACACCGAGTACACGATTTCCATCAAGGTCAAAGCTGCGGATGGTACCGCAGAAACCGCAAAAACATATTTCGCACTCGGTGAGTGCAACAGCTCCTGGCAGGAATATCACAAGGATGCACAGTTCGGCAATACGATCACCGGTTCGACAAACGGCTGGCAGGTGCTGACCGCGACCTTCACCTCGCAGGCAGACGCAACGCTTCTGTGCGTCGGTCTTGTCACCGAGGGCAAGGGCGAATGGTATTATGACGACATCAATCTGAGCGAAACCCGCACGGTTCCGCAGGCCGCAGATGAAATTTTCCGCTCCATGCTTGCAAATCCCGGCTTTGAGAAGGATTTTGCGGGCACATGGACCCGCGCACATTATTATCCGAGCGGTGTTGAATCGAGCTGCTCCATTGAGCGAGACAACACAGTCGCATACTCCGGTACATATTCCATGCACTATCATGTTGGGACCGCAGCCGTTACAGAGGTATCGCTTGGTACAGATTTCCGCACTGCTGTAAAGCCCAATACAAGTTACAAGATCACGCTTCAGGCAAAAACCTCTGCTGAGACCTCTGCTGAGGCAAAAATCTGGCTGAATCTCGGTGAATGCTTTGCGACGCCTACATGGGGTGATATCTACAACGACGTACAAAAGGGAAATATCCTGACTGGGCCGCAGGCAGACTGGACTGCGATATCGGCCACGATCTACACTGCCGCCAACGCTGAGTATATCAACGTACAGCCCGCCGTCAGTGGAACCGGCGATTTCTGGTTCGATCATATCATTGTTGTTGAGATCCCCGGCGAGGCGAATGCGCTGGATACCGCAAAAAATGCAGCGCTTGATTCCCTCGACGCAGCAGTTGCAGCGCTCGACCAGAACGCTTATACATACTGGAACTGGGCGCTAGTACAGACGGCAAAAATGAATGGCATCAATGCGGTAAAGCAGGCTTCCGATGCTGCATCGGCTGACGCCGCAGCAGCCGCCGCAGTCAGCGCTATCCAGGCAGTGAAACCGATTTCCGCGACAAAAACCGAAATGAGTGCGCAAATTGCCGCCGCAAAGAAAACCGTGTCCGATGCAGCCGATCCCGATGATTACCGTGAGGCACAGAAAATGGAGGTTCAAAAGCTGCAGAGCGCATTTGCGCAGCTGGTTGACACATTTGATACCGAGCAGAGCATTGAAAAGTTGACGAAAAAATGCTGCGATCTTCTGGCTGCGATCAAAACCGATGAGCAGATCACGGCAGAGGAATTGGCAGCTGCGAAAGCTGCTGCCAAGGACGCACTGGACAAGTATGCAGTCCGCAGCGACTACACGCTGGAAAACTGGAATCTGGTAAAGGCTGAAAAGAAGAAGGGCAATGCCGCGATCGACGCCGCAACGAGCGTTGCAGCGGTCGATAAAGCACTGGCTGCGGCAAAGGCCGCGATCGATCAGATCGAGAGTATCTCTGGCGCTGCTGAGAGGCTGGCCAAAGCGAAGCAGGACGCAATCGAGGAACTGCGTGCATACATGCAGAGCAAAGACTTCCCCGCAGATAAGCAGTCCGAAGCGGAGCGCATCCTGAATGATGGCATTGCGGAGATCAATGCCGCGGAAACTCTGGACGATGTAGCAGACGCGCTGGCAACGGCAAAAGAAGCGCTGCGTAAGCTGGCCTCTGGCGGCGAACCCTCGGAGGAAGAACGTCTTGCAGAAGCAAAGCAGAATGCAGAGGAGGCGCTGAAGGACTACGCCGACGGCAAAACCTTCACCGGTGCAAACACCAGACCCGCAGTTGACGTGATCATAAAAGCGACGAAAGCCATCAATGCGGCAAGCACGGTGGATGAGGTCAATGCAGCTCTGGCCGAAGCCAAGGCTGCGCTGGATCGCCTTGCTTCCGACGCACCCATTGGCAAGCCGGATCAGCCGATCATCGTGGTTCCTGTGACCCGTCCTTCTGAAAACAATACATTTAAGGATGTCTCGTCCAGCGACTGGTTCTATGATGAGGTTCAGCATGTTTACCAGAAGAATCTGATGAACGGAACCGGCACCAGCAGTTTCTCTCCCCGCGATACACTGACGCGCGCAATGCTGGTCACGATCCTGTACCGCATCGAAGGTGAGCCTTCCGTCTCTTATAGCGGAAAATTCTCCGATGTTCCGAGCGGCAGATGGTATTCCAAGGCCGTTGAATGGGCGGCGGCGCAGGGAATCGTCGGCGGCTATTCCAATGGAAAATTCGGCCCCGAAGACTCTGTCACACGCGAACAGCTTGCTGCGATCCTCTATCGCTATGCAGGCAAGACAAAGGGCTTTGATGTCAGTGCATCCGCCTCGCTGAGCGGCTACACTGACAGTGCAAAGGTATCTGCCTATGCGCAGAGCGCTGTGAAATGGGCGATTGCCACGAATCTTCTGCTGCCGACGAGCGGAAAACTCAACGCCGGTGCAGATGCGACCCGTGCCGAGGTCGCGGTTGCCGTCGCGCGCTTTCATCAGCAGTTTGTGAAGTAACTCCCCGCTATCTGTGAAATGCAGCCCTGCGGTATATCGGCCGCAGGGCTGCAACGGCTGTTTGCCTTTGACCGTGCCAGCACGATGTGCAGTGCTTCGCATGAAAACACATTTGAAAGAGAAAGGGACACGTCATGAATTACACGAATACGGATTATCGCAAACGAATTGCAAACGTAAAATATGCAAATTCAGTCGTCAAATCATGCCTGAGGCGGATGCACATACACGATTATATCCCCGGCCAGGTGATATACAATCTTGGTGAGTACCCAAATAAAATGACCATACGCCCTACCGCGTACGATCACGATTTGATTCGGAAGCTCTCCGAAAACGGCGTCGGTCTGATTCAGATCCATGAGGAATGGAACGACGCCATGCGGATTATGGGCGCAGATAAATTTTCTTCTCACGACAAAGACGGCTTAAAGGAATTCATTGACCTGTGCCATTCCTTTCACATCAAGGTTCTGCCGTATCTATCGAGCGGCTTCTTTGATGAACGGGATCCGGATTTTACCGAGAAGTTTGTCGCCGATCCAAAGCTGATGCTGGTTCAAAATTATTACCGCTACAGGTGCTGCAATGCCGCCTCTCCCGAATGGAATCAATACCTGTTCGACAATCTGCACCGCATGATGGATGAATATGCGTTTGATGGGATCTTCAACGATATGGGATACGACCGGCGGGACGGAGAGGGCAATCCGTATGGCATGGAGGAATATGACCCGTATATTGAAGATCTGCTGGTGCGGATGTATTCTGTCGTAAAAAACGAATACCATGGAATCGTTAAACTTCATATCGGAGAGCTGCAGCTTCCGGTATCAAACGAGAAAATCTACGACTACCTGTGGGTCGGCGAAAGCTGCAAAACATCCGAGGAGCTTCTCAGAACAGTGCAGTACAGCCCCTACGTCATCCCCTGCCCGGATTATAAATTCACCAACGAAACAAACGGAGATATTTATTTTTCGCGCGCATTGCCGTTTTTGCAGTTCCTGCTCCGATTGGACGGACGCCCGATCACTGGCGAACGCAGCTGTGCACCCAATGTCGTGTACCACGACGACGCAGAGAGCCGGCATTTCAGAAAAATCAGAGAATATTACCGCAACCATCCGAATGGCCCGTTTGTTTACAGCGAATGGTCCGATATTCCGGATGATGAGCGTCTGCGCGAAAAATGGTTCACATATCTGAAACTCTATAAGCCAATGGTCAGCGAGGATTCTTTGTGCTTTATCGATATTGCGAAGGACCGCAGGATTCTGACCGCGCCGGCCGGAAATGATATCCATATAAGCATGTTTGTAAACGACGTGTGCTATCTGTGCATTTCAAATCTCGGGAAAAGCAGCGGCAAGCTGGTGTTTCAGGATCAGTGGCTTGACCGTGTGACCGGTAAATGTGCGGCGACAATCGAAATCCCGGCAGGCGGCATGGTGTTTCTGCAAAAGCAGCCGTAACGAGGAAAGGACACATATCATGGTCAAAGTGATTGCAGAGGTGATCGGCATAATAGGAATTATCTGCTCGATCCTGTCGTTTCAGTGTTCACAGAGAAAAAATGTCATGCTCTTTCAGGTGTTGGCAAGTTTGATGTTCTGTACACAACTGTTTCTCGTCGGAGCCGTGACCGGTGCATGCCTCGATTCCATCAATTTTTTCAGGAGTCTTTTCTTTTCAATCGATAAGAAATGGGCAAAGTCAAACTGGTGGCTCGCGCTTTTCATTCTGCTTCTGCTTGCTGCCGGCATTGCGACATGGCAAAATGCGTACAGTATTTTGCCTATGATCGGCTCGCTCCTGTCGACCGTGGCGCTTTGGATGAAAACAAGTAAGAAAATCCGCCTGATCTCATTTTTCTCTGGCCCGTGCTGGCTGATCTACAACGTTGTGAATGGGGCCTACTCTGCGGCGGTCAACGAACTGATTGCGATGACCTCCATCGTGATCGGCATTCTCAGACATGATATCAAGAAAAAGCAGTGCGGTTGATCTGCGATAATTGCTGACGCAAAGAATATAAGAAAACACATAGGCATTCCTGTTGGTAACCAGCCGTAAACCCAGTTAAAGTTGTAATCCCAAAAACAAATCCGAACGATAAAGGAGAATCTCAATGAAGCGTTCTGAAATCAATAAAGCACTGAAAGAACTGGAGGTCATGTGCGCACGGGAGCATTGCTACCTGCCGCCGTTCTGCCACTTCACGCCGGAAGAATGGAAAACCAAGGGGCCTGAATACGATGAAGTCCGCGACTGTATGCTCGGCTGGGACATTACCGATTACGGCCTCGGCGATTTCGACAAGGTTGGTATGTCGCTCATTACGATCCGCAACGGTAACCGCGCCATGCAAGACAAGTATCCGAAGGTCTATGCCGAAAAGCTGCTATACATGAAGGAAGGGCAGTATTCCCCGAACCATTTCCACTGGTACAAGACCGAAGACATTATCAACCGCGGCGGTGGTAACATCCTCATTCGGGTCTAACATGGCATGGCTCAAAATGACACAAGCCAACTATCATATTTTTAGGTGCAGC
>ENA-UOJJ01003892-UOJJ01003892.1-human-gut-metagenome-genome-assembly--contig:-CS66-NODE-3892-length-15081-cov-5.643352_pt1 | contig 15081 bp, 7 predicted proteins | sample MGYA00242343_ERZ723890 | MGnify/ENA metagenome assembly ERZ723890 | reverse complement strand
GAAGATGAGTATGATACGGCGCTGGACAATGCTCATAAATGTAAGATTAATGCTACTATGGGCGGTGTTTATGCTAATAAGAAGGATATCACGATAGATATTGAAGTAGACAATACATTGTGTGATAACCTTTATTATTCGTATACTTCTGCATCTGAAAATGTGCCAGTAAAAGCTATGCCTTCCAACTACTATACATTATCTGATGATAAGATCACTCTGAAGAATGTATTGATGGATGGTGTGGAAGTCTCATTTACTGATGCTTTTTTTGCTGATCCCGAAGCATTGACCGCTACCTATGTTATACCTTTGGTAATGACAGGCGTGACTAATGCTGACCGTATTTTGAATGGTACTTTGTCCGAAGGGGCAGAAGCCGTCAGATGTAATTCGTCAGTGTGGTTGGTGCAACCACAGGATTATGTACTTTATTGTGTGAAATACATCAATAAATGGACTGGTAAGTATCTGCGTCATGGCGTGGACAAAGTGACAGAAAACGGGACAACTACCGAGAATGATCGCCATAACGAGTATGTAGAAGATGATGAAATATGTCAGACTGTAACAAAATCTTTGACTGAAACCATTCTTACAGTTACTACCAATTTAGGGACAACAGACAATCCGCGTAATATCAGTTATAAGTTGCTGCTGGTTTTTAATGGCGATGAATGTGTGGTTTCCGGGTTGGACGGCGTTACGGCTACTGGTACTGGTAAGTTTGTTCAAGACGGTGAGAAGAATAGTTGGGGTAATAAAGACCGTGATGCCATTTATTTGAAGTATACTGTGGATTTCAGTAATGGATTAAAGCTTGAAACAGAAGATACACTGGTTGCGCATAGTCGTGGCGTGGCAAGAGAAGATTTTACGCCGATCTATGTGAAGAATTAATCGTTAAATCTAGAAGAATATGAAATACTATAATAGAATTTTACTGCTTGCTATGGTTGCCGGAATAACTGTATCTTGTGCGGATGCGCTTTTTGCGGACTACAAGACAGAGAAACCGGAGAGTCTGAAAAAGTATGAGTACTTGAACGAATATGGTGATTTGAAAACATATATTGACCGTATCTCCCATCCCGACTTCAAGTTGGGAACGGGGGTCACGGTGAGTGATTTCTTGAAGCAAGATTTGGTTTATACTTTGACTGTCAACAACTATGACGACGTGACGGCTGGTAATGCCATGAAATATAGCTCCTGTGTAGATGCCAAAGGAAATATGGATTTCGGCACAGTCAAGAAGTTTGTGAAAACTGCAAAAGAAACAGGAATTAGTATTTACGGGCATACGCTCTGTTGGCATTCACAGCAGCAAAATGCTTATTTGAATGGGCTGATTGCGGATAAAGAACCGGAACCGGTTCCTGGTAGTTCAGAAATCGCACTTCATATAAAAACCTCGAAGCCTCAAGCGAATGTATGGGATTGGGAATTGTATTATGATTTGGATGAAGCATTAATAGCAAATCAAGAATATACTATAAGTGTGCGGATGAAGGCTTCTTCGGCTATAACCTTTCCGTTCTGGCCGGGGAAGAAAGATGGGACTGACACTCAATATGGTGCAGGGACCTTTTCAGCGGGTGAGCAATGGTCAACTAACACATTCACGTTTACGCCTTCTGCTGATATCGATAGGTTACGGTTCTGTTTCGGTTTGTTTGGCGGTGATTTGTATTTTGATGATTTAACATTGACTGCCTCGGGCTCTGATAGAAATTTGATTATGAACTCTACTTTCGAAGAAAGCAAAGATCTGTCCCGATGGAGTAAAGCGAGTTGGATTGATTTTGCTTATGGGATAGAGGAGGTCCAGGAAAGTGGATCCGTGTTAACTAATGTATATATATTAGAGGATGACTTTTCAAGCGGAACAGCTATGATGGGTTGGGGAAATAACTCGACTCGGCAGGTGATTGACGGAGTACATCAAATGACAAATCCGTCGGAAGTAAATTCTTGGGAAGCACAGGCTGGCTATGATTTTTTAGCTCCTTTGACAGAAGGGACTACCTATTTTTTAAAGATGAAGATTAAAGGCAGTGTAGCAGGTAGTATTGGGGCGGTCTTTCAAAAACCGGACGGATTTGCCGGGCGTGGTGACTTCCCTTCCATACCAATTACAACAGAATGGGAAGAGGTTACTGTATTTACCAACTGCACGGGAGATGCGGCTACTCGTATTCTTTTTAATTATGGGAAGTATGCCGGTACCATCTATATTGATGATTTGTCTATATATTGGCAGAAGTCAGGTAATACGATTCCTCTGACTCCTGAAGAGAAAGAAGAAATCCTCACGAACGAACTGGAACGTTGGATTAAAGGTATGTTGGAATCTTGCGGTGGTTATGTTAAGGCATGGGATGTCGTGAATGAACCTATTTCCGGAAAAGATTCGGATGGGGATGGCTATTACGATCTTCAGTCAGCTTCTCAAACAGATGATAATGGTGTTTCCGGTGAAAACTTCTATTGGCAGGATTATTTGGGTGATGATTACGCCCGTATTCCGATTAAGTTTGCGCGTAAGTATTTTGCGGAGTCCGGTGGTAACCCTGATGAGTTGAAGCTTTTTATTAACGACTATAATCTGGAATCCGACTGGGATCAGAATAAGAAGTTAAAGAGCTTGATACATTGGATCGAACGTTGGGAGTCTGACGGGGAAACAAAGGTGGACGGTATCGGTACTCAAATGCATGTGTCTTACTATATGAATCCTGCTACTCAGGCTAGTAAGGAAAACGCCATTATCAATATGTTTACCCTGTTAGCTTCTACCGGTAAGCTCATAAAGATCACAGAATTGGATATGGGTATTGTCGATGCAGCTGGTGAAACGATACTGACAGAGAATCTGACAGACGAAATGCAGCAGAATATGTCTGATTTCTATCAGTTCATTATTGAGAAATATTTTGAGATTATTCCGGTGGCACAGCAATATGGCATCACTCATTGGAGCCCGACAGACAGCCCTTCTGAAAACTCCTTCTGGAGAAAAGGCCAGCCAATTGGTCTGTGGGATTTGAATTACAACCGCAAACCTGTCTATGTCGGTTTCGTTGAATGTTTTAGAAATGGTACTGCCATTAAATAAATGAGATAGAAAACTATCATGTAGTTTATGCTGATTTAGATTAGGCACGCTCGTCCGGATAGCGGAGTCTCTCGATAGAGCTCCGCTATTATTTTAAATAGATGTAATTAAATAGATTGATGAAATTATGAAAAGAATAATAGGTATATTAAATTTGTCTTGTCTGTTGTTTTCTGCTTGTGGCAAGGATGAAATTCCGCAAGAGGAAAACGAAAAAAAAACAGAAGAAACAACACCCGGTGATGATACCTGCGGTTATGAATCGGATGATGATCCTGATTCTCCGAAGCTGGTTGTTACTTTACATGTAGAGTGACGTTATCTTATAAATGAACAAGTGAAAATTGTCAACTTGCATGGATTTACGCAGACTTATAGTCCTTATTTTAATAACAACGCATGGAGTAATTATGATGTAAGCAGTTGTCTTAGCTATAACAAAAGTATGGTGGATAAAATACTGGCTGCCGGATGGAAATTTAACTTTGTACGTCTGCACATGGATCCTTATTGGAGTGATGATACTACGTTGCCTTATGTGCGTTATGAAGGACATGAACGTTTCTCGGAAACACGTTTCAAGAAGTACCTGAAAGAGTTATTTGTCCCGATAGCGGAATATTTTATTTCTAAAGGGATGAATGTGGTGATGCGCCCTCCGGGAGTTTGTCCACATGCAGGTGATACTGAAGATAACAGGTATCTAGGTATAGAGTTGGGAGATTCTTATCAGGAGTTTCTGCTGAAAGTATGGGACATTGTATCGCAGAATGCTGTTGTGAAGAATAATCCCGGGATTATGTTCGAGTTGGCTAATGAACCCGTTCATATAAAAGGTACAGACGGTAAATATGGTGGTGACGGTGATGCTTGCTTCATCAATATGCAAAAGTATTTTCAGGCGATTGTTGATAAAATACGTGGAAATGCTTGTAACAATATCATTTGGGTACCCGGATTGGGCTGGCAATCTCAGTATAGTGGCTATAAAGACCATCGTATCGAAGGAGAAAATATTGGTTTTGCCGTACACTGTTATCCGGGCTGGTATGGAAGTGATGCCGAACAGGACAGTGGTGAAGGAAATGGCTCCTCTACAGGAGGGGGATATGAACCTTTCCAACGTGGTTGGGACAAGCAAGTAGGTCCGGTAGCTAGTTTTGCTCCTGTCATGGTGACTGAGATAGACTGGGCACCGAAGAAATATTATGCAACATGGGGGAAAAGTATTACGGGAGTGGCGAAAGGCGAAGGTTTTGGAGCTAATTTCAAATACATAGCCGATCAATCCGGCAATGTTTCCTGGCTGTTCTTTACTACAAAGTCTCATGAACTGGTTGCTTTTAAGGATGTAGCGGGTGAACCGGGAAACTATACTTTTTTGAATGATCCGGAAGCGTGCCCGTGGGCTATTTATCACTGGTTTAAAGAGTATGCCGAAATGGATGAATAATAATATCAGTTTTGTTACAAGATGAAGAAGATTATATTATTAAGTTGTTTATTATGTGCAGGCATATTTGCCTTTGCACAAGACCCGAATTTCCATATTTATCTTTGTCTGGGACAATCCAATATGGAAGGGAATGCAAAGATCGAGGCCCAGGATACGTGCAATGTCAATGAACGCTTTCTGATGATGGCGGCTGTTGATTGTCCGTTTTTGGGACGTGTCAAAGGACAGTGGTATAAGGCTATTCCTCCGTTGGTACGTTGCCATACAGGGTTAACACCGGCCGATTATTTCGGACGTACGTTAGTGGAAAGGCTGCCTGATAATATTAAGGTAGGTGTCATCAATGTAGCTGTAGGTGGTTGCAGGATTGAACTGTTTGATGAGGAGAATTGCGAAGAGCATATTGCCTCTCAACCGGAATGGCTGAAAAATACCGCGAAAGCGTATGGTAATAATCCTTACCGTAGACTAAAGGAATTGGCTGTAGAAGCACAAAAAGCGGGAGTGATTAAAGGTATCCTCTTGCATCAGGGCGAGTCTAATACCGGTGATAAAGAGTGGCCTCAAAAGGTAAAGAGAGTCTATGAGAATTTGTTGAGGGATTTGAATCTTCAGGCAAAAGATGTTCCCTTGTTGGCGGGAGAAGTAGTGCATGCCGACCAGAATGGCAGATGTGCAAGCATGAATGAGATAATCAATACGCTGCCGCAAGTGATTCCGACCGCATACGTGATTCCTTCTTCGGGCTGTCCTGCCGCAGAAGATAATTTGCATTTCACGGCAGAGGGATACAGGAAATTGGGAGTTCGGTATGCCGAGAAACGACTCCTTTTGTTGGAGAAGGAACCAAACTCCGGGATTACTACCGAACCGGCATCCACTAATATTCCGGGATATGACTATCCCCGGGTGGATAAAGAGGGGCGTGCTCATTTTCGTTTCTATGCTCCGCAGGCTAACAGGCTACAAGTGGATTGTTGCGGAAAGAAGTATGATATGTGGAAAGATGCCGGAGGACTCTGGACGGCAACGACCAACCCTCTGCCTGTAGGATTCCATTATTATTTCCTGATTGCAGACGGGGTGTCGGTAACAGATCCTTCCAGTTATACGTTCTTCGGTTGTTGCCGTATGGCAAGTGGCATCGAAATCCCTGAAGGTGAGGAGGGGGATTATTATCGTCCTCAACAGGTATCTTACGGGCAGGTTCGTTCCTGTACGTATTACTCCGAAACGCAGAAAGAGTTCCGTCGGTGTATGGTATATACGCCGGCAGAGTATGAAACTCATCCGAAGAAGCGCTATCCGGTATTGTATCTGCAACATGGCATGGGTGAAGATGAAACCGGCTGGAGCACGCAGGGAAAGATGAATCATATTATGGACAACCTGATTGCATCCGGTCAGTGTGTGCCGATGCTCGTGGTGATGGATAGCGGTGATGTGGAAGCTCCGTTCCGGCCGCGTTCGGGAAAAGATGTGAACGAGGAGCGGGCTTTGTATGGCGCCACCTTTTATGACGTTATTCTGAAAGACCTGATTCCTATGATAGACCGGACATTCCGTACGAAAACCGACCGCGAACACCGTGCTATGGCAGGACTCTCGTGGGGAGGACATCAGACTTTCAATACGGTTCTGCCTCATCTCGATAAGTTTTCTTATATCGGAAGTTTCAGCGGGGCGATTTTCGGTCTGGATATGAAGACTTGTTTTAACGGAGTGTTTGCGGATGCGGACAAGTTCAATAAGAAAGTGAATTATTTCTTTCTCGGCTGTGGCACGGAGGAACAAATGGGAACAAAGAAGATGGTGGATTCACTCCGGAAACTGGGTATCGAGGTTGATTATTATGAATCGCAAGGCACAGCGCATGAATGGCTCACGTGGAGACGTTGCCTGAAAGAATTTGTACCACATTTATTTAAACACTGAAAATAGCATGAAAATGAAATCTACATTTATCGCAGCCATATTGTTGCTCGTTTCGGTTATGACCGAAGGAGGACTGTCGGCACAGAACCCGATTGTACAAACTTGCTATACTTCAGACCCTGCTCCTATGGTGCATGATGGCACATTGTATGTCTATACGGGACATGATGAAGATAAGGCTGATTTTTTCTGGATGCAGGAATGGCGCGTGTATTCTACCAAAGATATGGTGAACTGGACCGATCACGGTTCTCCTCTTGCCATCGAATCATTCGACTGGGCGGACGACCGTGCCTGGGCAGCACAGTGCATCGAACGTAATGGTAAGTTTTATTGGTATGTCTGCCTGCATTCCAAACTTTCCAATACGATGGCAATCGGTGTGGCGGTAGGCGATTCGCCTGTCGGTCCTTTTAAAGATGCCATCGGCAAACCGCTTCATGACGGAAGCTGGGACTATATTGATCCTACGGTCTTCATTGATGATGACGGTCGTGCTTATCTGTATTGGGGAAATCCGAATATCTATTATGCAGAACTGAATGACGACATGATTTCCTTGAAAGGTGAAGTGGGCAAACTGGAACAGACTGTTGAGAGCTTTGGTGCACCCAATCCGGAAAAGCGTGTCAAAGGTGTTAAGTATAAAGATACTTATACAGAAGGTCCATGGCTTCATAAACGGGAAGGAAAATACTATCTTCTTTATGCTGCCGGAGGTGTACCCGAACATATTGCCTATTCCATGAGTGACGGACCTCTTGGTCCGTGGAAGTATATGGGAGAAATCATGCCTTTACAAGATACGGGTTCGTTTACTAACCATTGTGGAGTGATAGACTATAAAGGCAATTCTTATTTCTTCTATCATACGGGTAAGCTGCCGGGTGGTGGAGGCTTCGGGCGAAGTGCGGCGGTGGAGCAATTTAAGTATAATGCTGACGGTACTTTCCCGATTATTAATGCTACCCGGGAAGGGGTGTCACCGGTAGGTATGCTCAATCCTTACGAAAGGGTGGAAGCTGAAACTATTGCGTTTTCTGAAGGTGTGAAGTCTGAACCCAATGCGAAAACCGGTATATATATATCTGAAATTCATAATGGAGATTATATAAAGGTACGTGAAGTGGATTTCGGCAAAAAATCCCCCAAATGGTTTACTGCTACCGTTGCCAGTGCCCTTCGTGGCGGGACACTTGAAGTACGTACAGACAGTATAAGCGGACCATTAATTGCGGAACTGACTATTCCTTCAACGGGAGGTTGGGAATGCTGGAAAACATTGCAGACTGATATTGTAAAACCGGTCACAGGAATACAAGATATTTATTTTGTATTCAAAGGACGTAAAGGCTGCAAACTGTTTAACTTTGATTGGTACAAGTTTAACAGATAAACATGCTAGAGAGCAGTTGGGTTACTCTTCTTTTTTACTCAACTGCTCTTTCATATACATTGAAGGCGGCATTCCATACAATTCTTTGAATGTTGTCGAGAAATTATTAGGATCAGTGAATCCTGTTAACATGGCTATCTCGGATATGGTATGCTGTTTTTCGGACAATAGACGAGCGGCTTCTTTTAAACGTATATTACGTATAAAGTCACGGGTTGTCTGGTTGGTGAGCTCTTTGAGTTTCCTGTGAAGATGTACGCGGCTAATACCTACCTCGGTGGTGATTGTCTCTATTGTCAAGTTAGGGTTACTGATGTTTTCATTGATCACTTTCATAATACGTTCCATCAATTTCTCATCGGGTGATTTCACTTCCAGTTTCTGAACCTTGTTTTCCAGATTTTGCTGGCCTGTAAATACTTTGCGTAACTGCTGCCGTGTATTAATCAGATTTTCTACCGTCTTTTGCAGAATTTCGATATTGAATGGCTTCATGATATAGGCGTCGGCTCCTGTATTCAGACCTTCAAGGTTGTCTTCTTCCCTCGTTTTCGCAGTAAGCAAAATGACTGGGATATGGTTGAGATTTACATTCTGCTTGATCTTCCGGCATAAGGTAAGTCCGTCCATTTCGGGCATCATGATGTCACTAATGACTAAATCCGGAGCCTTTTTAAATATTTGCTCTAATGCTTCTTTACCATTACGGCTTTCCATGATATGAAATTTGTCCCCAAACTCCTTCGCTATATAATTTCGGATTTCTTCGTCGTCTTCTACAATTAATACGCGATATTTAGTTTTTACCCTGACTTTCTTTTCTTCCTCATTTTCTATAATGGGAGAGATGACAGGAACAGTTGGTACGGCTACTGTTACCTTTTGCTCATTGTTGTCAACTTCTTCAGGTCGTAGATGCTTGTTACCCAACGGTAATCGGATAATAAAACGGCAACCCGGTTGTTCTTTATTATTTTCTACATAGATAATTCCATGATGTAATTCCACTAATGAACGAGTCAGATGTAATCCTATTCCTGTTCCGCCTTTCGGATTCTGTTGGCTGTTACGGATCTGATAGAAACGTTCGAAGATATGTTCTTTTTCCTGTTCATCGATGCCTGTTCCGGTATCCGCGATAATTATTTCGGCATATTGTTTCAAGGGATCGGGCAGTGTATTATCTTCTCCCGTACGGATGGTAATATCTATGTTTCCTTTTTCAGGAGTAAACTTGAAGGCATTAGACAGAATATTCAGGATAATTTTATCAAAATTACTTGTGTCTACCCATACATTCAGTTCCCGGAGTGTACTATGAAGTTGTAGTTGGATATTTTTAGTATTTGCCTGTTGGCCGAAAGTTGTACATAAATCCTCTATAAAAGGAATAATATTGGTCTCCCGGAACATCAGGAACATTTGCCCTTTATCAATTTTCCGAATATCCATTAGTTGATTGACAAGATTCAGAATACGTTCCGCATTTCTGTAGATAATATGATATATTTTCAGGCGTTCATTGTTCTCCTCATTCTTAATCAGTTTCTGTAGAGGGCTGATGATTAGAGACATCGGAGTGCGTATTTCATGAGAGATGTTGATAAAGAACTGCAATTTTGCTTCATTGATTTGTTCGGCATGGATATGTTGCAGCATTTCCTGATGCATTCTGTACCGATGTCTGATCTGAAGAATAATGATAAATATAATGGTCAGTAATAATAAGGAGTAGATAACTTTGGCCCACCATGAAGCATACCATGCAGGAGATATAAAGATGGTAATTTCTTTTATATTTGAATACACAGTGTTGTCTTTTGCTCTGATTTTAAAGTTATAGGTACCGGGTTTCAAATTGCTGAATGAGATACGGTTTACACCTTTGGGCAAACTAATCCATTTTTCATCGTTGATAGAATAAAGGTAGTTGATGTGTTCGGGGGCATTTAATTCCAGAGTGGCAAACTCGATACTGAACACATTGTCTTTATGGGATAGATAAAACTCTTTTGCGTTGAATACAGGGCAGTTGATAATATTGTGAATACCGGATTTCATTCCTTTTCTAACCGGATTGTTATGCAGGAAAAAGTCGGTAATTCGGATATTCCATGTTTTTGCCGGATTGATAATGTCTTGCGGATTGAAATAGGTGATACCATTCATTCCGCCAAACCAGATAATACCTTGTTTATCTTTGAAGGAGGCATTCTTGTAGAACTCATTTCCCTGTAATCCGTCGCTGACATAATAATTGATAAATTTGTTGTTTTTCTTTTGGAATTGGGAAATTCCGGCATTGGTGCTTATCCAAAGAAAATCTTTTCCATCTCCTTGTATGGCATATATTGTATTACTGGGCAATCCGTCTGCAGTAGTATAAGTGGTTAGTTCTTTCGTTTTTTTATTCCAACCGGATAATCCTTCGGAACTGCCCAACCAGACAACTCCGTCGGCATCTTCAAAGATTGAATAAATAACATTTTGTGAGAGTATCTTATGACTTTGAAAATCAGGACTGTCAAGGTCTATACAGTTGACGCCGTCATAAGTTCCGACATACAGCTTATTATCATCGGAATAGTGCAGGCAATCTATCCATTCGTTGATTAGAGATGTCCGAGATTGTACGGATGTAAATTCTTTCGTTTTCAGGTCATAGTAGAACAAACCGAATCCCATTGTCGCAATCCAAAGACGCTTGTTTTTATCTTCTGCGAAATCATATACACGTTGTATATAGTTGTTGTTCTTATCTACCAGTTTGTACTGGTAATCGCATAATCCTGTCTGTTTGTTCAGCTTTCCCATACCGTTAATAAAGGAGCCGACCCAAATGTTGTACTCGGAATCTTCATATAGTTTTATAACTGTTGAAGGCACAGAATTAGGGTGATTAGTATGCGAGAAATGTTTAGCCGGTTCTAACTTTTCTGTCAGGGCATAAATTCCGTCATTGTCTGTTCCAACCCATAACATACCGTTGTTGTCTTTGCAGAATGAGGTTATACAACTGGAACCGATCATGTTTTTATCCATGGATTTATGTCCTATATACTTGAAACTGTTTGTTCGGGCAGGTATCTGCATGACTCCTTTCTGATAAACAGCCAACCATAAGTTACCGGAATTGTCTTTTAGGATAGAATGTATTTTTGAATTTTTTGAATCAAAATAGTTGTTGTCAAAATTGTATTCGGAGATTTCATGAGTTTGGTTATTGTAGACACTCATACCTTTACCATCAGTTCCGATATATAATTCATTTTGCGGTCCGGAATAGAGGAAACAGATAGGAAGTTCTCTCTTTTCTTTAAAATCAATAGGTATAAAGGAGTCTTGTCTTTTGTTATAGACGAATAGTCCTTTTCTCATACTTCCTACATAAATATTCCCACGTGAATCTTCACATATACTTTTGACATATCCGTTGTCTTTAGATAAATATAAAGTAAGTTGGTTATTAGAATCAAGACGATATACTCCTTCTTCGTCTTTTGCTATCCAGACATTCTGTTTCTTGTCTTCAATCATAAATCCTGTTGATGTCATGGGGATATCAATTTTTTGAACAGTCAACAGGTAATCTTTGATATTCAACCTGCACAACATATTTCCGGATACCCATATTTCTCCATTTCTCCTTTCGATAAAGGAAACAATATTGCTTTCAAATATTTCTCCATTGTCTTCCCTTATTGCAAGTGGGGTAAAATTGTCTGTGGCCGGATCATACATTTGAATTCCCATATATGTACCGATAAACAAATGACCTTTGCTGTCCTCAAAAACAGTACGAACAAAATTGTGGGCTAACGAATGTTCATTATTGGGCTCATGTTTGTATATGGTAAATTTAGCACCGTCATAACGGTTCAGACCATCTTCTGTTGCAATCCAAATGAAACCGTTCCGGTCTTGATATATTTGATTAATCAGACTACTGGAGAGCTCTTTGTCAGTAGTGAATAACTTAGGAGATTGCCCGTTGCATAACAAAGAAAACAATAATAATAGAAAAGTGAATACATTTTTCATAGTTATAGATCGTTGTTTGTTGTACAAAGAAAAATAAAAACCTAAATATAACCTAATAAAAGATGAATATTTTCATTAGGCTCCGGGAGTACAATCAGATGTTGTAACATCGTTTGTGAAAAATGTAACATGAGAAAAGATTAACCTCTTCTTATGTATTATTGTTTTCCTTTCATTGTATTTACAATATAGCTTTTACCGGCTTTTGTTTCGATGTCATATTCGTAAACCTTCTGCAGTTTGGGAGACTGCGCACTTACTCCTTTGGCTACAAGAGGTTGCTTGATAGGAGTGGTGGCGAATAATCTATTTGAGCACTCTTTCCCGTTTACTTGTTTTAAGCCTTTCCCTTTCAGGGGAACATAAGACCGGATGCGGAGCGTACCGCCTATATTCGACCGGATGATCGCTTTATTTAACACATTGTTTTTCCAGTCCATATCGACAGTAAAGTTTCCACGTGCCACCAGCCCCTTCACACTTCCTTCTTCCCATGCATCAGGCAATGCCGGCAATAAATGTACGGCACCGTCATGACTTTGGAGCAACATTTCCGCTACTCCGGCTGTATAACCGAAATTACCGTCAATCTGGAAAGGCGGATGGGCATCCAGCATATTGGGATAGGTACGCCCGTTCGGATATTCTTTAGCCAAGTTATCGTTGGGCAATAGTTGAATCATATTTTTAATGATTTGGAAGGCATGGTTTCCATCCAGCATACGTGCCCAGAAATTGACTTTCCAGCCGATACTCCAACCGGTAGCTTTATCACCGCGTTGAAGCAATGTGTTTCTTGCTGCCTGGAATAACTCGGGATTTGAGTATGGAGAAATTTGATTACTCGGATATAGCCCGTACAAATGTGAAATATGACGGTGCTCGTCCTTGGGATTGTCAATATCTTCAAGCCATTCTTGTAGTTGGTTATGTTTTCCTATTTGCATAGGTGGCAACTTCTCTAGTGTTTGTTTGAGGGAGTCTTGGAAAGAGGGGGCTTCACCTGCGATGTATGAAGCCAATAAGGTATTATGCAGTGCATCAAAGGCAATCTGATTGTCCATTGTGCAACCGGCCGTGATGGGACCGTGTTCCGGCGACACAGAAGGCGACACTACCAACCATTTATACACTGGATGTTCTACCAAGAAATCCATGTAGAACTGCGCTGTTCCTTTCAGGATGAGATAATACTCTTTCAGGAACTCTTTATTTCCTGTAAAGAGGTAATGTTGCCAGATATGTTGAGCTAACCATGCGCCGCCGCTAGGCCACATGCCGGCTGCTGCAAAATCGACTACACCACAGATTCTCCATAAGTCAGTGTTATGATGTGCCACCCATCCCCAACAATCATACATGGTTCGGGCTGTTTCTGCTCCTGTGACGGATAAATCTTTCAACATAGAGAATAACGGACTATGTGTTTCACTTAAATTAGTGACTTCTGCCGGCCAATAGTTCATTTCTGTATTGATATTGATGGTGTATTTGCTATCCCAGGGTGCATGAGTACTATTATTCCATATACCTTGCAGATTAGCCGGTTGCCCACCCGGTTGTGAAGAAGAAATCAGCAGATAACGTCCATAATGGAAAAGTAGAGCTGCCATTGCCATGTCTTCCCCATTTCCGAAGTTTTCAATTCGTTTGGTAGTCTCCAGTTGGGAAGCTTTGCCTGCCGGTAATGTAAGGCGTACACGGTCAAATTGTTTTTTATAATAAGCGATATGGCTTTTGAGAGCTTTTTCGTAAGGTATTTGCATTGCTCTTTTCAGATATTCGCTGGTTCGGTGGGATTCATCGGCGCTGACATCCTGGTAGTTTACGTAGTTGGTTGCTGCCGATATATAAAGGGTGGCTTCTGTTCCTTCATTTATTTGGAGAGTATTTCCTGCCGGGCGGAGAGTGCCATTCGTTTTTACCTGGATTTGACATTCTGCCCGTAGTGCAGCTTTCAAACCTTCCTGCTCTTTCCCTTGACAGGTGACGGTCAGCTGATCATTCTGAACATTCACCTTATGTACTAGAGGGCAGTTATATGCAATAGTAAAGTTCAGTGCGTTTGCTTTACTTGCTTTGATATGCATAATAATGACATTATCAGTAAATGAAGCAAAAGTGGTGCGGGTATAAGTGACGTCATCTACTTGATAACGGGTAGTTGTCGTTGCATTCTCCAGATTCAGATCGCGGTAAAAGCCGGATGCGTTTTGGTGTTCCGGAAATTCCAGGTAAAGACTACCTAATGTCAGATAGCTCATTCCGTGTTGCTGGGTTAAGAAGTTGGCGTCAATGAGTCTTTGCGCTTCCTTGTTTCTCCCTTCAAAAATCAGTTTGCGTACAACCGGTAGCACATGTACGGCATTCGGGTTATTATTATTGTATGGAGAACCTGCCCAAAATGTTTCTTCGTTGAGTTGTAATTCTTCGCGTTCGATTCCGCCATATACCATGGCTCCAAGACGGGAGTTACCAATAGGGAGAGCTTCCGACCAATTTTGTGCAGGTTGACTATACCACAGTTTCAGATCCTGTCCTGAAACAAGGTTGCTTATTAATAGGAATAATACAAAAAAAGTGTTTCTGTTCATATTATATGGATTTGTAGCAAAGGTAGCTCATTTCCCAATACAAAAGGCAAAAAACTGTTTCTGAAATCTACCTTGGAAGTAACTTCTTTCCATATTTATGTTACTAATATATATGTTGTATGTTCCAAATGATAAAATAATAACTGCCGGTTTCTTTTTGATTTATTATCAGCCTTGCCCTCTTGTCAAGTAGCTTGTTTGCAAGCTGATTAAGTAGGGAAGTATAAGAAGGGAAGCTGGTATAGTTGCGTTGGGATGCCGGTATTGTTCTATGAAAGTACCGGTATCATTAATTTCCCACGGCCGTGACAAGATCTTCCCACGGCCGTGGTAGGAACTCGTCACGGCTGTGGGAAGAAGCTACCACGGCCGTGAAGAATTAAGTATACCGGTATCCTGACCGAACAATAGTTATTGAATGATAGAAGTATACCGGTTGTATGACGGATGTTTAATGGAGGCTTTTCTTGAAAAGTAAGTAAAGCTGGATAGGAGATATGGGAGAGCAAAATCATAAAATAATAGGCTGACAATAAAACTT
>ENA-UOJJ01003890-UOJJ01003890.1-human-gut-metagenome-genome-assembly--contig:-CS66-NODE-3890-length-15090-cov-13.797140_pt1 | contig 15090 bp, 11 predicted proteins | sample MGYA00242343_ERZ723890 | MGnify/ENA metagenome assembly ERZ723890 | reverse complement strand
TTTTGCCTGGCTTAATACGCCCCGCCCCTTGGGGGCGGCGCTTCTTGTTTGTTCAGATTTATTCCAAGCCTAACCGGAACCGTTCAATCATCTCCGCCGTCAGGCTCACGTCGTTCTCCCGGCTGGGGATCTCGTCACGGCGCAGCCACATGCCCTCGCACAGCTCGTTGTGGTCGAGGGTGATGGCCGGGTCGCCGTCCAGCTCGCAGTAAAAGCCGGTCAGCAGCGTGTCGGTAAAGGCCCAGGGCTGGTTCTTATAGTACCGCAGATTCTTCACCTTCACGCCCACCTCCTCCATCACCTCCCGGTGAACGGTGTCCTCCAGCGTCTCGCCGATCTCCACAAATCCGGCGATCAGGGCGTAGCCCCGGAAGGGACGGTTGGCGTAGCGAGTCAGCAGCAGCTGATCCCCATGAGTGACGGCCACGATGACGGCGGGGCAGATCTTGGGATACTCGATCTGGCCGCATTCCGGACAGACCATGGCCCGCTCTACGTCGCTGGGCTTCGTCTTGTGGCCGCAGCGTCCGCAGTACTGCCGCGCGCCGTACCACCGGTGCAGCTGCACGGCGGTAATGGCGGCGAAGGCCACCTCCATGGGCCGCACGGCGCGGATACCACCCACGTCCACATACTCCGTGCCCTCTGGCGTGCTGTCCGGTGTGCGGGCCAGATAGCAGTCCACGCCGTCCAGCGAGAACACATGCAGCGCGTCCGCCGTGGGGACGCCGTCGCCAAACCGGGGCAGCGCCCACTCCTCGCCACGGCGCCGCAGCAGCACCTTGCCCTTGCGGACGCACAGGGCGATATCGTTGGCGACGGGCTTGCCGATCACGTACGTCCGGTCGAACCGGTGGGGCGCGATATCCTGTATCATAAAACGATCCCTCTTTTGTGCTTTTTTCTTTGATGGTATCATATCCCACCGCAAAAAGCAACCTTGCGGCGCGGCGGACGCTGTGCTATACTGAAGGCACTGTCAGGAAAGGGGGGACGCACCATGACGAAACAGGAGCTGCTGCAAAAGGCGGACAGTCTGCCGCTCTCCCCCGGCGTATATATCATGATGGACAAGACCGGGCTGGTCATTTACGTGGGCAAGGCCAAGAAGCTGAAAAACCGCGTCAGCCAGTATTTCCAGTCCGGCAGCGGCCACAACGAAAAGACACGGATGATGGTGTCACAGGTGGATCACTTTGATACCATCGTGGTGCGCACGGAGTTCGAGGCGCTGATTCTGGAGAACTCCCTCATCAAGCGGCACCAGCCCCGGTACAACATTCTGCTGAAGGACGACAAGGGCTATCCCTTTGTGCGGCTCAATGAGAAAGCGCCCTATCCCCGGTTCACGCTGGTGAACAAGCCGGAGGAGGACGGAGCCCGGTATTTCGGCCCCTTTGGCGGGCGGCACGAGACGCGGGCGGCCTTGCAGGCAGTATGCGCCGCGCTGAAGCTGCCCACCTGCAACCGCCAGTTCCCCCGGGACATCGGCAAGGAGCGGCCGTGTTTGAACCACCACATCGGGAAATGCGACGGCTTCTGCTCTCCCGACGGTCCCGGTCAGGCGGAGTATCACTCCCGGATGGCCCAGGCGGCGGAGCTGCTGGGCGGCAAGCTGCGGCAGGTGACGGCGAACCTCCGGCAGGAGATGGAGACGGCGGCAGAAGCGCTGGAATTTGAAAAGGCGGCGGCCCTCCGTGACCGGATGCAGGCCCTGCAGGTGCTGGGCAAGCAGCAGCAGGTCATCGCCGGGGTGTGCGCCGATACGGACGTGTGGGGCGTATACATCGGGCCGGTGCGGTGCGGTGCGGCGGTGCTGCACATTGAAAACGGCGACCTGCTGGGCCGCCAGATCGAAATTTTTCCCACCGCCGCCGATCAGGCGGAGAGCGAGGTGCTGTCCGCCGTGCTGAGCCAGTACTATCTGGACAAGGCGGTGCTGCCGCGGGAGATATTGCTGCCGTGCCTGTTTGACGGCAGCGAGACCTTTGCCGCCCTGCTGACGGGGCAGGCGGGCCATAAGGTGACCGTCAAAGCGCCCCAGCGGGGCGAGCGCTCCCAGCTGGTGGACATGGCGGCGCAGAACGCCAAGGAGGAGGTAGAGCGCATCACCACCGAGTCGGAGCGGCTGTCTAGGACATTGACAGATTTGCAGACACTGGCGCGGTTGCCCCAAACGCCCCGGCGGATGGAGAGCTACGATATCTCCAATCTGGGCAGTGACGACATGGTGGCCTCCATGGTGGTGTTCGTGGACGGCAAGCCCCTGAAGCGGGACTACCGCAAGTTCGCCATCAAGACGCTGACCGGCCCCGACGACTACGCCGCCATGCAGGAGGTGCTGGAGCGGCGGTTCGCCCATCGGGACGATGAAAAATTCCCGCCCTTGCCCGACCTGCTGCTGATCGACGGCGGCTTGGGTCACGTTCACGCGGCGCTGGCGGCGGAACGGGCGGCGGGGGTAGCCATCCCCATTCTGGGCATGGTGAAGGACGACCGCCACCGGACGAGGGCGCTTGTCACGGTGGAGGGCGCGGAGCTGGGCATCCAGCAGTCGCCCCATATCTTCACCATGATCGGCCGCATTCAGGAGGAGGTGCACCGGTTCGCCATCACCTTCCAGCGGCAGAAGCACAAAAAGCGCACCTATCGGGGCAAGCTGGACGGCATTCCCGGCGTGGGCGAAGCGAGAAAGCAGGCGCTCCTCAAGCGCTTTGGCACGGTAAAGGCCATCGAGGGCGCGTCACTGGACGATCTGCGGAAGACGCTGCCCGCTCCCGCGGCGCAGGCGGTATACGAGCATCTGCATCCGGAGACGGAGAAAAAAGAGGACTGATAGAAAGTCAGTCCTCTTTTTTCGTCATTTTTCTTCCCCGATTTCTTGTGTTGCGGTTTGGGATGTGGTATAATATCTTGATTAAAAATCGCCTTGCGGCATTCGCCGGGCGAAGGAGGTACTTTTGGAACGGAAAAACGTTGTCCTGTCTGACGGCGACATGGCCCGCCAGCGGGAATTTACTGAAAAAATAAAGGATCTGCACATCCAGCGGGGCAAGGCCGTCCGGGCGCTGGTGGACACCTTCGGCTGCCAGCAGAACGTGGCCGACAGCCAGCACATTATGGGCATGCTGGAGGCCATGGGCTGCGACTTCGTCACCGAGCCTGCCGAGGCCGATATCATCGTGCTGAACACCTGCGCCATCCGCGACCACGCGGAAAAGCGGGTCTACGGCAATCTGGGCGCCCTGACCCACACGAAAAAGGCCAACCCGGAGCAGATCATCTGTCTGTGCGGCTGCATGGCCCAACGGCCAGAGGTGGCGGAAAAGGTGCGCCAGTCCTATCGCCATGTGGATCTGGTATTCGGGCCGCAGGCACTGTGGAAGTTCCCGGAGCTTTTGTATCAGGTGTATACCCGTCGGGGCCGGGTGTTCTCGGTGGAGAATGAGCATGGCTCCATTGCCGAGGGCATGCCGGTGGTGCGGGAGGGCCGCACCCGCGCGTGGGTGTCCATCATGTACGGCTGCAACAACTTCTGCTCCTACTGCATCGTGCCTTATGTCCGGGGCCGTGAGCGCAGCCGCGATCCGGAGCAGATCATTGCCGAGGTGCGCCAGCTGGCAGCCGAGGGCTATAAGGAGATCACCCTGCTGGGCCAGAACGTCAACTCCTACGGCAAGGACCTGGGCACCGGGTATGATTTTGCCGATTTGCTGGCGGCGCTGGATGAAATTCCCGGCGATTACCTGATCCGCTTCATGTCCTCCCAGCCCAAGGACGCCAGCTTCAAGCTGTTCGACACCATGGCACGGTGTTCCCACGTGGCAAAGCAGCTGCACCTTCCGGTGCAGTCCGGCTGTGACCGGGTGCTGCGGGCTATGAACCGTCCCTATGACAAGGCGAGGTATCTGGAGCTTATCACCTATGCCCGCAAGGTCATGCCGGAGCTGGTGCTGACCAGCGACGTGATCATCGGCTTCCCCGGCGAGACGGAGGCCGAAGCCATGGAGACGGTGGCGCTAGTGGAGCAGGTGCGGTTCGACGCGCTGTTTACGTTTATCTTCTCTCCTCGGCCCGGTACGCCTGCCGCCAAGCTGGACGACCCCGTTCCCCGCGCTGAAAAGCAGGTGTGGTTCGACCGGCTGTGCGACGCCCAGAATAAAATTTCGGAGGAAATTCACGCCCAGTATGTGGGCCGCACCCTCCGCTGCTTGATCGACGGCCAGAGCGACGACAGCCGCTGGCCGCTGACGGCCCGCACCGCCGGAGGACGGCTGGTGCATCTGGTGGGCGACGCGTCCGCCATCGGCAATTATCATGATGTAAAAATCACCGACAGCAACACCTGGGCGCTGTTCGGCGAGATGGTATAAAGTTTTCTCTGTCATTCCGAGACCAGTCCTCAGACTGGTCGTGGGAATCCGTTCTCTTAACAATGCGGTGGAAATTCAGATGGATGCTACGGCGGCATAGCCGCCGAGATCGGAGGCTGAAAACATGCCACCGGCATGTTTTCTTAACGCCCCGACGGATTGCCGCGTCGGCCTTGCGGCCTCCTCACAATGACAGGAGTGCGATACGCAATTTTGAAAGGAGTCCCCTATGGCAGAACTGACCCCCATGATGCAGCAATATCTGCAAATAAAGGAACAGAATCAGGACGCCATCCTGTTCTTCCGGCTGGGCGACTTCTATGAGATGTTCGGCACCGACGCCAAAACGGCGTCCCGTGAGCTTGACCTGACCCTGACCACCCGCGACAAGAGCAAGGACAAGCCTGCCGAGGAGCGGATGCCCATGTGCGGCGTTCCCTATCACTCTGCGGACTCCTACATTGCCCGGCTGATCGCCAAGGGCTACAAGGTAGCCATCTGCGAGCAGACGGAGGATCCCGCACAGGCCAAGGGGCTGGTGAAGCGGGACATCATCCGGGTGGTCACCCCCGGTACGGTGATCGACAGCGCCTGTCTGGAGGAGGGACGCTCCAATTTCTGCGCCGGTATCTATCTGGACGAGGACTACGCCGCCCTGTGCGCCTGCGACATCACCACCGGCAAGGCCCACGCCACCGCCTTTTCCGGCCCGGAACGGGTGAAGCAGCTTATCAACGAGTTGGCCCGCTTTTCCCCCGCCGAGGCGGTGGTGAACGAAGCCGCCTTCTTTGACGAGACGCTTCATACCTTTTTGCAGGATAAGCTGAACTGCCATCTGGAAAAGCTGCCGGCGGGCCGCTTCCAGATGGAAGCGGCGGAAAAGCTGATCCGCCGCCAGTTTGGCGACGACGCGCTGCACCGCCTGCCCCGGGACAACCCGGCGGTATTTCTGGCGCTGGGCGCGCTGCTGAGCTACCTGCACGAGACGCAGAAAACCGACCTGTCCCACGTGGACGATCTGGAATACTACCGCCGGGGCCAGTTCATGGAGCTGGACCTGACCGCCCGCCGCAATCTGGAGCTGACGGAGACGCTGCGCAGCAAGGAGAAGAAGGGCAGTCTCCTGTGGGTGCTGGACAAGACGAAAACCGCCATGGGCGGGCGCTTGATGCGCGCGTGGCTGGAGCGTCCGCTGCTGTCCGTCACGGAGATCGACCGCCGCAGCGCCGCCGTGGCGGCGCTGGTGGAGCACACCGTGGAGCGGGAGGAATTGATTCTGGCCTTGCAGGGCATCTCCGACATGGAGCGCTTGGTGGGCCGCATCGTATACGGCACGGCAGGCGGCCGTGATCTGGCGTCCCTGCGCGCCGCCATGGAGAAGCTGCCGCTGGTAAAGGCCCAGCTGTCCTGCTTTGAAAAGGGCCGCCTGCATCAGCTGGACGAGGCGCTGGACGACCTCAACGACCTTGCCGCCCTCATTGGGCAGACGCTGGTGGATGAGCCGCCTTTCTCCGTTCGGGAGGGCGAGCTGATCCGGGACGGCTTCGACAGCGAGGTGGATCGCCTGCGCACCATCCTCCACGGCGGCAAGGGTATCGTCGTCAGCATGGAGGCCGCCGAAAAGGAAAAGACCGGCATCCGCACCCTGAAGATCGGCTATAACAAGGTGTTCGGGTACTATATCGAGGTGTCCAACTCCTTCAAGGATCAGGTGCCGGACACCTACATCCGCAAGCAGACGCTGGTGAACGGCGAACGCTATATCACGCAGGAACTGAAGGATCTGGAGCATGATATTCTCTCCGCCGAGGATCGGGTAAAGGCACTGGAATACCAGCTGTTTACCGACCTGCGGCTCCACGTGGCGGAGCAGGCCGCGCGGGTGCAGCGTGCCGCCGCCATCGTGGCGGAGCTGGACGCCCTGTGCTCACTGGCCGCTGTGGCGGTGAAGAACAATTACTGCTGCCCTGTGGTGGACGAGTCCGGCGTCATCGAAATTCACGATGGCCGCCACCCCGTGGTGGAGCAGATGCGGCGGGACAGCATGTTTGTCCCCAACGATACGTACATGGGCGAAAAGGATGACCGGGTGGCCATCATCACCGGCCCCAACATGGCCGGTAAATCCACCTACATGCGTCAGGTGGCGCTGATCGTGCTGATGGCGCAGATCGGCTCCTTTGTTCCCGCTCGGGCCGCCCGCATCGGCGTGGTGGATCGCATTTTCACCCGCATCGGCGCCAGCGACGACCTGTCCGCCGGACAGTCCACCTTCATGGTGGAGATGACGGAGGTCAGCGATATTTTGAAGGCCGCCACTGCGGACAGTCTGCTGATTCTGGACGAGATCGGCCGGGGCACCTCTACCTTTGACGGCATGTCCATTGCCCGGGCGGTGCTGGAGTACTGCGCCGACCCGAAAAAGCTGGGGGCCAAGACCCTGTTCGCCACCCACTATCACGAGCTGACGGCGCTGGAGGGCGAGCTGCCCGGCGTCCGCAACTATAACATCGCCGTCCGCACACGGGGCGAGGATATCATCTTCCTGCGGAAGATCATCTCCGGCGGTGCCGACCGCAGCTACGGTATCGAGGTCGCCAAGCTGGCGGGCCTGCCCAAGCAGGTGCTGACCCGTGCCCGGCATATTTTGCAGGAGCTGGAGGACGAGGCGGGCAAGCCCCACGCCGCCCCTGTGGAGACGGATCAGGTGTCATTGGAGGCTCTCAGCGAGAGCGCGGTCATCGACCAGCTCCGCCGTGCGCAGGTGGACACCCTCAGCCCGCTGGAGGCGCTGAATCTTTTATATGAATTGAAAAGCAAGCTGTCCTGACGCTGCGGCGGCATGAGGTCATGCCGCCCTACGGAAATGCTATTGACACCCGTGCGTAGGGGGTGACCACACCCCGCCGCCAAGGCAACTGCACATGATCGCGTAAGGGCGACCCTTGTGGTCGCCTGCCGGGTCACGCACCGTACTATCATAAATACGCCATTCAGCACCTCCCTCTGACGAGGGAGGTGGCATGACCGAAGGTCATGACGGAGAGACCTGACATGCACCATGCCATTGTTGTTTCGTCGTCTCTCCCCCAGTCAGCTTCGCTGACAGCCCCCTCGTCAGAGGGGGCCGAGGAGACGGCCTCTCACATAGCGAGGACGTCGGCCCCCTACACACGATTTCCAACACCCGTTTCTACCCATCGATACCCAACAAGGAGGAACCATGCCGCAGATCCAATGCCTGCCGCCCCATGTGGCGGATCTTATCGCCGCCGGCGAGGTGGTGGAGCGTCCCGCCAGCGTCATCAAAGAGCTGCTGGAGAACGCCATCGACGCGGGCGCCTCCGCCATTGTGGCGGAGATCGAGCACGGCGGCCTGACCTACATCCGCATCACCGACAACGGCTGCGGCATTCCGGCGGAGCAGCTGCCCACCGCCTTTCTGCGCCATGCCACCAGCAAGCTCCGTGCCGCCGCCGATCTGGCGGCCATCGGCACGCTGGGCTTCCGGGGCGAGGCACTGGCTGCCATCGCCGCCGTCAGCCGTGTGGATATCTTTTCCCGCGCCGCCGGTACGGAGATGGGCGCGGCGCTCCATCTGGAGGGCGGCAAGCCCGGCCAGGCGGAGCCTACCGGCTGCCCGGAGGGCACCACCATCTGCGTCCGGGATCTCTTCTACAACACCCCCGCCCGGATGAAGTTCATGAAGAAGGACAGCGCCGAGGGTGCGGCGGTGTCCGGCGTGGTGCAGCATCTGGCCCTGAGCCATCCCGACGTGTCCTTCAAGCTGCTGCGGGATGGGCAGGAGGTGCTGCACACCCCCGGCGACGGCCAGCTGCTGTCTGCCATCTACGCCGCCATGGGGCGGGATTTCGCCCTTGGCCTGCTGCCCATCTCCGGCAGCGGCGGCGACGTGAAGGTGGAGGGCTTTGTCACCAAGCCCCTCAACGGCCACGGCAGCCGTGGCAAGCAGGTTTTTTTTGTCAATGGCCGGTTCGTCAAGTCCCAGCTGCTGACGGCGGCGCTGGAGGAAGCCTATAAGAACCAGCTCCTCAAGGGGCGGTTCCCCGGCTGCGTCCTGCACGTGACGCTGCCTGCGGATCGGGTGGACGTGAACGTCCACCCCGCCAAGACGGTGGTGAAGTTCGTGTCGGATAAAGCTGTGTTTGACGCGGTATATTACACGATTCTGGACGCATTAAACGCCGAAAAGACCCCCAAAAAGCCCGATAATGTACCGGAATTTTTCCGGAAAATGACAGCGCGGGAGTTCAAGGAGAAGGCTGCCGCCCCGGCGGAGGAGAAAAAGCCGCTGGGCAGCTTCCTGCCCAAAAGCGCCGCCCCGGCCACGAAAAACGTCATCCGGGACAGCGTGCCCGCCATGGCCCAGCGGCCCCACAGCGCCGAGACGGTCTACGTCCGGGATGTGGCGGAGCCGGAGAAGCCCATCGTAACATCCTCGCCCCTGACGGGCCGCACCTATGAGATCACACCACCTGTAAAGGCAGAGGCGTTGACAGAAAAACCCGTCGAACCGGAGACAGTCGCAGTACCGGAAGCACCGGCGCAGGAGACCATCACCATGCCGCAGGAGCCGGAGCAGCAGACTATGGAGCCGGTGAAGGAAGCGCCGTGGCGCATGGTGGGCGAGGTGCTGAAAACCTACATCATCTGCGAGGACGAGCACGAAACCGTGTGGCTCATCGACAAGCACGCCGCCCACGAGCGGCTGCGGTTCGACGTGCTGAAGGCCAACCGCCAGCCCCTGATGGCTCAGCCGCTGCTGACGCCGGAAACGGTGGAGCTGGAGCCGGAGAGCTATGCCGCCGTGCTGGACAACCTGCCGCTGCTGCAGGAGTTCGGCTTCGTCTGCGAGGACTTCGGCGGCGGCACGGTGCTGATCCGGGAGGTTCCGGCGGACATTCTGGCGGCGGACGCCGCCGTCACGCTGGAGGAGCTGGCCCAAAAGCTGGCGCTGGGCCGCGCCGATCCCAACGGCGCACGGGACGAGCTGCTGCACACCATGGCCTGTAAGAGCGCCATCAAGGCTGGTATGACCACCGACGCCACGGAGTTGGCGGCGCTGGTGGAAAAGGTGCAGTCGGGGGAGATCCTGTACTGTCCCCACGGCAGACCGGTGAAGTATCAATTGAGCAAATACGACATCGAGAAGATGTTCAAACGAGCGTAATTGGGGAGTGACGCCAATGGCCACAGTGCTGTGCGTGGTGGGCCCTACCGCCACGGGAAAAACGAAAATGGGCGTGGCGCTGGCCAAGCGCTTTAACGGCGAGGTGGTCAGCGTGGACTCCATGCAGATCTACCGGGGCATGGCGGTGGGCACCGCCGCGCCGACGGCCGAGGAAATGGAGGGCATCCCCCACCACATGGTAGCCGTGGCCGACCCGGCGGAGAGTTGGTCGGCGGCACGGTATGTGCAGGCGGCGGATGCGTGCGTCCAGGATATCCTGCGGCGGGGCAAGCTGCCGGTGCTGGTGGGCGGCACAGGGCTGTATCTGGACGCTTTGATCCGGGGCACGGACTTTGCCGCCGGGTCGCAGGGCACGGAGATACGGCAGGAATTGCAGCGCCGCGCCCGGAACGAGGGCATTGAAACGCTGCTGGAGGAGCTGCGCCGGATCGACCCCATTGCGGCGGAGAAGCTCCACCTGCGGGATGAAAAGCGCATCATCCGTGCGCTGGAGGTGTGGCAGGAGACCGGCCGGACCATCACCGAGCATGACCGTCTGGAGCGGCAGCAGCCGCCCAAATACGACGCCCTGTATATCGGGCTGGATTTCATAGACCGGCAGGATCTCCGCGACCGCATTGACCGCCGGGTGGATATCATGGTGGAGCAGGGGCTGCTGGCGGAGGTGAAGGCTCTGCTGGACAGCGGCCTGCCCCGTGACGCCACGGCCTTGCAGGCCATCGGCTACAAGCAGTTTCTGGCGGTAGCCGAGGGTACGGCCACCACGGAGGAAGCCATCGCCGAGGTGAAGCTTCGCTCCCGGCAGTACGCCAAGCGGCAGCTGACATGGCTGCGGCGGAATCCGGATATTTTCTGGGTGCGCTGGCAGCGGCAACCAAATTTCCCGGAGGGATTGCAAAAAGCGACAGAATATCTCCATAGCCGTGGTTTATGCTGAATCACGGCGGAGGTTGTCCTATAGAGATAGCGTCCGTACAAAAAAGATACATAGGAGGACGCTATGCAAAAGACAAATAATCTTCAGGAAGTATTTCTGATCCAGGCCCGGAAGCAGAAGATCCCCGTCACCATGTTTCTGGTGAACGGCTTTCAGCTGCGGGGAACCATCACCGGGTTTGACTGCTTTGTGGTCATTCTGGACAGCGAGGGCCGCCAGCAGGTGATCTATAAGCACGCCATCTCCACCATCGCCCCAGCGCGAGCGGTGAGCTTTCAGGAGACGGAGGAGATGTAAAACAGCCAGCCGGATCCGTAGGGGCGGACGACTCTGTCCGCCCTGACGATAAACATCCGAGCTACCGATAGGGCCGACAGAGTCGTCGGCCCCTACAAGCGACAGCAAGAACCCATTACACCAACGGCGGGCGGATGTGGGCATCCGCCCCTACGGGATCTGCAAACACACAGCACAAGAGATATACACAAGGAGCGGGATATGAAATCATCATCCACACCGATTTTCAAAATATTATCCGTGGTGGTGCTGGCGGCTGCGGTGGTCTATTTCGCCGTGCAGGCCTACCGGTATTTCTCCGATCCCATCAATACCACGCTGGTCTACGCCTCTGTCGAGGAACAGACTATCGAGATCAGCGGCTATCTGGTGCGGGAGGAGGAGACGTTCCACTCCGACGCCGCCACGCTGGGCCACAGCCTGTCAGAAGGCGAGCGGGTAGGCAAGAACCAGACCATGGCCACCGCCTATCCCGACAGCGGCGCGCTGACCCGTGTGGAACAGCTGGAGGCGCTGCAACTGCGGCTGGAGCAGCTGTCCTTTTCCCTAATCTCCTATCTGGACCCGGACGCGGCGCTGAAGCTGGATTCCACCATCAACAGCGGCATCCTGACCCTGCGGCAGTCCATCGCCGGCGGGGAGTACAGCGGCGCGGACGAGGAGGTCTCCGCCCTGAAAAGCGCTGTGCTGAAGCGGGACTTTACCTCATCCTCTCAGGAGGAGATCGAGGCGGAGATCAAGGCCACGGAGCAGTCTATCAGCGACTTGGAGAGCTCTCTGAACGGCACGGCTATCACCGCGCCGGAGGCGGGTATCTACTCCGCCGCCTGCGACGGCTATGAGTCGGTGCTGACGCTGGACTTCCTGAAGGACGACCTGACATACAGCAAGCTGAACAGCGTCAAGCCCGTCAGCAGCGACAGCGCCAATGTGGGCAAGCTGATCTACGGCGACACCTGGTACTACGCCGCCAGCATTACCGACGCCCAGGCGGAGCAGCTGGAGGGCCGCTCCACCGTGACGGTGCGGTTTGCCAAGGGACTGAATATCGACCTGCGAATGACCATCGACAGCATTTCCCGCAGCGAGAACGGGCACCGTGTCCTGCTGCTGCACAGCGAGAAATACATTGCCCAGACCACGCTGATGCGCCATCAGTCGGCCACGCTGGTGCTGCGCACCTACGAGGGGCTGCGCCTGCCGTCCAACGCCTTGCGGGTCAACGAGGAGGGCGTGACCGGCGTGTACTGCCGCCTGGGTGTGCGGGCCAAATTCAAGCCCGTCAAGGTGGTCTATCAGGGCGACGGCTACGTGCTGACCGAGGCGGTGTCCGCCGAGGATGACTCCAGCATGCTGCGGCAGGGCGACGAGGTGATCGTCACCTCGGCAGACCTGAGCGACGGCAAGGTGATCGGATAAACAATGCGGCGCTTCGCCGCAGCTTAAATATATAGAAAGGGGAAACTTCCATGTCTGCTATTGGAGAAAATATTGCCCGCATTCGCGCCGAGATCGACGCGGCCGCCCGTGAAACGGGCCGCACCGGCAAGGATATCACGCTGGTGGGCGCCAGCAAAATGAACGACGCTGCCGCCTGTCAGGAGGCCATCGCCGCCGGCATCGACGCGCTGGGCGAGAACCGGGTGCAGGAGATGACGGAAAAGCTGAAGGAGAACGCTTACGACGGTGCGCCGCTGCACTTTATCGGCCACCTGCAACGCAACAAGGTGAAGCAGGTGGTGGGCAAGGCGGCGCTGATTCAGTCGGTGGGCTCTAAAGAGCTGCTGGACGAGATCGAAAAGGTGGCCGCCAGAATGGAGCTGGTGCAGGACGTGCTGCTGGAGGTCAACATCGGCGGCGAGGAGGCAAAGTCCGGCTTCGCGCCGGAGGAGCTGCCACAGGCGGCGGCCTACGCCAAGGGTCTGGCCCACATTCGGGTGCGGGGCCTGATGACGATACCACCTGTTGCGGTGGAAAAAGGCGGAAATATACCATATTTTGAGAAAGTTCATCGTCTTTTTGTTGACATAAGCCGAGAAATGTACGATAATAAATGGGAATATATCTCCATGGGCATGAGCGGCGACTATGCCGACGCCGTTCGCTGCGGCGCCAATATGGTGCGGGTCGGCTCCGCCATCTTCGGCGCACGCAACTATCAGAAATAAACAACCACTGAAAATACACAACAGGGAGGCTTTCAAATGGGTTTCATGGACGAGATCAAGAAGATCATTCATCCGTATGACGACGAGGATTACGATTACGAGGATGAGGAGCTGGAACAGCCTGAAAAGAACGACAGCAGAAGCATCTTTGACGACCGCCGCGAGGAGCGCCGCCAGCCGGAGGAGCGCCACAACAAGGTAGTGAATATCCACGCTACCGCCGCGCTGAAGGTGGTGCTGGTGAAGCCGGAGCGCTTTGAGAACGCCAGCGAGATCGCCGACCACCTGCGGGAAAAGCGCACGGTGGTGATGAATCTGGAGTCCACCAATAAGGACGTGGCCCGCCGCCTGATCGACTTTCTGTCCGGCGTAGCCTATGCCGGCGACGGCAAGATCAAGAAGGTGGCCGCCAATACCTATATCATCACGCCCTACAGCGTGGATATCATGGGCGACCTGATCGACGAACTGGAAAACAACGGCCTGTATCTGTAAGCGGGCGCAGAAATAGATGGAGGGATATACCATGTTGACACCGCAGGAAGTTTCCGAAAAAGTATTTCCCAAGTCCTCCGGCTTCGGCAACGGCTATGCCATGGCGCAGGTGGATGAGTTCCTTGACACGCTGACCGAGGATTACACGGCGCTGTATAAGGAGAACGTGACGCTGAAGGCCAAGCTGAAGATCTTGGCGGAAAAGGTGGAGGAATACCGCGCCACCGAGGATGCCATGCGCTCCACGCTGCTGACGGCTCAGAAGATGGCCGCCAAGCTGGTGCAGGAGGCTCAGACCGAAAAGGAGAACCTGCTGAAAGAGGCGAAGGAGCAGCACGCCGCCCAGCTGGCGCAGCTGGAGCAGGACAAGCAGGACGCCGAGGAGAAGCTGGTCATGGCCAAGCAGAGTCTGGCGGAGTTTGTCCGCCACGGCAGCGAGCTGTGCGCCCAGCAGCAGGAGTTCCTGAATTCCCTGCCGGAGATGGAGCTGCCCCATCAGGAGACCGCGCCTGCCGGCGAGGTGAAGGAGATCCAGCAGGATATCATGCAGCATCTGGACGACGTTCTGCATACGGAGCCGGAGACTGCCTCGGAGCAGCCCACTCCGCAGGAGACGCCCATTTCCGACGACTTCAAGCTGAGCCTGGACGAGCTGAAGTTTGGCCGCAATTACACCGGCGAATAAGACAGAAAAAGCGGCCTACGGCCGCTTTTTTACCCAAAAGGAGAGAAATCCATGAACCAGAAACCCATCATCGCCTTGCTGTACGACTTTGACAAGACCCTGTGCACCACCGACATGGAGGATTATTCCTTTATCCCCAGTCTGGGCTATACACCGGCGCAATTCTGGCAGAAGGCCAACAATTTCGGCTGGGAGAACCAGATGGACGGCCTGCTGGCCTATATGTACACCATGATCGAGGAGTGCCGGGCCCAGGGCAAAACCCTGAACCGGGACTATCTGGTGCAGTGCGGCAAGGCCATCGAGCTGTTTCCCGGCGTGCGGGAGTGGTTCGACCGGATCGATGCCTTTGGCGACAGTCTGGGCGTGACGGTGGAGCACTACGTGCTGTCCTCCGGATTGAAGGAGATCATCGAGGGCAGCGGCATTGCCCATCACTTCAAGAAAATTTACGCCTGCGAGTTTTACTATCGGGACGGCGCGGCCTGCTGGCCCAAGCTGGACGTCAACTTCACCAACAAGACCCAGTTCGTCTACCGCATCAACAAGGGCGTGCTGGAGGTCAGCGAGGATAAGAAGCTGAACGACTCCATGCCCGACGACAGCAAGCGGATCCCCTTTACCAACATGATCTACGTGGGCGACGGCCTTTCCGACGTGCCCTGTATGAAGATGATGCGCTCCTACGGCGGCCAGGCCATTGCCGTGTATCAGGAGTCCAACCGCACCGGCGTGGAGGAGCTGCTGGCAAGGGGGCGGGTGGATTTCATTTTTCCTGCCGATTACCGGGCGGGAACGGCGCTGGATATCACGGTGCAGAACATCATCCGCAAAATGGCCATCTGCGACGCACTGACGGCGGAGAACGCCGCCCAGATGCGCTCCATCGGGCAGGTGGAGCTGGCGTATCAGGAGACGCTGTT
>ENA-UOJJ01003879-UOJJ01003879.1-human-gut-metagenome-genome-assembly--contig:-CS66-NODE-3879-length-15141-cov-5.906006_pt1 | contig 15141 bp, 10 predicted proteins | sample MGYA00242343_ERZ723890 | MGnify/ENA metagenome assembly ERZ723890 | reverse complement strand
GGCAAGAGCCGTACCCCTCTTTTTCCAGCGCTGCAAGGCCTTTCAGCGCCTCGGCGGAGAAATTCACCGAACCGGCGTGATAGATGCGCCGGGCCACGGCTTCGATCTTCTCCCGCAGGGGAAGCTCGTCCGGGTAGGTGAAGGAAGGCTTGGGGCAGGGATTTTCGTCCGCCGTGCGGCAGACCAGCTCCGCCAGTTCCATGGTTCCGCTGCCGCCGTGCGCCCAGCCGTCGCAGGGGGCGCAGGGCACGTTCTGCCCGGCCAGCCGTTCCCGAACCAGCTGAAGTTCCTCCTCCGAATCGCCAGAGAAGCGGTTCAGCGCCACCACCACCGGCGTTTGCCATACGTGGCGGATGTTGGAAATATGGCTTTCCAGATTGGCAAGCCCCTGCCGCAGGGCTTCGGCGTTCGGTTCGCTGTAGTGTCCTTTTTCCACGCCGCCGTGGTGCTTCAGCGCCCGCAGCGTGGCCACCAGCACGATGACGCTGGGCCACAGGCCGTTCATGCGGCACTTGATGTCCAGAAATTTTTCCGCCCCCAGATCGGCTCCGAAACCTGCTTCGGTGACGGTGTAGTCGCTCAGCGCCATAGCGGTTTTCGTGGCGACGACGCTGTTGCAGCCGTGGGCGATATTGGCGAAGGGGCCGCCATGCATCAGGCAGGGCGTGTGCTCCATGGTCTGCACCAGATTGGGGCAGAGAGCGTCCCGCAGGAGCGCCGTCATGGCCCCTGCCGCGCCCACCTGCGCGGCGGTCACAGGCTCGCCGCCGAAGGTATGGGCCACTACGATGCGGCCCAGCCGGCGCTTCAGGTCCTTCCAATCAGCCGCCAGACAGAAGACCGCCATGATCTCGCTGGCCGCGGTGATGTCGAAGCCGTCCTCCCGGGGGGTGCCGTTGATCGGCCCGCCCAGTCCCTGCACGATCTGCCGCAGTTGCCGGTCGTTCACGTCCAGACAGTGCCGGAAACAAATTTTCCGCGGGTCGATGCCCAGGGCATTGCCCTGCTGCACGTGATTATCCACCATGGCGCACAGCAGGTTATTGGCTGCGGTGATGGCGTGCAGGTCGCCGGTAAAATGCAGGTTGATGTTTTCCATGGGCACGACCTGCGCATAGCCGCCGCCGGTAGCGCCGCCTTTCAGGCCGAACACCGGCCCCAGCGAGGGTTCCCGCAGGGCCAGCATGGCGTTTTTGCCCAGCTTGCGCATTCCGTCCGCCAGCGCCACGGATACCGTGGTCTTTCCTTCCCCGGCGGGGGTGGGGTTGATGGCCGTCACCAGCACCAGCCGGGCGCGGGCGTCCCGCTGGGGCAGCGCCGCCGGGTCCACCTTGGCGATATACTTTCCATAGGGGGAGAGGGCCTCGGTTGCGATGCCTGCTGCCTGTGCGATCTCCTCAATAGGTTTCATTTCTGCGGTGCGGGCGATTTCCAAATCTGTCGCCACTTTGTCCCCTCCTTTCGCCCATAAGGCGTATAAAGATACAGGATTCAGTATAACCCAAACAGAGGATTGATGCAAGCGCCATTGACGAGGCCCGCCCCATCCGTTATAATGAAAGGTACGCTCCGCGCAACGCTATTTCGGAAAGGAGAGAAGCAGGACGAAAGCCATCGTACTTCATCCGTCCAAAGGAAAGATTCAGGGCATGATCCTCGGCGCATGGCTGACTTCTCTGCTTTGTCTGCTCCTTCCGCCGTTCAGCGTGGCGGCGGTGTTCATACTGCCCCTGTTTCTGTGCCCACTGGCAGGCTCCAAAAAAGAGGTGTGGGCCTACCCGGTGGGGTTGGCGGCGATCCTGCTGGGCGCGTCGCTGTGGACGCGGCAGGTTTTCTTCCCGGTGTGGCTGCTGCTGGCTATCGCGCCTCCGCTGGTGCTGGCGTACCGTTTTCCCCACATGAAGCTGGAATTTCGGCAGTTTCTGTTCTGGTTTGTGGGGGTCTATGCGTTGAGCGCCGTTATGGTGCTGGCGTGGCCGGTGATGGCCGGCCTTGGCTCCCCGGCGGAATGGATCAGCGCCCGGCTGGTGGAGCTGCTCAAACAATCCAACAGCGGCAACGCGCTGCTGTACCGGCTGACGGCGGCAGGGTATCTTTCCCTGCCGGAGGAAAGCAGCGCGCCTTCGCTGCTCAGTTCCCTGCTGGATCAGCGGCCCATGAGCCGCCAGCTGTATCTTTCGCTGGAGCTTCGTCTCCGCCAGAGCCTGACCGCGCTGCTGCCCTCCCTGTGGATGCAGGTGATCCTGCTGGGTGGGCTGATGACCGGCCTTCGGGTGTGGAAGACCCGCTGCACCTTTCTTCTGGTGGACGAGGAGAAAAAGACCATCCCCACGATGGCGATCTCTCCCGGCTTTTCCGGGCTGTCCATCGGTCGGGGGGTTTGCCTGCTGTTTCTGGGCGCTGGCGCTGCGGGGCTGCTGATCTCCATCAGCACCATCAATGACGTGGCGCTGCAGCTGGCCCGGGTACTGGTCAGCTTTTGCTCCATCGGCTTCCGTCTCAGCGGCGCAATGACGCTCTGCGGCCTTATCATGCGGCAGGACGAGGATCGGCGGCTGTGGGCGGGTCTGCTGACCGGCGCGGTATGGGGGCTGGCCCCGGCGATCCTGTTTCTGTTAGGCATTACGGATCCCATGCTCCATTATCGGAGCCGGGGGTCCTTTCAAAAGCAAAAGGAGGATGAATAGATCATGAAGGTTATTCTGTTGTGCGACGTAAAGGGAACCGGCAAAAAGGACGATATTCTCACCGTATCCGACGGCTTTGCCCGCAACTATCTCTTCCCCCGCAAGTGGGCGGCGGAGGCCACCCCCGGCGCGGTGAAGGAGATCGAGCGCAAGCGCGCCAACGAGGCCCGTCTGGAGGCCGAGCGCCGGGCCGAAGCCCAGAAGACCGCCGATTTCCTCAAGGGCAAGACCATCAATCTGCAGGTGAAGTGCGGCGATAAGGGCCGTCTGTACGGCAGCATCACCAATCAGGAGATCGTGGACGCCCTCAAGGCCCAGCACGGCAAGGAGATCGACAAGCGCAAGCTGGAATGCGATGCGGTGCGCCAGACCGGCGACTACGACGTGACCGTCACCGTGTACAACGGCATCAAGGCTGCCATGAAGCTCCACGTGGAGCCGATGGCGAAGTAAAGGAACACGCGGCGCACCGTTCGCGGACGCCTCATACCGGCAAAAAAATCATGCACCAGCAGGAAAGGAGCGAACGCCCCGATGGAAAGTCAGGATTATCTTCCGGCGCTGCCGCCCAGCAGCGTAGACGCGGAGCGTTCCGTGCTGGGCGCGGTGCTGCAGGACAGCGGTGCGGCCACGCTTGCCTTTGAGACCCTGTTGCCGGAGGATTTTTACACCGCCGAGCACCGGGAAATTTTCTCCGCCATGCAGACGCTGCATATCGCGGGCAATCCCATCGATCTGATGACGGTGGGGAACGAGCTTTCCCGCCGGGGCACGCTGGACAGCGTGGGCGGGCCCGCCTATCTGCTGGAAGCGGTGCGCTTCGTGCCCACCACGGCCAACACCCGCACTTACATCGAAATCGTGCAGGAAAAGGCCACGCTGCGCAAGCTGATCGCCGCGTCCCAGACCATCAGCCGCCAGTGCTATGCCCAGACCGACCCTGTGCCCGACGTGCTTCGGGATGCGGAACGGCTGATCTTCGATATCGTCATGCGCCGTGGCGGGGCGGAAACGCTGGAACCCATTCAGAAGGTGCTGCTTTCCACCTTCGACCGCATTGAGGAACTGAGCCTGCTGAAAGGCAAGCTGGCGGGCGTGCCTACCGGGTTGTACGATCTGGATCGGATGCTCACCGGCCTTCACGGCGGCGAGCTGGTGCTGGTGGGCGCGCGCCCTGCCATGGGTAAAACCTCCATGGCGCTGGGCGTGACGCTGTTCGCCGCCCAGAAAGCACACAAATGCGTGGCTTTTTTCAGCCTGGAAATGCCTGCGGAGCAGATCGGCCTGCGCCTTCTGTGCTCCGCGGCCAACATCAACATGCAGCGCGTCCGCAGTGGGATGCTGTCCGATGAGGAATGGGTCAAGCTGGGCGACAGCATTAACGCCCTGAGCAACTGCCGCATCTACATCGACGATACCTCCGGCCTGACACCCTCCCAGCTGCGTTCCCGCTGCCGCCGTCTGATGATGGAGCAGGGGCTCGATCTGGTAGTACTGGACTATCTGGGCCTGATGGGCACCGACAAGCGGGTGGAGAACCGTCAGCTGGAAGTCAGCGAGATCAGTCGCCAGCTCAAGTCCATTGCGCTGGAGCTGAAAATTCCCGTGCTGGCCTGCGCTCAGTTGAGCCGTGCCAACGCGGCTCGCGAAAACAAGCGCCCCATGCTCAGCGACCTGCGTGATTCGGGCAGCATCGAGCAGGACGCGGACGTGGTCATGTTCCTGCACCGGGAAGGCTACTACGCCGCCGCGGGCGGGCCGGAGGACGGCCCCAAGCCCGACGACAACCAGGGCGAAGTCATCGTCGCCAAACAGAGAAACGGCCCTATCGGCACCGTCAACGTGGAGTGGCAGGCGGAATTTGCCCGCTACACCAATCTGCCCGGCACCCGCGTAGCCGTATACGCGGACTAAATCTGTCAGAAATCAGGGGGAGAACATGGCACAGCTACCCATTGCCGAGCTTGGCAAGGATCAAAAGTTTGAAGGCTTTCTGCTGGTTCGTTCGGCGGATCAGCGCACCGGCGGCAACGGCGCAAAATATCTGGATATGAACCTGACCGACCGCACCGGCGAGGTCAACGCCAAGGTCTGGGATGGCAACACCCCCTGTCCCGCGCCCGGCTCCGTCATCAAGGTACGGGGCACGACGCTGGAATACAACGGTCGCCTGCAGCTGCGGGTGGAGCGTATCCGCACCATGGCGGAGGGCGATCCCGTCGATCTGTCCCTGCTGGCTCCCTGCGCCCCGGAAGCCCCGGAGGCCATGCTGCAGGAGCTTTATGACACGGCAGACGCTTTTACCAGCGAACCTTTGCGGCTCATCACCCGGGAAATGCTGGATCGTTTCCGGGAAAAGCTGCTGTATTATCCCGCCGCCCAGCGGATCCATCACGCGGAGCGGGGCGGACTTCTGCATCACACCACGGGGATGCTGCGGCTGGCCAAGGCCATCCTGACCCAGTACACGTGGCTGAACGCCGACCTGCTGCTGGCGGGCGTGATCCTGCATGACCTGTGCAAGACGGAGGAAATGGACTCCAACGACATGGGCGTGGTGCGGGACTACAGCCGGGAGGGTCTGCTGCTGGGCCATCTGGTGCTGGGCGTGAACCGCATTCAGGAGGCGGCCAACAAGCTGGGCATTTCCGGCGAACCGGTGCTGCTGCTGCAGCATATGATGCTCAGCCACCACGGCGAAGCCGAGTTCGGCAGCCCCCGCAAGCCCATGTTTCCCGAGGCGGAAGCCCTGCACTGGGTGGACCTGCTGGACGCGCGCATGAACGAAATGCAGACTGCCATTCAAAAGCTGAAGCCCGGCGTTTTCAGCGAAAAGATCTGGTCGCTGGACCGCCGCCTGTACCGGGCGGACTATGACGCGCTGGAACAGGACGGCACGAATGCGGAGCCGGAGACCGAAGGTTGACGTTTCATCACAAAAGTGTTACAATAACGTGACAAACTTGACTTTTCGCTTCACCTTTGCATCAAGGAGGCTTGCAGCATGAAACGTTTATGGAAAATCGCGCTTTGTCTGGCGCTGGCGCTGGTCGCCCTGACGGCCTGCAGCAGCGAATCGTCCAACGACGGTTCGCAGATCTACGCGGAAGCCACACAATATCTGGGCCCGGTCACCGCCACGGAAGCGCCTACCGAAGCGCCTCAGGAGACGGAAGCTCCGTCTGACGGCGGCAATAGCAGCGGCGGCGTGAGCATCTTCGACAATCCCTATTTGAACGAAGAAGACATTTCGCCCGACGAGGCTCTGGGCGAGGAAAACTACATCGACCCCTACGACACCGGCGCGGACACGGGCTCGCTGCTGAGCGCCAGCGGTGCTTCCGGCGGTGTGGAGACCGTTTACCCCTACGCGGGCGCGACGCCGATCCCCCTCGACCCGGTGGATCTGCCGACCCCTACGCCCCACCCCGAGCTGACCTTTAATTACGCCACCTACACCGCTGGTTCTCTGGGCCTGTCCTTTGACTGCCCCAGCGGCTGGCTGGTGGACGAGTCTCAGACGGACGTTTTTGTGCTGACCGAGCCGGAGACCCAGATGCACGACGGACAGCAGTGCATCATCACCATTTCCGCCGAGCCTGTTACCGCCAACTACAGCGAGAAGGATCTGAAAAAGCAGGTCACCCAGCGCCTGAAGGAGATCGGCTCGGTGAACTTCACCGTGTGGAATCCCAGTCTGACGGCTACGCGCACGCTGTTGGATTCCAAGGGTGTTTATGCCAACTACACGGGCACTCTGGCCAACGGGGTGGAGCTGGCGGGCCGAATCCTTTACGCCAGCACGAACAACAAGCTCTACGGCGTAGAGATGGTCTATCCCCGGGACTACCGGGACGACTACCTGAATATTTTCGCCAAGATCCGCGAGACCATCTCTGCTCAATAAGGCCGGCAGGGCTGAAGCCCTGCACCCCGGACTGCGCGGCTTAGCCGCGCAGGGGCGTAGAGGGATATGCAGCTGGGCTGCGGAGTTACCGCCGCTCGGCGACAGGCCTCGCGGCTCGCGGGTTTGGTAGGGTAAAAGTTCTGCGCCTTGGATTATGCGCGATGTGCGCAGGGGCGTAGGGGAACGCGCAGGTTGTCTGCGGGAATACATTACATGAAAAAAGAGACGGGAGCTGCTGACGGCGGCTCCTGTTTTTTGATGGGGAGATGAAGAAAGGCAAATCGGAAAAGTCTCATGGAAGGGACAAAAGTGCAAGGAATGCTCGATTGTACTGTTTCTGACACGGATGGATATTGACGCGTCTGGAAAAGCAGGGTATTCTTTGGATACAATCTGTTCTTTCCGCCAGCGGGGCGGAAGACGCGGAAAAGCACATGCAGCATCAAGGAGGAATCCCTTTCATGAAGCGATCCAGCCTGTGGCAGGACATGACGGTACTGCATCAGAACCGTCTTCCCGGAAGAACCACGTCGTTTCCTTTTCCCGATGAAGCCGCCGCCCTGCGGGGGGAACGGAGTCTGTCGGACGGGTATCTGTGTCTGAACGGCGTCTGGCAGTTTTACTATGCCGCCGACGGCGTGCTGCCCAAGGGAATCTGTCAGGGCGGGGAAGAAGAAAACGTTCTCTGGGATGAGCTGGACGTGCCCTCCTGCTGGCAGATGCACGGCTACGGGCGGCCCCAGTATGTGAATGTCAGCTACCCCATTCCCTTTGACCCGCCCTATGTGCCGGACGAAAATCCCACGGGCGTATACCGCCGGGTTTTCCGTCTGCCGGAAAGCTGGCGGGGACGCCGGGTGACGCTGAATTTTGACGGCGTGAACGCCTGCTTCTTCGTATGGGTCAATGGCCGGGAAGTCGGCATGTCCAAGGGCAGCCGTCTGCCTGCGGAGTTTGACGTTACCGACTGCCTGAAGGACGGCGACAACACCCTGACCGTGCAGGTGCTGCAATGGGCCGACAGCACCTATCTGGAGGATCAGGACTGCTGGCGCATGAGCGGCATTTTCCGGGACGTGTATCTGCTGGGCGTTGGCGAAAATCATATCCGGGACGTGGTCTGCCGGGTGGATCTGGAAAACCATTACCGGGACGGCGTGCTGGACGTGGAGGCGGATGTGCCCGCCGGATGCGAAGCCGTCGCCGCGCTGTATCAGGGGGAAAGGAAGCTCGCCGAAGCGGCGCTGGTTCAGGGCCGTGCCCGCTTCTCCGTGAAGGACTGTCTGCGCTGGACGGCGGAAACGCCTCATCTGTATACCCTGTTGGTGTCCGTGCCCGGCGAAGTACAGCGGACGAACGTGGGCTTCCGCAAGATCGAGATCCGAGATCAGCAGCTGTGGGTCAACGGCGTATCCATCAAGCTCAAGGGCGTGAACCGTCACGACACAGACGATCATCTGGGCCACGTTTCCACCATGGAGACCCTGCTGCGGGACGTGCGGCTGATGAAGCAGATGAACATCAACACCGTGCGTACCTCCCACTATCCTAACGATCCCCGCTGGCTGGAACTGTGCGATCGCTACGGCCTGTACGTCATCGACGAGACGGACTACGAGAACCACGGCGCGGAAATGCAGGAGCAGCTTCAGGCCGAGCCCAAATCCTACAACGACGGGACCCACAGCCGCAACTACTTTGCCCGCAGCCCGGAGTGGCGGGCCGCGCTGGTAGACCGGGCCGAGCGGATGGTGCGCCGGGATCGGAACCACCCGTCGGTCATCTTCTGGTCGCTGGGCAACGAATCCGGCTACGGCCCCAATACGCTGGCCATGCGGGAGAAAATTCTGGAACTGGACAAAAGCCGGGTCATTCATTACGAAAACGAGCCGGGCTGCATCAGCTCCGACGTGGAATCCATCATGTACCCCTCGGTGGAAGCCTTGATCGAAAAAGGAAGATCCGACGATCCCCATCCCTTCTTCCTGTGCGAGTACGCCCATGCCATGGGCTTGGGCCCCGGCTCGCTGCTAGACTACTGGAAGGCCTTTTACGGCAGCAAGCGTCTGATCGGCGGCTGCGTGTGGGAGTGGGTGGATCACAGCGTATGGACGAAAAACGAAGCCGGGGAAAGCTATTGGGCCTACGGCGGCGACTTCGGCGATACGCCCAACGACGGCAACTTCTGCGTGGACGCGCTGAACTACCCCGACCGCACGCCCCACACCGGCCTGTGGGCGCTGAAACAGGCGTTGGAGCCGGTGCGGGCGGAAGTGGAGAACGGCAAGCTCCATCTGCAAAACCTGTACGCCTTCCAGACGTTGGATCATCTGGACGCGCGGTGGAATCTACTCTGCGACGGTGAAAGCGTACAGGGCGGACGGTTGGACGTGACCGGCGTGGAGCCCTACGGCGAGAAGTGGCTGGAACTGCCCTGCACGCTGCCCGAAGAAGGCCAGTGCTTCCTGAACCTGCGCTTTACGGAAGCCGCCGACCGGCTATGGGCCAAGGCCGGGCACGAGGTAGCTTCTATCCAGCTGCCGCTGGGAGGCAAGCTGCGGAAACGGACGGTCAAAATTCCCGCCGGAGAATTGCAGGTGCGGGAAATGGAGCAGGGGATCGCCGTGGCGGGAACGAACTTTGCGGCTCGATTTTCCAGCCGCACCGGCGAAATGGCTTCTTTGGAGATCAACGGCCGGGAAACGCTGCTCAGCGGCCCTCGAGTGAATCTGTGGCGCGCACCCACGGACAACGATGTGCATTTGAGCGCTCAGTGGCGCAAGTTCGGGCTGGATCGCCTGCAACGCCGTCTGACCGAATGGAGTTGGCGGCAGGAAAACGGCGCGGTCTGCGTTCACGCGGTCTGGGTCTGCGCGCCAACATCCTTCGGGCCGGTGCTGCAGGCGGAAACGGACTACACCCTGTCCGCCGACGGCACGCTGCGGCTGGCAAATCGGTTCATCCCCCTGCGGGACAATCTGCCCCCGCTGCCCCGGCTGGGGCTGCAGCTGGAGCTGCCGGAGGAATTTGACCGCGTGGCGTGGTATGGCCGCGGCCCCCGGGAAAACTATCCCGACCTGCTGGCAGGCGCGGAAGTAGGTCTGTACGAAGCGAAGGTCGCAGAGCTGCACGAACCCTATATCCGTCCGCAGGAAAACGGCGCCCGGGGCGGCGTTAAGGCCCTGACCGTGACCAACGCGCTGGGCGACGGGCTGCTCATCGCCTGTGAAAAGGGCTGGGAGAACCGGCTCAGCTTCAATGCGCACGATTATTCCGACGAACTCCTGACCCGGGCCAAGCATACCTATGACCTGAAATCCGAGGGTAAGACCGTGCTGTCGCTGGATTACCGGCAGGGCGGCATCGGTTCCAACAGCTGCGGCCCCAAGGCGATGGAGAAGGATCTGCTGTATTTCCGGGAGCCGGTGGAGTTTGTGCTGGTGTGGAAGCCTTACCGGGCCATGGACGCGTCTCTCATGACGGCGCTGGAAAGTCTTGGGCTGGAATGAAAAGGCGGAACCGCTGGCCGATCTTGCGTGGGTATGCTATAATGCTCAGGTGAAAAGCATAGCCTGAGAAGCGCCCTGCCGGTGATCGTTCCCGGAAGGGGAAGCGAAAACCGGCTTGCAAGGAGGTCTTTCCAGATGGCTCTAAGCTTTACGGAGATTTTGAAGGTCATTTTTCTGGGCATCGTGGAGGGCGTGACGGAATGGCTGCCCATCAGCAGCACGGGCCACATGCTGTTGGTGGACGAATTTCTGACCCTGAACGTGAGCGACGCATTCAAGGATATGTTCTTCGTGGTGATCCAGCTGGGCGCGATCCTGGCGGTGGTGATCCTGTTCTGGCAGAAGATGTTCCCCTTCCAGTTCAAGGATAAAACAAAGCCTGTGGTCAAAATGGACACCCTCTCCATCTGGCTCAAGGTAGTAGTGGCCTGCATTCCGGGGGCCGTCGTGACCCTGCTGTTCGACGACTATATCGAGGCCCACCTGCATACGCCGCTGGTGATCGCCCTGATGCTGATCCTCTATGGTATCGCCTTTATCCTGATCGAAAAGTGGAACCGGAACCGCCAGCCGAAGGTAGCCCGTCTGGAGGACATGACCTACCGCACGGCGCTGATGGTCGGCCTGTTTCAGGTGCTTTCCATCATTCCCGGCACCTCCCGTTCCGGCGCGACCATTATCGGCGCGTTGCTGATCGGCGTTTCCCGGGTGGCGGCGGCGGAGTTCACCTTCTTTCTGGCTGTGCCCGTCATGATCGGCCTGAGCTTTATCAAAATTCTGAAATTCGGCTTTGCCTTCACCAGCAGTGAACTGATCGTACTGCTGCTGGGCTCGGCGGTGGCGTTCGTGGTCTCCCTGCTGGTGGTGCGCTTCCTGATGAACTACATCCGCAAGCACGACTTCACGGCCTTTGGCTGGTATCGAATCGCGCTGGGCCTTGTGGTGATTCTGGCGCTGGTGGTGCTGAAATAAGGACGCTGGAATACGCCCGCCTTCCTCTTGGGGAAGGCGGGCTTTGTGCTGCCCTGCTCGAAACCGCTTTCATTCGCCGGGCTTGACAGGGTGAAGGTTTCTGAGTAAGATAATTTTCATCATACAAACGTTTGCGCGAAGAGGCGCAGCCGAGATACGGAAAGGATGCGGTGCGCGGTGAAATGTACCATTAAAGACGTAGCCAAGGCTGCGGGGGTGTCTCCCTCCACAGTCAGCCGGGCTTTACATAATAATCCGCGTATCAGCGAACAGGCCCGGGAACGGATCCGCGCGCTGGCCAAGGAGATGGGCTTTCATCCCAACCAGATGGCCCGCAGTCTGGTCAACCGCAGGACGCGGGTGATCGGGATCGTTTTCCCGGCCAATCTGGCCGAAAGTCTGGGGCACCCGTTTTACCCGCAGGTGCTGCAGGGGCTGGGACAGACCGCGGCGGAACGCCGCCACTATGTGCTGCTGGGCACGGGGCAGGGCGGCGAGACCACGCCGGAAGCCATTCGTCAGCTGGTGGACAGCGGCTATGTCAGCGGGCTGGTGCTGCTGGGCGCCGAGGAGGGGATTCAGCCCCCGGAGGACGTGCCCACGGTGGTCATCGGCCATCCCTGCGGCGGGGGCCTCCATTACGTGGATTCCAACAATCTCCGGGCCGGGCAGACCGCCGCAGAGTATCTCATCCGCCGGGGACACCGGCGCATTGCCCTGCTGGGCTATGACAAGCAGTATATGGTGACCACAGACCGCCGGGCGGGGTACGAGCAGGCGCTGCGCTTCAATGGTCTGCCCCTGCGGGAGGATTATATCGTCCCAAGCCGCTACATGGATAACGCCACCGATCAGGCGGCATTGCTGCGGCTGTTCCGCCAGCCAGATCATCCCACCGCCGTGGTCTGCATGGACGACGCGCAGGCCATCAGCCTGACCCACACCTTAAGCGCTATCGGCCTGAAGGTGCCGGAGGACGTGAGCCTGATCAGCTTCAATAACACCGAGGCCGGGCGCTTCCATCATCCACCCCTGACCTCCTTTGACGTGAACCCCTATCAGCTGGGGGTGGAGGCCATGAACATGATTCTCGATCTGGTGAAGGAAAAACCCGCGCCCGCCAGCCGGGAAGTGCCCTTTACCCTGGTGGAGCGGGAAAGCGTCCGAGTGCTGAAGGACTGACAAAAAGCAAACAGAGAGGAAAAGATCGGAAATGCGCAACATTCATTTTGGCTCCGTTTATCATATGCCGTGGCTGGAATACCGCTACGCCCTGCCGGATGGCAGCGTATGTCTGCGGCTTCAGACCGGCCGGGACGAGTTTACCAAGGTGGAGGCTCGCGTTACCAGCAATTACGACATGCCAGAGTTTTTCCTCAAGGCCCACGTATACCCGATGCAGCCGGTAGCGCAGGACGAATGGCACACGTGGTATCAGGTCACGTTCATGCCCCATGACCGGCGGCTGAAATACCTTTTTGTGCTGCAGAGCGACGAGCAGGTGTTCAAGCTGGACGCCTCCGGCCTGCACTGCGGCGCGGATTATCCTGAGGACGTGAGCGAGGCGTTCGCCTTTGCTTACGCTTATCCCACCGAGCCTACGCCCCAATGGGCCCGGGGCTGCGTGGGCTACGAAATTTTCCCGGATCGCTTTCGCCGGGGCGAAGGTTCTCAGACGGACGAAACGCTGGAGCCGTGGACCAGCGACCGGGTGCAGAACGAATACCGCTTCGGCGGCAACCTGCGGGGCATTATCGAGGCCGTGCCCTATCTGCACGACCTGGGCGTGGAAATGGTCTACACAACGCCCCTGTTTTTGAGCGACACCTCCCACCGCTACAACACCTTCGACTATTATCAGGTAGACCCGCTGCTGGGCACGGAGGAAGACCTGCGGGAGCTGGCCGACGTGCTGCACATGAACGGAATGCGCCTGATGCTGGACGGTGTGTTCAATCACTGCGGGCTGCAGTTCGCCCCCTTCCGGGACGCGGTGGAAAACGGCGAAAATTCCCGTTACCGGGACTGGTTCTTCTTTGACAATACCGAAGAATGCGGCTATCAGACCTTCGGCCACTGGCCCTATATGCCCAAGCTGAATCTGGCCAACCCGGACTGCGCCGCCTATTTTCTGGACGTGGGCCGCTACTGGCTGCGCTCCTGCCACATCGACGGCTGGCGGATGGATGTTAGTCCCGAGATCTGGCCGGACTTCTGGCGCAAGTTCCGCAACATGCTCCGGGAGGAAAATCCCGACGGGTTGATGGTGGCAGAATGCTGGGACGACAGCCGCCAGTGGCTCTCCACCGGCGACATGTTCCATTCCACCATGAGCTACGTCTGGAGCCGCAATGTGTGGAACCGCTTCTGCTACCGCAAGATCAGCCTGCGGGAGTTCGACGCGGTGAACAACCGCTCTCTGATGCTCTATCCCGAACCCGTGACGCAGGTTTTGTGGAACTTTCTGGACACCCACGATACGGCCCGCGTCCGTACCCGGGCGGGCGGCAGCGTGGAAATGCAGCGGGCGGCGGCTTTCTTCCAGTTCACCTTCCCCGGCAGTCCCATTCTTTACTACGGCGACGAACTGGCCATGGAGGGCGCGGACGATCCCTTTTGCCGTTTTCCCATGCCGTGGGAACGGGTGAAATAGAGCGATATGCACCGCTATTACCGGTGCCTTGCGGAAATTCGCCGGGAGCACCCCGTGCTGCGCTACGGCTCCTTCCGCACGTGGCAGGTGCAGGAGGATGGGCTGTACGCCTATCTGCGCGTGGCGGGCGGGGAAACCGTCCTTTGCGTGCTGAACACATCCGATAAGCCGGTACACGGGCTGCTGCCCCTGCCGGAGAGCATGGCGGAGCAGAGTGCTCTGAACGAATTGATGCATTCTTCATCCGTCGCCGTGCGCGCCGGATGCCTGCAGGTTGCCCTGCGTCCGGGCGAGGGCTTGATTTTCTGCTGAATCCAAAGTACAATACCTCTATCAGACCGCAAGGAGGATTTTTTCCATGAAAGAGCTGGTAGAGGCCGTCCGCACTTATGGCAAGGGCATTGGAACGGATATTGTCAAGGTGGATATGTTTCTCAACCACCGGCTGGATACAAATTTACTGGTCAAAATGGGTCAGGCTTTCGCCGATGTTTTTGCGTGCGAAAAGCCTGACCTTGTTTTGACCATCGAGGCCAGCGGCATCGCCGCGGCGCTGACTACGGCCATGGCCTGCGGGAACATTCCCGTGGTCTTCGCCAAAAAGAGCAGCACCCGCAATGTGACCGGCGACGTATATGAATCGACGGTCTTCAGCTTTACCCACGGGGTGGAAAACCACGTCCGCGTGGCGAAGGAATATCTACCCGCCGGGGCGCGGGTCTTGATCATCGACGATTTTCTGGCCAACGGCGAAGCCGCTGAGGGGCTGTGCGATCTCTGTCGTCAGGCAGGTGCGACCGTCGTCGGCATCGGCATTTGTGTGGAAAAGGCGTTCCAGCCCGGCCATCAGAAGCTGGAGAAGGACGGGTACAAGGTACACGCGCTGGCGAAGGTTTTGGGCATTGAGGACGGAAAATTGCTGGTAGAGGACTGAAATAAGCGCAGCGGCGGTGAATGGAAACGCTGCTAAGGGGAAATGCCCCGTTGGAGAAGGAAGCGCAGCTTCGGCGCAGGAGTGGGACTTGACGGTTTATGGGTTTCTCGCCAACTTTGGTGCTCGAAGGTTTCCAAAGGGGAACGAAGGGAAGCGGGTATCCAGTGGATACAACCGCCGAAGGCGGTTAGCGACCCGGAGTTCAGGCAAACAACAAGCGGAGCGCACGGCAGTGCGAACCGCGCCGATTGTTTGCCCCGAGGAAAGCCCTTTGGTGCGCCCGCAGGTGCAAGCCCTCTTTTGCCGATGAGGGTTTGACGCGCCGACTCCGGCGCGGACGGTGGGGCTGCCGCCCCGAGGGGGCAGTACTTTCTTTCGAAGCGAAAGAAAGTACCAAAGAAAGCACGCGGCACGGCGACTCCGTGAAAAAGCCCTTTACTGCCCATTTTTGAAAGAGGGAGTTCGCAATGTCGCGCGCA
>ENA-UOJJ01003872-UOJJ01003872.1-human-gut-metagenome-genome-assembly--contig:-CS66-NODE-3872-length-15163-cov-11.990204_pt1 | contig 15163 bp, 10 predicted proteins | sample MGYA00242343_ERZ723890 | MGnify/ENA metagenome assembly ERZ723890 | reverse complement strand
TAATATAAATAAAAAAAATTAATAATAAATATATAAAAAATAATGCTAAAATCAAAAGCATGAAATTATGATACCTGCGGATTTATATCTTTTAACCCTGCATCATAAAAATTACAAATAAAATGACAAAAAAGAACAGGAAAAGATATGACGTTTAATCTTGGTTCGCTTTGTATGGCGATTTTATGGAACAGTATTTTTATTGGAATTGTTTTCTGGATAGGAAAAAAGAAAATTTACACGACGCGAAAAGGGATTCATCTGACATTGATGTTTTATTTACTTGGGGTTGTCAGGATGATATTTCCCATTGATTTTCGACCATCTATAGGGATTCAAGTGTGGAAAGGGGTATTTCCTACAGTTAATTATGCTTTAAGTATTCAAAATTACAATTTATGGGGAAGGCAGTTTACAATAGCAGATGCTCTGGTAGCAATCTGGCTGATTATTGCAGGGGTTTTCATGTTGCGTTATTTTGTGAAATACCAGGAAATGCGTCGCATTTTTCAAAAGTATTCCACAGAGGCAAATGAGCAGTACCAATCAGTTCTTAGCAGAATCACACAGGAAAAAAAGATTAAAAAGAAAATAGCGGTATATCAGAATCCGGGGATTACTATTCCTTGTGCGGAAGGTGTATTCCGGTGGAATATTTATCTTCCGGACTACGATTATTCGGAAGAAGAATTATATTATGCTTTGCTCCATGAATGTACACATTTCACAAATGGAGATCTGTACATAAAATGGCTGACGCAGCTCTGTCGTTGTCTTTGCTGGTGGAATCCACTGGTTTACAAAATGCAGGATACACTGGAAAAAAATCTGGAAATCCGGTGTGATCTTACTGTGACCGAAAACCTCAGTCAGAAAGAGCAGTTGAGCTATCTTGGAACGATAGTTAAGACCTTGAAAAATGCACAGAAAAAAAGAGGCAGCGGTGTTTTATACGGAGTCCATCTGGCAGATAAAAATGGAGAAGAGTTAAAAGAACGATTTGAGATTATCTGCAAAAATCAGGATAAAAAAACAGGACGAAATCAAAAGAGAAAATATATGGTATATTTTTTCCTTATGATTGTTCTTTCATATACGGTGGTTATACAGCCAGCTTATGATCCGCCGGAAGATGAGATTATAACAGAAGAAGGTATGGAAGAACTTACTCCGGATAATACCTATGTTCAAAAAGAGGGAGATAAATATTATATGATATATAAAAACGATAAAGATGAGATATCGAAGGAAGATGCAGAAGAAATGAAAATGAGTGGATTTGAGGTGAAAGAAAATGAAGAGAAATAAGGTGGAAAGTATATTGTTGATTGCAGTGCTGGCTCTCAGTATACAGACAGGGAGTTATAGTGCAGCAATAACCGATAGAGAGCTGGATCAATATTATGCAAAGAACATTCAAGAGAAAAGCACAGATGTTATTGTATGGAAGTATCGGGTATGGAATGGAAAGAAGCAGAAAAGGAGGTGGAATGTAACAAAAAGTAGATGGGAAGATCCAGCATGGAAAGACGTATGACGGACAGCGTGTAGCAAACAGAAGAGAAAAGGAGAAGAACTATGGCAAATAAAAAGGGAGATACAACAAGGATTCAGGCAGTTCCAGATGTAAATAAATGTACAAATCTGGGATGTTATTCTATGAAAGAAAGGGAAGCATATGCAGTAAAGACACGCAAAGATCAAATGCTCAGCACCATATATTACTTTCCGGATTTTGAAAAACCGTATACTAAAACATTTAAGGTAGAGAAGGGGGCACTGGGACACGGAAATGGTATGTGTTGTGCAGAGAAATATATATTTTTTGGCTGCTGGGTAAAAGATCCAGATAAAAGTGGAAGAGAGCAGCAGAATTATTTGATTCGTGTCAAATATGGAAAATTGACGGATAATCTGACAAATGGAATTAACATTAGCGTTCCAGAAGCCACAGGAGCTATTGCTTTTTACAAAAAAAGCCATTTGATTATCAAAGTGAAATCTCGAAATGGATATTTGACTTTTATGATGGGTAAGATATTAATCAATGAAAAAGGAACGGCTGGAAGATTTGATACTCTTTGGACATTTTATGTAAAGAACACAACGGGTTTTTCAAGGGGACAGGATATCTATTACGATGCACAGACAGATTGTTTGTTTATACCGCAATGTAATAATGCTAATAATGTAAATAAAATTATGGTAGTAAATCTGTCCGGCGAATCAGAAACATATAAAGGAAATAAACTGTATACTCCACAGGATATTATTACGGTTGATAAGCAGAAAGACTATAGCAAATATGAAATAGAGTCATTAGTAATAGCACCGAAGAGACATATTGTTATGGTGGCAAATATTGTTCCAAAAGGTACTAAAACAGCAGATGATGCAGTGGAAAGGATATCAAATTTAAAATTTTAAAGGAGGAACTTTTATGTTCAGACAACTCAAAAATATCATGTTAAAGGGCATAATGTTGTTTGCTTTGTTTTGTATACTTCCGGTAATGGTTACAAATGCGGCGGATAATGAAGCAAATCCGTTTGAAGGAAAAATTTATAGCTCGGGTTATGCGTATTTTGAAAATGCAGTGGCGGTAAATCATGTAGTCTATCGGTATATGCCAGAGACAGACAGTGTTCTTGCAGAATGTATTGATCTGAACAGTACTTTGAAAAAACATATGACGCTCACCATAGAAAAAAGTGTTCTCGGGAAACCGGTTACGAGGATTGGTGGATATTTTACGGATCCTTATTATATGGATGCAAAAATAGGATATCTTTTTGATAAAATTTATATTCCGGATTCGGTAAAAATTATTACCGGTTCGGCTTTTAGCGAGTGCACAAATGTAAAAAGTATCTATATTCCGGACAGTGTAGAAAAAATAGGAGATAAAGCATTTGAAGAGTGTACGAACTTGCAGAGTGTTCGCTTACCGAATGATCTGGACAAGATAGAGTTTGGATGTTTCTATAATTGCAAAAATCTGCGAAAAATTGTCATTCCAAATGGTGTGCAGAAAATCGAGTCTAATGCATTTGTGGGATGTGAAAAACTTGAAATTTATATTCCGGCGAGTGTCAAAAAAATCGGAAAATATATTACCCTGACGGATGTAAAAAAAATTTACTGTCAGAAAAATACAGTAGCTCAGAAGTATGCGAAAAAGAATAAGGTAGCTGTTGAGATTACAGGGACTAAGAGAACACAGCAGAATTATGTTGCACAGAAACTTCTGCTGAAGAAAAATGCAGTTACCTTAAAGCCAGACAGTTCCTATCGGGTTGAGGCAGAAATGGTTCCTTTCTATGCCTCTAAACAGGAGCTGGCATACAGCAGCAACAAACCGGAAATTGCAGCAGTAAGTGATGAGGGATTTGTTACAGCAAAGAAGGCGGGATCTGCTGTTATCACGGTAAAGACAACGGACGGAAGCAAAAAGAAAGTCAAACTGAAAGTAACAGTACGACCAGGAAAACCGGTGAATTTTATTGTTCAGAAAAAAGGAAAAAAGAAAGCTGTTTTCAGCTGGGATCCGGTAGCAGGTGCAGCGGGATATGAGGTTGCCCAGGCAGATTCTCAGAAAGGAAAATATACCACCATCTGGCAGCAGAAAAAGAAAACCAGCGTGGAACTGAAAATATCGAAAGATAAATATTATAAGGTTCGTGCATGGTATAAAAAAGATGGAGAATTAATCTATGGAGCTTTCAGCAAGGCAATAAAAGCATCATAAAAATTTTGCAAAATAAATGGGCTGCGACCGAAGAGGTGGCAGCCTGTTTTATGGAAAATACACAGAAGGCTTATAGTGAGTTTGACGGAGATATTTGATTCGTTTAAAATTATACATTATGAAGAAAATAAGATAGTTTGGATGAAAGACGGCAAAAATGGAAGGAGCAGAAAATGAAGGAACTGACAAAAAGTGAAGAACAGATGATGGATATTTTCTGGGACAGCAAGGAGGCACTGACCAGTGTAGATATTGTAAAAATGCAGGTGAAAGCAACCTGGACAAATGGGCTGGTACATAATATCATTCGTTCGCTTGTTCAGAATGGATATCTGAAAGAATGTGGAATGGAGCAGTTCGGACGGCAGTATGCCAGAAAGCTGATGCCGGCACTGACAAGGGAAGAATATATTGCAAAACTGATGATTCAGAAAAGCGAAGGGAAGAGTTCTGTGAAACAGATGGTGGTGGCTCTGGCGAAAGAAAGTGAGGACATGGAACAGGTCATCGAAGAACTGGAGGAGATCATTCGAAAGCTTAAGGAAGAACAGTGATTTAAGTTGAACGCACGCATGAATTATTTGAAAATTATATAAAATTCATACAATTTTCAAAGAATAAATGTCTGAATATTTAGAAAATAAAATAATTAAATAAAAATATAAAAATAGTATTGACAAATGAGAAGAAGCGTGCTACTATAATGACAACAACAAAGAAAGCCAAAGACAAACAAAAAACTACCTGTCAGGAGACGAGAAATCCTGGTAGAATAGAAAAAAGTCAGAGGCAAGGTTGTAAAAGGAACTGAATAACACGTAAGAACAGAAAGTAGAGGTCAAGTCCAATGGATGGGTCAGAAATAACAACTGTTCAGTATAGACGTGGTATGGCTGGTGTTTCCTGCGAAAACAACCTTTAACGATATAATTTCAGAAGAGATCGAATTTATAACAGATAATCGGAGATGGGAAAATCTGAAAGATATGGTTAAAGAGTAACGAAACAGCCACTATATTGAAGGATTACCACATTATTCAAAGGTTTTTAGATTATGTGTAAAGAAATATAATCTAAAAAATATAAGTATTTTATATATCATTCTCAGATATGGTTTTTACAGAACAGTCGGTTACTTTCATACAGTCGAAAGGAATAGAACCACATTTGAAGAAGAAATATATAGAAGAACGTATAGAAAATAGATATTCGGAAAAAGATATTTGAAACTTTGGGTTAAATAAAAAGCAAATATTATATATCGACTATAATATTTAACATAAATAGCAGGAAACTTTGAATAGAATCCTCCGATTACATTCTAAATAAAAATACAATTAAATATTGAAAATAAGGGAAACCGTTACGGAAAGTAGTGGAAGTAACGGTTTCCTTTTTTGTTCTTAAAAACAATTCTGTTACGAAAACAATTCCAAAAAATATAAAAAGGTGCAGCATGAAAAAAATAATGATTCTGATAAGCGTAATCTTTTTGATGTGTACAGGTATATGGTTTCGATTTCATACGAAAGAGTGCCGTGTAGTATCAGATCTGGCATATGATAAAAATAAAAAGGGTGATCATCTGGTATATATCCGGGAAGGGCATGAACTGGTTCCGTTTCTGGTATTGACTTCTGATTATAATGGCGAGACACTACTGTTGAGGAAAGAAGTACTGAAAATGAATATGCAGATAAATTCTTATGAAGCGTATTATGAAAACAGTTTTATGGATGATTATTTAAACCATGAATATATCAGACAGCTTCCGGATGGGATGCCTGTTTTGGAATCTGAGATTAAGATAACGGATGAGAAATCATTGGGAGTTTCGGGAACAGGGACAAAAAGTATAAAGAGAAAGATTTTTTTGCTGGCATACAGTGAGGTGATGGAAGATCAGAATATAAATGCAGCATCGGAAGGAACGTTTCTTAGATTTTTTGAGAAGGAAGAACAGCGTATTGTTTTGAAAGAAAATCAAAAAAACAGCTGGTGGCTGCGAACGCCGAACACATATTATACTTCCTGCGTTTATGTTATTGGGGCGAATAACAAGATCGGCTTTTCCAATGCATATGATAAAAATGGAGTGCGGCCGGCATTTTGTGTGCCGGGGGACTGCAAAATGGAAACCGATCAGGATGGACACAGAGTATTGCAGCAGAGGCAGTAAAGGAGTTTGGGAATATGAGAAAAATGAAAAGGATCATCAGCCTTTGGCTGGCTGTTATTTTAGTGATCACTGGTGTGGATCTGCCATTTGGCATCCTGGAAATCCAGGCGGCAGCAAATGTGAAGCGGTATACGGTATTGGTGCTGGATACCTCGGATACAGCAGAATTTACATATAATAATGAGACGATTTACACGGCAGATACGGCATTATCTGATGTCAAGAGTGCTGCCGGGAAATTTATCCGGGATATCAGTGCAACGGGCGGAGATAATTATGTGGCGGTCATTTCTTATAAAGATTATGCAACTACTGTATCTGGTTTTTCAAAAGAATACAGCTCGCTGATCAATAAGATTAATAATCTTTCAGCTTCCAGCACGACCAGAGATATATCAAGTGGTCTGGAACTGGCAAATTCTATGTTAAATCATGCAGATAGTGAAAATGTGATTAAAAATGTTGTGCTTTTTTCTACCGGAATGACCAACGAAGGCGATTATAATTATGATGGTTATTACGATGGAAATGTTGTGGGAAATGCATGGCACAGAAATGATACAAATGTTCATCTGTATGCATATGCAAATCATACACTGGAAGAAGCAGATCTGTTAAAAGATCAGGGAATTAACCTGTATTCTATCGGTCTATTCAAGACGATGGCAAATATGCCGCAAGAAGGAAAGAATATTGCAGAATTTTTCAAAATGACTGCGTCTGATATCGCAACATCCGAGGATTATTTTTATCCGGTGTATTCGGTGGATGATCTGGAATTTACGTTTGGAGAGGTCGCAGATGATATTCTGTCTTCGGTAAAGGAGATAACGTTTACCTATAGTGGAGACAGTACAGCCAAATGTTATTATTCGGACAATTATTTTGCAAAGAGTGCCTATAATTATAGTCCGAGTCTGGCAACGATGTCGCTCAGTTTTGCAATGTCGGCATTTGGAAGCAGTGATGGCGGTCAGACGGATTACACCAATAAAAGCAGCAATGCCAGAGCGTTGTTGAAAGAAATGGGATTTGCAGATGAAAATATAGCAGTAAATGACTGGTTTACGAAGAAACCGACGACGGATTCGATTGGCGTTATCATCGGAAATAAACCTGTGAAAGTAAAAGATGAGGAATATACACTGATTGCAGTTGCCGTCAGAGGCGGCGGTTATGAGCAGGAATGGGCAAGCAATTTTACGATTGGTACATCCGGACAGCATCAGGGATTTAATACTGCGAAAAATAATGTTCTTTCTTATCTGAAACAATATATTTCCAAGCAGGGAATTTCCGGACAGGTTAAAATATGGGTCACGGGATACAGCCGTGCAGCGGCAACAGCGAATCTGGTGAGCGGTGAACTTGATAAGGGAATCGCTTTGGGAAACGATATCTCGTATCAGAGAAAAGATGTTTATGGTTATTGTTTTGAAACGCCGGCAGGTGCATTGAGCGAAGAGGTAAATGGGGATTCAAAGTATGATAATATATTTAATATTATTAATCAGAGTGATCCTGTGCCTTATGTAGCACCGGCAGCCATGGGATTTGGCAGATATGGTATTGATCGATATTTGCCGTCTGCGGAGTCAGAACCGAAAGATTATGCAGATCTGAAAAAGAAAATGCTGGCGATCTACCAGGCGATGCCAACAACAGAGAAGTATGTTGTAGATGATTTTCAAATGAAAAAAATCTCTGTGGACAATCTGACCTGGAATGCGGTTGGGTTCTTAAAAGATGGGCTGATCGTCAATGATACGAAACATAATTATTCTCAGGGCGTATTTCTGTCAGATTATGTTACAATCTTATCTAAAAAATTTATTGTAAACAGAGAAAATTATGTTGATCGTTATCAGAATGAGATTCGGGAGATTTGTTCCGTAGTTTTTGGTTGTACCGATGAACAGTCAGGACGTCTGACGGATTCGATCGTATCGCAGGTAAAGAGTGAATGGTATAAATTTGTGGGTGCATATATCTGGAATACTGGGATCAATCCATGGGGAACGGAAGAAAAGGCATTGAAAATCGTATCGGGATGGCTCAGGAAAGCACTTCAGGATGCAGGAATCACAGATTATAATGAGCTTGTCATTGATTATGCGGGTGTGAAACTGAGTGATCTGATGCTTGCACTTGTCAGCAATCATCCGAATTATTTTACAACGGCTGTTTTAAATGGAGAAGGACTCGGGGCAGCTCATTATCCGGAACTGTGTTATGCATGGCTGGCATCGATGGACAGCAATTATGTCGGAACAACTGCAAATCGCCTGAACAATGGCGGATTCCGGATCATTCGAATCAACTGTGAGGTTGATGTTAAGGTTTTTGATGCAGAACAAAATAAGATTGCATCGATCATCAATGAGCAGTCGGATGAAACAGGAAGTTATATTGCAGGGGTGGATAACAATGGGCAGAAATATGTTGTCCTTCCGGTGGATGAAACTTTTTATGTGGAAATGACTGCACGTGAAAAAGACAGCGTCAATTACAGCATCAATGAATACAGTGCTCTGGCCGGTGAGTATACGCGAAACATCAATTATTTCAATATTGAGATGGAAAGAGGAGAAGTGGTGGAAGGCGTTCTCCCGGCATACGATAAAGCGGAGCTGGAGAAGGATACTCCGGAAGGTTCCGATGCGGACTACAGACTTTATGATGCAGATGGAAACACAATAAATTCGGATTCGGATTTGTCCGGCGACGATGCAAGAAATGCATATTTTACGGTGGAAGCACTTGTATCTGATGAAAAAGTCGGAACTGTGATTGGCGGAGGTATTTACCAGTATGGGCAGTTTGCGAAACTTCAGGCAATTCCGGAGGAAGAATATGTTTTCGAAGGATGGTACAGAGAAGGAATACTGCTTTCAAAAGAAGAGGATTACAGGATACAGATACTGTCTGATGAAAGCATTACTGCGAAGTTTGTGAAAAAGCGGACACCAAAAGTGGTAAAACTTTCAAAGACGAAATATGTATACGATGGAAAGACAAAAAATCCAGGCGTTATTGTACTTGATGGTGATGGCAACAGAGTATCTTCCGATCATTATACGGTATCGTATCAGGCAGGAAGAAAGAAGGTTGGTCAGTACCATGTAAATGTAAAAATGAAAAATAAATACTGTGGCAGCAAAACACTTTCTTTCAAAATTGTTCCGAAAGCGACGAAGATCACCAAAGTCATCAAAAAGAAGAAGGCACTGAGTATTTCCTGGAAAAAACAGAAAAAGCAGGTGTCAGGATATCAGATTCAGGTATCAACAAGCAGAAAATTCAAATCAAAAAAGACAAAAAATATCAGTGGTATGAAAAAGAACAGTACTACGGTATCCAAGTTAAAATCCAGAAAGAAATATTATATCCGGATCAGAACCTGGAAAAAGAAAAACAGAAAGAAATACTATTCTGCCTGGTCAAAAGTTAAAATCGGTAAGACCAAATAAGAGTATCGGGGAGCCGCAAAAAAACAGCGGCTTCCTTTTTGGATATTTCCGGGGAAAAAGAACCGGTCAGACGGAAAAATTGCGAAAACCCTCGGTTTGACAATGTATTTTTGGTGTAGTATACTTTAAAAACATGAAGAGTAATAGTAGAATAAAATAGGATAATAACAGGCAGGAACATATACGAGGTGAAACAGTGGATAAATACGAATACAACCTTAAGTTAGAAGAAATAACAAAGCTGGCTGATCAGGGATATTATGAAGATGCGGCAGATATTATTGATACGATTGACTGGCGGAGAGTAAGAAATGTCAGAACGCTTTGTATGATCAGCGAAATTTATGAAGAAGTCGGAAGATTGCAGGACAGTAAGGCACTTTTGCTTCGTGCATACCGCAAATCTCAGGCAGTGAGAAGCATTTTGTTCCATTTAACGGAGATTTCCGTAAAACTGCGGGAGTTTGATGATGCAGCGGAATTTTACAGTGAATTTGTTGAAGCAGCACCGCACGACAATTCACGTTATCTTTTGAAATATATGATCTATCGAGGCAGAGGTGCGGCGATCGAGGATCAGATTGAGATTCTGGAAGAATATAATCAGAAAGAATACACGGAAAAATATGCCTATGAGCTTGCAAAACTTTATTATCGTGCCGGACAGAAGGAGAAATGTGTTGATGCTTGCGATGATCTGGTTGTGTGGTTCAGACAGGGCAAATATGTTATCCGTGCACTCGAACTGAAACAGAGGATCAAAGCACTGACACCGGTACAGCAGGCGATTTATGACAACCGCAACGAAGCTACCATGCCAAAAGCGGAAATGGTAGAAAATGTAGCACCGGATCTGGAAAAAGCTATTCTGGAAAATATGCCAGAATCCAGCAAAGAAGTGATCACGGATGATGTGATTTCTGTAACGGAAAAAGAGATCGCACAGAGTGTCGCAGAACATACAGCTGAAAAAGAAGAAAATGATGATTACGGAATCTTTGCAGCATTTTCTGAAAATCAGGAAAAAACCGATCAGGAAGAACAGGATTTCCATAAGGAATTGCCAGTAACGACCCCGGAAAAGACTGTCGATAATGAGAATGCCGCAGAGAAGGCAGCGGATGATGCAGAGGTTGATGAGAAAATTATGGATGACGCAGATTCCGAAGCGGAAAACGTATCAAAAGAAAAGGCAGATGCAGCCGGTCAGGATGCACCGGCAAAAGCGGATAAAAAATATGAATTTAATACAGAAGACCTTCAGGCAGAACTTGCAAAGAGTATGCGGGATATTCTCTCCGGTATTCAGAGAAAACCGGATGAGAGTGATATTATCGAACCGATGAATGATGTGACTGCCGAGGCAGAAGAAGCAGCTGAAGAAGTTCCGGCAGAAGAGATCAAGAGAAACAATATTGATGATATTCTGCTGTCCATGAGCCTTGCACAGAAAGAAGCGGCAATCGCAGCAGTTCTGGGCAAAAAGGTTGAAGCAGAACCACAGCCAGTGAAAGCAGCAGAATCACATGTGGAGGAAGTCGCTGAAGTTGAGCCGGAAACAGAGGTTGAACTGGCTGAGAAAATAGTTGAGGTTGCACCAGAAGTTGAACCACAGGTTGAAGAAGTGGCTGAGGCTGAACCAGAAGAGGCAGCACCGATTGAGAAAGTAATTGAAGAAGTAGCAGAGCCAGAAGAGACACCACAGGTTGAAGAAGTAGTTGAGGCTGAACAGGAAGTAGAAGTGCAGCCGATTGAGGAAGTTGCGGAAGTATCTCAGGCTGAGCCGGAAACAGAAGTGAAAGAGGACGCAGCCGAAGGCGCAAGTGCGAAAAAGGCGGCTCTTGGAAATACAAGGGATATTGCAAAAGAGATTGAAGCGGAGCTTGAGAAACAGGCGGCGGAGCTCGAAAAGCAAGAGAAGGAAAAGCAGACCGAAAAAGAAAAGGAAGAAAAAAAAGAAGCAGCATCTGTAAAGGAAGAGGATGCAGCTCCGACGGATCTGACGGAAGAACAGAAGTATAATTTCTCTTATTTTGCAACGGTGGCAGGGCTGAGTCAGCAGATTGCTTCGGCATTATATATGGTAATGAAGAAGATGAAATCTACAGATCAGACGTCCAGAGTCGGCAATCTGATCATTCTTGGTGCAGAAGGCAGTGGAAAGTCTACGCTCGGTATTCGTTTTGCAAAGACGATCAGTGAAGAAAAAGGCGAGGAATCTGTAAAGATTGCAAAGATTTATGCAGAGGATTTCAATAAAAAGGATATCCCGTCTACGGTTGCCAAGATTGCGGGTGGTACGCTGATCATTGAGGAAGCCGGTGATCTGGATGATGCCGTTGTGGAACAGCTTTCCAAAGCGATGGAGTTCCGTACAGATGCACTTCTTGTGGTTCTGGAAGATGAGAAGAAATATCTGAAAGAGCTGTTTGAGAAGCATCCGGATTTCGCAGAGAAGTTTACAAGCGAGATTGTTATTCCGGTATTTACCAATGATGAACTTGTCGAATTTGGACGTACTTATGCTTACGAGGAAGATTACACGATCGACGAAGAAGCAATCCCGACGCTCTATGATAGAATCAGTGAGCTGCAGGAAGCGGGCAGACCGGTTACTGTGATCGACGTCAAAGAGATTGTGGATGAGGCCATCCGCCAGTCTGAAAAGATCGGATTCCGGAAACTGAGCATGGTTCTCTCCAAGAAGAGATACGATGCGGATGATCGTGTGATCCTCTACGAAAAGGATTTCAGATAGAAAAAGGAGTCTTCTACGACTGAGTTTGAATAATCTACACAATCATAAGATACCAGTATTTATGCGGGTTACAAGCAAATTTGTGGGAGTGTAAAATAAAGTGTGTAAGTTGAGAAAATAAAATTTCAAAGCTTACGCACTTTGTTTGTTATACAGAGTGTGTTAAGATAGCAGGAAAGGATGAAAAATATGAAAACGGGGGATTCTGATGGAAGAACTCAGAGCTTTAAACGATGAAATGGAGATGTTTGTCAAGGATGCTTTGACGAGTTAATTTGCAAAAGTATTATTGCACAATATTCCAAGGACAACCCGCTTCATGTTCTGTGTGATCCGTCCCGTTATCCATATTCTTATAATGAAAATGGTGAGATGAAGGGGATTATCCCGGATTACTTCCGGAAAATTGCAGACTATGCCGGGATTTCCTATGAGTTTCTTACACCTGCCACCAGAGATGAGTATATTGCTTATCAGAAAAATAAGGAAGCCACAGATATGAGTATCGATGCACGCCTGGAAATAGATAACTATGCTGAGACGAAAAAATGGGGGCTTACTGCACCTTTCATTACAATGCAACTGGCAAGGGTGACACGGCGTGAATTTGATGGAGAAATCAATGTTGTTACTGTTTGGGTTCTTCTTATTTTCGGATGGCTGCTGACTACTATGGCTGTGATAGCAATGCGTCTCAGTGCAAGAAAAAAAGCTCAGAAGGTAGCCCAGGAGAAGGCTGAGGAAATGGCGGAACTGGCAGAGCATGCACGGGCTGCAAACAAGGCAAAAACAACATTTCTGTCACATATGTCCCATGATTTTGGGATATATCGAAATAAGAAGTATGTTGCATCAGTGGGAGATATTATAGATGAGAAAAAATAATTTCATGAATAAAATTATAAAGCTAAAAGGAAGTATATTGGCAGGGATAATACAAATTTTTGCCTGTCTTATTGTATATAAATTTAATATTCCAAATCCGAATATTGTGTTATTTGTTGTGCTTTCAGCGTCAATAGTACAATCCGGGTATTTGGCAGGGATAATAAGTGGTGTTATTGCTGTTTTATATTCAGCATTCTTTTTTTCCACAGATCACAGTTGGATCTTTTATACGCCGATTAATCGTGACAAGTTGTGCGTGATTGTGTTGGGAGTTATTTCTAATATTATTCTTGTCGGAAATTTACAAGAAGCAAATAGACAGGCAGAGCATAAGATTGCCAAACTTGAATCAGAGAAAAAACAAAAGAAGAAAGAGCTTGAGCAGCAGGATGAGCTGCATAAAGCATTAATTGCAGCAGACACTGCGAATCGGGCAAAATCTACATTTCTTCTTAATATGAGTCATGACATTCGCACACCACTCAATGGAATCATGGGTCTGCTAAAGATCAATATGGCACACAGTGATGATGAGGAACTTGTACGTGAAAATTACAAAGAAATGGAAAAGGCGGCAAACCATCTGTTATCTCTGATTAATGATGTCCTACAAATGAGTAAATTGGAGGATGGCAGGGAAGAATTATCATTAGAATTAGTCTGTTTACCTGATGTTTTCTGTGATATGAAAGCTATTATAGATGGAAGTGCTCTGGATAAGGGAATTTCAGTGGATTTTTCAGAAGATAGTATTTGGGTACATCCGTACGTTATAACGAATCCGCTGTATTTGCGACAAATATTTTTGAATATATATGGAAACAGCATTAAATTTACAAATTTTGGTGGAAAAATTTCGACAAAACAGGAATGTATAGAAGAAAAGGATAATGTAATTACCTATCGATGGATAATTTCTGATACAGGAATTGGCATGAGCAAAGAATTTCTGAAACATATTTTTGAACCGTTTGCACAAGAAAGAGCTGATGCCCGGAGCAATTATCATGGAACCGGACTTGGCATGGCTATTGTGAAAAAAATGATTGATAAAATGGAAGGCACGATTTCTGTTACCAGCGAAGTGGGAAAGGGATCCACTTTTGTAGTTGAATTGCCTTTTGAGATGGGAGCTGCACCAGAAAAATCTAAGAAAGAAGAGGCGGATAAAGAGAATACCATTCATGGTTTAAATCTCATGTTAGTAGAGGATAATGAGTTGAATGCCGAGGTTGCAGAAATACTTTTAGAAGATGAAGGTGCAATAATTACAATGGTTAATGATGGACAGCAGGCTGTCGAATTATTTAATAATAATCCGGTGGGTACATTTGATGCAATACTTATGGATATTATGATGCCGGTAATGGATGGATTGACAGCGACTAAAGCAATCCGGGCATTAAATCGACCAGATGCAGGAATAATTCCGATTATTGCAATGACCGCCAATGCTTTTGCAGAAGATGTACAAAGATGTTTAGATGCAGGAATGAACGCACATTTAGCTAAACCTTTGGATATTGAAAAAGTGAAAAAAACGATTTGTGAACATACAATTGAAATAAGGCTACCGCAATCCCACTGGCTTTAGACGGTGGGTTAAGGTAGCCAAAAATCAGAAATTATAGTATATTCATGGCATGGGAACCTGGAAATCTAAAAACAGACACAAATACTTATTACAATATCACATTATTTTCGTCTGCAAATATAGGAAGAAATTACTGGTTTCGAGGCAGATATCAGATGATATAAAGCAGTTTTCGTATGAGATATGTCAGAGACACAGTGTAATAATAAGATATATGGAAACAGATAAAGGCCACATTCACTATATGATAGAGACAGAACCAACAATGTCTATTAGTAAGATTGTAAACCTGATGAAGAGCTATACAACATACCATATATGGAAAAGATATCCCCAATATTTACGAAAACAATTTTGGAAAGAACATACCTTTTGGACAGATGGATATTTTGCCTGTAGTGTAGGAAATGTATCGGAAGAAATGCTGAAGAGATATATAGGAAATCAAGGTTGAGAAAGAGGGTGACAGTAGATGTTAAAGGCATATAAATACAGAATATACCCTAATAATGAGCAGAAAATACAG
>ENA-UOJJ01003864-UOJJ01003864.1-human-gut-metagenome-genome-assembly--contig:-CS66-NODE-3864-length-15202-cov-22.264871_pt1 | contig 15202 bp, 14 predicted proteins | sample MGYA00242343_ERZ723890 | MGnify/ENA metagenome assembly ERZ723890 | reverse complement strand
AGGTATCATTGCCGTTGCCATGGCGACCATCCATCCAGACCTCATTGAAGTAATCAAATAATCGTCGATAATCAATGATTAGTTATTGGTGATAGATAAATCATAACTCTGAAATCATAAATCAAAATAGCATGTCTCTTTTAGAAGAAGCACTCCTCCTTCAGCGTGCTGCGCACGATCTGATGTATTTGGGTATGGACGGCAGTCCTATTTATAGTGATGACTTGTCCCGTCGTAACAGCGAAGTTTATCGCTTAGCCACAACTTTGTATAATTCCGGCACCTGGGGCACCACGGTGGAGGAGCAGGCAAATGTATGTCTTGCGCTTTTGAAGGGGTATAGTGCCTCGTTCATTGACCATGGTGAAAAACAGCAGCATGTGCAGGAGGTATTGAGGCGTTGCTGGGATACCCTTGATTTCCTTCCTTCCTCTTTGTTGAAACTCCGTTTGCTTACGGCTTGTTATGGAGAGGTTTTCGATGAGCCTTTGGCCGACGAGGGCCGTTCTATCATTGCTTCTTGGAGTGTTGCATCACTGACTGCCGAGCAGCAGGAAGCAGTTGATGAGTTTCAGAATGTGGTGGATAATCCTTATCCATGGGAGGAAATGGAATAAAAATGTATAAATAGAATTTCTCTTTGAAGAAAAAACGTATATTTGCATATAGCTTCTAAAAAAGAGAAATGAGATGGAACAGATGCGTAAACTGCCGATTGGTATACAGACTTTTGAAAAGCTGCGTGAAGAAAATTATCTTTATGTAGACAAAACAGCAATGGTCTATAAGATAGCATCCAATTCCACTCCCTATTTTTTGAGCCGTCCTCGCCGTTTCGGTAAGAGTTTGCTTATATCTACCTTCGAAGCTTACTTTCAAGGACATAAAGATTTGTTTCACGGACTTGCCATCGAAAAACTGGAAACCCAATGGGAGGAATATCCAGTATTACATATGGACTTAAATGCCCGTAAATATGAAATAGCCGGAGATTTGATAGCCATGCTTAATCAATATCTGGAAAAGTGGGAATTGAAATATGGTGCGGAAAAGCAGGAGCGTAGTCCCGAAGAGCGCTTTGCCTATGTGATAGAGCAGGCGTATGCCCAGACGGGTAAGCAAGTGGTAGTGTTGATTGATGAATACGATAAGCCTTTGCTTCAAGCTCTTTCGGATGAAAAGCTAACGGAAGAATATCGTCGGATATTGAAAGCCTTTTATGGGGTACTGAAAAGTGCCGACCGTTATCTCCGCTTTGTTTTTTTGACGGGTGTGACGAAGTTTGCGCAGATTAGCGTGTTCAGTGATTTAAATCAGTTGCAGGACATCAGTACATGGCCCGACTATTCTTCTTTATGTGGTATTACTAAGGAAGAACTGCTCACAACGTTTACTCCGGAGATAGAACGTTTGGGTGTTTCCAATGGAATGGACTTTGATACAACTTTGGAGCAGATGACCAAGCTGTATGACGGTTATCATTTTTACCCCCATTGTGAAGGGGTTTTTAATCCTTTCAGTGTGTTGAATGCATGCAAGTCGAAGATTTTGGATAATTTCTGGTTTCAGACCGGTACTCCTACCTACTTGGCTAACTTGTTGAAAAAGAGTGATTATGATTTGCGCCTTTTGATTGAGGGAGTTGAAGTGACGGCTTCTGCTTTTTTTGAGTATCGTGCAGAAGTAAAGAACCCGCTTCCCATGATTTACCAGAGTGGTTATCTGACCATCAAAGACTACGACAGGGATGTTTTATTGTACACTTTGGGTTTTCCCAATGATGAGGTACGCTATGGTTTCTTGAATTTCTTGGTTCCTTATTATACAGGAGTGACTGATGATGAAACCGGTTTCCACATAGCCAAGTTTATGCGTGAACTCCGTTCCGGTGATGTGGATGCATTCATGGAACGCTTGAAAGTATTCTTTGCCGGTATGCCATACGATTTGAGCGATAATACGGAGCGTCACTATCAGGCTATCTTTTATGTGGTTTTCACTTTGATGGGACAATTTGTTGAAACGGAAATCCGTAGTGCCCGCGGTCGTGCCGATGCCGTGGTGAAGACGAAAGATACCATTTATGTTTTTGAGTTTAAACTGAACGGCAGTGCTGAGGAGGCTTTACGGCAGATTGACGAAAAAGGGTATCTGATTCCTTATAGGTTGGACGGGAGGCGTCTTGTCAAAGTGGGGGTGAATTTCAGCAAGGAAAGGCGTAATGTAGACAGGTATATTGTGGAAGATTTTGTTTTCTAAAATTGGAAATATGGTTACCATCAAAAATAAGGAATACGGTTCTAATATCAGCCTTGCTGCCATCTGCAATTCTCTTTGCAAGGCGGAACATCAGTTGCTTGAGGAGTTTGTCACGGTCGGTGCCAATGCATACGTGGTACGCAATACGCAAAACTCCCTATAAACTCTAGAAGTTCGGTCTTGTGCTGACATATGAGGATGATGTTAAAGGTGAATGGCACATGCTGATGCCTGACTCTGTACGAGATTCCCTTTCGGACCTCGTCCCTCAGTTTATGAATTATATAAATGCCGGCCAGCTGATACCTTCGGTAAAGGAAATCCGGATGCGGATGGCGTTGCATCGCTTTTTGGATAGGGAGAGTTGGTGCCGGATTCAAAAAATAACGTATTATTGCTTACCCATATGGACGGTAAGCACTCAATTGTTTATTTGCTTTACCGCCCCGTATGCTAGATTTTTGTGCCATAAAGATAAAACGAATGCTTATGGCAAGCAGCACGGATTTCAAGAATTTATGGAAACGCTATCAAAAGGAGGGAGTTTCCAAGTTCATCTCTCATGTCCGGGCAAAGTTCAAACTTGCTGCAGACATCGCCAAAGACGAAGAGGCGGCATGGTTTGTGGAACAAATTGGGCGGTTGTATCTGATAGAGGCTGAATGTTTGATGCGTCGGCTCACTCTCGGGGAGATAAGGAAAAGAAGAAATAAATCCGATGTCAGTGAGATATTGAAAGGCTTGAGGAAACAGGTATTGGAACTTCAGCAGGATAAACGCTGTCACTACGGTAAAATGATGGAGACAGCTTTGGCTTATATGTTGAACGGCTGGGATGACCTGCTTAAATATCACCACTGGGGCGACTACACGATAGACAACATGGTGGCGGAACGTGCGATACGTCCCTTTGCCGTATCGCGAAATAATTCTCTTCACTTCAGCAGTGAGGAGGGTGTCAATGTGGCAATGACTTTCTATACCATTATCGAAACGGCCAAGATGTACCTCTCGGATATCAAGGGATATCTTATACATGTATTCCGTGAACTATTGTCAGGAAACAAGAACTACGAAATGCTGATTCCATCAGGCATTTCGGTTTGAATTAAGTTAAATCGAAGTCAAATATAATAAGACCAATTCCCTTTCTCGCTGATTTTCAGTAGGGAAAAAGGTATTGAGTGCTTACTTTTAAACCTTTTCAGGTCTAAAATGACTGCTTACTTATTTTCAGAAGAGTCCAAAGTGATTGAGTGCTTACGATGATGTTAATTTGCAAAGTGAAAAATATATCTGACTATATATATAGGTATAAAACCTTAATTGAAAATTTTGGCTATCTAACTTTATTACAGATATGTAATTTATTGATACCACTTGTTACATATCCTTATTTAATTAATACTTTAGGAAAAAATTTATATGGTGTAATCATATATTCTCAGGCAATAGTTAGTTATTTAGCAATATTTGTAAACTGGGGATTTAATATCTCAGCTACGAAATATATTAGCATTAATAGAGAAGATTCAAAGAAGATAAACGAAATAGTTAGTGTGGTATATATTGTAAAAACCTTGCTTTTAATTATAGTATTTGGATTCTTATTTTTAATATTTCTTTTTCCTGAAATTCGAGAATATAAATTATTATATATTTTTTCAATGTGGCAATGTATTTATGAATGTTTATTTCCTATATGGTTTTTTCAAGGTATAGAAAAAATGAAATATATTGCAATTTTTTCTTTCATAGGACGTGTAGTGTTTATTCTATTGATATTTATATGGGTCACTACACCGCAAGATTATTTATTGGTTCCACTTATAAATGGCATTGGAGCTATTATTACATCTCTTATAGCCATATATATACTAATATATAAATTTAAAATTAAGTTTAGATGGCAGTCTTTAGCGACTATATTTTATCATACAAAAGATTCAACCAAACTTCTCTTAACGTCAATAACAGGTATAGTGAAAGATAGGACTAATACTATAGTTATTGGTAGCGTTTTGGGAATGGGAGAAGTTGCTTATTATGATTTTGTAGAAAAAATAGTAAATGTATTATCTACTATATTTTATACAATAAGTAATGTTGTATTTCCATATTATAATAAAAATGCTAATAAAATATTTGCCCGTAAACTTTTAATATATACTACTGTAATAGGAGTTTTATTATATTTTATTGTTGGATGTTCTTTGAAATCATTTATTCTTTTATTTTTTAATAATGATATGCTAATGGCAATTCCTGCGTATTGGATGTTGGGAACTCTGTTTATATATCGCCATTTAAGTTATTTTCTTGGAACTGTTATATTAATAAGTCACAATCATGTAAAAGATGTTATTGTCAATATGTTTTATAGTATGTTCGTGTATTTGTTCGTAATAATGTTTTTGGGAATTATTGATTGTTTAAATATATATACTTTATCTATATCATTGGTAATATCTGTTTTCTTTGAAACTTTACAGAGATGGTATTATTGTAAAAAATATGGTATAATATGATGAATTTCATAAATCGGTTTATGAGACTCTTTAGGAGAAGGACTGTCAATATAGGACGAGATGTACAATTATTAGGAAATACTATTATAGGCTGTGATTGTTCTTTTTCAGCTCGCGTTATTTTCAGTAATTCTATTATTGGAGATTATTCATATGTAAATTATAACTCTATTATACATTGTTGCCATATAGGAAAGTTTTGTTCAATAGGTCCTAATGTCGTAGCTGGCTTGGGTAATCATCCAGTAGAAAAGAACGTTACGACTTCTCCGAGGTTATTTTTAAAAGGAAAGTTCCTTTTAGAAGATAGGTATGACCAGTTTGCTATAGTTACTATTGGAAATGATGTATGGATTGGTGCTAATGTGACTATTGTAAATGGAGTTACAATTGGTGATGGTGCAGTAATAGGAGCAAATTCTATTGTAACTAAAGATATACCGCCTTATTCAATTTATGGTGGAGTACCGGCTAAATGTATTAGAATGCGCTTTGAGCAGAATCAAATAGATTTTTTGTTAAAATTAAAGTGGTGGAATATGGATGAGGAATGGATAAGAAGTAATAGTTTACTTTTTTCAGATGTTAATTGTTTAATGGAAAAATATGGAATTTCTCTTTAGTGTATTTACTCCGACTTACAATAGAGCGAATACTATAGGACGTACCTATGAATATTTGTGTAAACAAACATTACGTAGTTTTGAATGGATTATTGTGGATGATGGTTCCACGGATAATACAGAAGAAATAGTTCAGAAATGGATAAATACAAATAAAATTTCCATTGTATATTTGAAGCAGGAGAATGGGGGAAAGCATCGTGCATTTAATAGAGCAGTGCAGATAGCTAAAGGGGAAATCTTTATTTGTTTAGATTCTGACGATTATTATATTGAAACTGCACTAGAAATAATTTATTCATATCATTTGATACATAAGGATAATCCTTGGATAGCAGGATTTTCATGTAATTCTTTAGATTTACATGGAAATCTAATAGGAACTTCGCTACCTGTAGACGAGTTGGTTGTTTCACATTATAACCTTTACAATTCATTGTCAGTAAAAGGAGATAAAGGGTTAATTTATTATACTCGTATTTTGAAAGAATATCCATTCCCTGAATTTGAGAATGAATTCTTTGTAACAGAAGCATTGGTTTTAAATAGAATTTCTTTGCGATATAAAATATGTTGTATTAAGCGAAGTTTAGAAATAAAAGATTATCAAAGAGATGGTCTGTCTAGCAAATACAGACATCTGTGTTTAAGAAATCCTAATGGTTATGCTCTGTATATAAATGAGAGGAATTATTTTAATTTATCATTTACTAACTATGTTATTAATGCTGCAAGTTATGTGCGTTATAGTCTATTTGCAGGAAAAAGTTTTAGGAATATATATAAAGAAGCTATAAATAGAAGATGGACTTTTATAATAGCCTGTTTCTTAGGAATTTTATTATATATTAAAGATAAAAGTAGGTCATGAAAAAAAATCTTTTATTCATTATAGATAATTTGAAAGGTGGTGGAGCAGAAAGGATATTGATAACAATACTTCAACATCTTGATGCAAAAAAATATAATGTAGATCTTTTTTTAATAAATAGAGAGGGTGTTTATCTTGATAGTGTTCCTCGGAATATATGTTTATATTCTGCTTTGGGGGATTCAAATCTGCTAATAAATAAAATTAAGAGACGTATTTTACTAACGTTTCCTAGCTTGTTCTATATCTTTCATATAAGGAAACTATACGATTGTTATATTGCTTTTAGAGAGGATACTGCTACCAGAATTTTATTTAAAGCTCCTGCTACTGCGCAAAGAGTGGCTTGGCTACATACAGATTTAATAAAGCATACCTACTGTAAAACAACTAATAAGCGGAGATATTTTCGTGACCTTCCTTCTTTAAATCAAATAGTATGTGTTTCTAAAGCTTGTCAAAAGACATTGATAAATTTATGCCCTGCTGTCAAAAATAAATCGATTGTTTTATATAATCCTATTGATATTTCTGATATTATACAAAAATCAAATGTACATATTAATGTACCATTTAGTCGGGATAGAATAAATTTATTGGCTGTAGGTAGGATTGACAAAGGTAAAAATCATCGATTTTTGATTGAGTGTATGCCTTTATTGTTGAACAAGGGAAATTTTACATTATGGATTTTAGGGGTGGGGCCTTTACAAGTTGAGTTGGAAAAACTGAGAGATGATATGGGATTGCAAGATTATGTACATTTTTTAGGGTTTAAAGAAAATCCATATCCTTTAATAAAATCCTGTGACGTATTTGTTTTATCTTCCCTATATGAAGGATTACCGACTGTAATAATAGAAGCTTTAATTTTAGAAAGAAATATTGTTTCCTCTCCTTGTGTAGGTGCTGAAGAAGTATTGTGTAATGGAGAGTTTGGATATGTGGCTTCATTGGATATAAATTCTTTTTCGGAAGCAATTTGTAAAGCGTCAGAACATTCTTTGTTGATATCCACTAAATTAAGGCATAGATTATCTGATTTTGATTTGAATCAGCAAATATGTAAAGTTAATACTTTATTTAGATGATAAGTTTTACGTGGAAATATTCCATTTTTCAAGTAATACAGATTTTTATTATTATTTGCTATTTTCTCCAATTTTTATTTTGTATTGGATTTGGATATAATGATGTAACAATTAATATACTACAATATGAATTGTTACTCATTTTTTTGTGGTCACTTTTTTCTGCGATACATGAAAGTGGAACATTCAATTTGTATGTTCTTTTTCTATATATGCTATGTGTGTTTATTTATTCGCGTATATTCTTGGATATTTATGGTTTGTTTAATTGGACATGGGCAGATAAATATAATGATTTCATTTTCCCTATAAACGTACAGTTTCAAATATTAATATTGTTAACATTTTCATTGCTATTTATGCATCTTGGATGCTTGATGGGTAGAAAATATTTGTCTTATAGAAAGATAAATTTTGAATATTCGAGGTATCTAGATAAAATATCTACTTTCTTATTTCTATTCTCCGTTCCAGGTACTTTTATTAAATATTTGATTCAGTTTAAAGCTGTGTTGGAGCATGGATATTTAGCTGTATATGATGGAACTATTGCAAATTTGAAATATCCAATATGGACGACGGGAGCAATATCTATTTTTGAATTTTCATATTGCTTATTTTTAGCATCGAAACCTTCTAAAAAGAAGTTCTTTATCATATCGTCAATTTTCTTTGCTTTAAGAATTGCAGATGTTTTAAAGGGTGGACGTTCTAAACTATTTTTACCTATTATATTTTTATTATGGTATTATTATTCATTTTATTCTGAACAACAAAAACAAAAAATAGGCAAATTATTATTGATTTCAATCGTGTGTATTATTCTGTCACAAGTATTATTGGAGTTCCGGAGGGGGGACGTTGATACTGGTTATGATTCTGATTTATTTATGATGTTTTTTTCTCAACAAGGGGTTTCGTTATTAGTATTTGCATATATGATATTTTATAAATCAACATTTGTAAATACTGGATTACCATATATTTTGTATCCTTTATCCTTAACATCAACTTTTGAAGGTCAATCTATGGAATTTGTGGAGCAAACTAATAGTTTAGGACATCGATTGACTTATTTTTTAGCACCGGATGCATACTTGGGGGGAGAGGGAGTTGGTTCTAGTTTTCTCGGAGAGTTTTGGGATTTGGGATTAATCGGATTTCTACTAATGAGTTTTTTAGCTGGATATATTATTCGTTATTTTGAGAAAAGTGTTCGTAATACTCGTGTTATCATGTTTTTGGCTTTTATATTAGTTCCTAATATAGTGTATATGCCTCGTGCTTCATTTTTCCCTTCATTGATAAATATTTTGATATTCTTATTTTTTTATAGTTTAATTCTATATGTTCCGAAACTTAAAATAAAATTCATTTAGTTTTATGCTTATTTCAATTATCATTCCTATATATAATGTTGAAAAATATTTGAACAGATGTTTAGATAGTGTCATGAAACAGTCTTTTCAGGACATTGAAATTATATTGGTAAACGATGGTTCGACGGATAATAGTGATAATATCATAAAAAGTTATTTATTTGATGAAAGAATTAAATATATATATCAGAAAAATAAAGGTTTAAGTGAAGCTCGTAATACAGGATTAAATATAGCATCAGGAGAATATGTTTTATTTTTAGATAGTGATGATTCTATAGAGCCTAATACATGTTATGAGTTATCGCAAGTAATAGAGAGATTTGAGGTTGATATAGTGGTTTTTGGTCGATATTTGATAAAGGATTGCATAGAAAAAGTTAGAGATCCTGCGTATTGGGGAAATAATCTGTTAGATGGTAAGGAATATTTGGTCCAGGCTAAGCTGAATAATCGCTTTAGCGCATCAGCCTGTAACAGATTATATAAATTATCATTTTTACGACAAAGAGGGTTGAACTTTAAATCGGGAATTGTTTATGAAGATTTGTTGTTCAATTTCCAATGTATGATACAAGGGGCACGAGTTTATGTGTTAAATGAATTGTTATATAATTATTATATAGGACGTAACGATAGTATTATTAATACTATAAAAGAAAAGGATTTGGATATTTTGTTTACTGTTAATGAATTATTTGTGATATATGAAAAATATAAATATCCAGTTATTAAAGATGTTTTTTATTGGATTATTTATGATTGGGTTTCTAATGCAGTGAGTTATAAATATCCTCGAATAGCCATATTCAATAAGAAAGCTATTTCAATAACTCGAATTATAACTCAAGACTCCAGGTACAAATCAGTTTTATTATATTGTAGTACTTGCCATGTAATAGGGTTTAAGAGGAGGATTTTGTCTTGGTTACAGGTAAGAATGTTTTATGTTTACTATTTTTTAATTGGATTATTAGTTAGAATAAAGAAATTAGCATGAGAAATGTTGCTGTAATTTTAGCAGGTGGTGTCGGAACTCGTATGGGAGGGACAATGCCTAAACAATTTTTTAAAGTTTCGGGAAAAACAGTTTTAGAACATACCATTTCTGTATTTGATAACCATCCGCTTATTGATGAAATTGCAATTGTGGTACACCCTAATTATCTTGAAAAAGTGGAGGAATTGTGTTGCATTAATAATTTTAAGAAAGTAGGACGAATTCTACAAGGAGGAAGTGAACGTTATTATTCAAGTTTGTCAGCTATAAATGCCTATGCTTCTACAGAGAATGATATTAATTTAATATTTCATGATAGTGTACGTCCCTTAGTTACTAAAAGAATAATATCAGATTGTATTACTATGTTGGGTAAGTATGGAGCTGTTGATGTTGCAATTCCTGCAACAGATACCATTATCAAAATGAATCTGAATACGCATGAAATAGAGGATATTCCTAACCGACAATTTTTATACAATGGACAGACCCCACAAGCATTTAAATTATCCGTTATTAGGGAAGCATATAAACGTGCATTGGTAGATCCTAATTTTAAAACAACCGATGATTGTGGGGTTGTTTTAAAATATATGCCTGATATACCAATAGGAGTTGTACTGGGAGAGAAATTTAATATGAAGTTAACGCATAAAGAAGATTTGTTTTTGTTGGATAAGCTTTTTCAATTAAAATCTGTAAGTGATGTTTCTTTATATGGACAAGAAACCGCATTAGAGCATAAAGTTATAGTCATTTTTGGGGGAAGTTATGGTATAGGACATAGTATTGCAGAACTGTGTACCGGATTGAAAGCTAAGGTTTATTCGTTTAGTCGAAGTGAGACTGGAACAGATGTTGCTGATGCATCATTAGTAAAAGAAGCTTTGGAAAAAGTATATCTGATTGAGAAAAAGATTGATTTCGTTATAAATACAGCAGGTATATTATTGAAAATTCCTTTGATGACAATGAAATATGATGATATTTTAAATTTAATACGTGTAAATTATTTGGGAGCGATAAATGTAGCGAAGGAATCATTCTCATATTTAGCGAAGTCTCATGGAGGTTTATTACTATTTACTTCCAGTTCATATACACGAGGCAGAGCGATGTATAGCCTATATTCATCTTCAAAAGCTGCAATTGTGAATTTAGTTCAGGCTTTATCTGAAGAATGGAAAAGTTATAATATAAAGATTAATTGTATTAATCCGGAAAGAACTAAAACACCTATGCGTATCCAAAACTTTGGTATAGAACCGGAAAATAGTTTATTAAGTCCCCAATTTGTTGCAGAAACTTCAATAATGACATTACTTTCTGGATTGACGGGACAAGTTATAGATGTCAGACGTAAAACAGACTGACTATGAATAATCTTCATTTTATAAAATGGGTATTTAGTAATAGAAATTATACTGATATAATATATCGTTTAATTTCCTTATTTCTAGGATATCCATTATTGTTACTTTCATACTTAATTCCAAGAAGTAAGAGAAAATGGGTTTTGGGATATAAAGTGGGTTTTACGGACAATGTGAAATATTTATATAGATATTTATATAAATATGAGAAAACAGTAATTCCTATTTGGATATCTTCTAATAAATCGGAAATATTGTTATTAAGAGAAAAAGGTATTAATGCATATTATAGATGGAGTTTATATGGGCTATATCATTGTTTGACATCCTACTATTATATTTTTTCTTCTCATTTATCAGATATTAATTATTGGACTTCGGGAGGATGCTTTGCTGTAAATCTATGGCACGGTGTTGGAATAAAAAAAATTGAGTTTGCAACAACTGTTGGCATTGATTCTAAGATATATGTAAAAAATATATTTAATCGTATTTTATTTCCTTATTTATTTCGTAAGCCTGATTTATTCCTTTCTACTTCAGTGTTTATGTCAATGCATTTTTCTAAATGCTTTCAAATAGATATACGTAAATGTCTTAATTTGGGATATCCTAGATGTGAGTTATTCTTTTTAAATGCAAATTTAATAAAGAAATATGTAGAAGAATATGAACCGCAAGGAGTTAATAGGCTGATAAAGGATATACAAGAATTTTCCCATACTATTATTTATATGCCAACTTTCAGAGATGACCAATCTGATTTTATGTTAGCCTCAGGTATTAATTTGGATTTATTGAATGATTTTTTGGAGAAACGTGATGAACTTTTTTTATTTAAGTTACATCCTGCCACTGTAGTATCTAATGTTTCAAGTATATTTTCTAACATTCGTTTCTTAGATAAGGATGTAGATGTTTATCCAATATTACCATTTACGGATTTACTAATAACAGACTATTCTTCTATTTTTTACGATTATTTGTTATTGGATAAAGGTATTGTTTTATTCCCTTTTGATTATGAAAAATATATTTGTCAATGTAGGGATTTGGCTTTTGATTTTGATGATTATACTCCAGGTGTTCGAGCCTATAGTTTTGATTCATTAATGGAAATATTATCTGATTGGAATTATGGTAATAGTTTGACTACTGAACAAAACAGAATAAAAAAAATATTTTGGGGAGATATTCCGATGCAAAATTCATGTAAGGTATTAACTCGTTATATTATAAATAATGGTAGCAGTAATAATGTCGATTTATAAAAATGATAAATTGATATATGTAGCACAATGTGTTGACAGTTTGCTAAAACAAACATTTAAGGATTTTCATGTTTATGTTCAATATGATGGAGTTGTTGAAAGTGGTATAGAACACTTCTTCATGGAGTTAAATGATAGTCGGTTTCATGTTTATGGTAGAGATGAAAATTATGGGTTGGCATATTCATTGAATGAGTTGTTAACTATTGTACTATCTAAAGGGTATGATTACGTTCTCCGTATGGATGCTGATGATATTTGTCTTTCAAATAGATTTGAAAAACAAATAATCTATATGAACAATCATAAAAATATAGATATATGTGGAGGACATATTGAAGAAATGGATGAAAACAAAAAATCTATAGGGGTTATAAGATATCCTCTATCACATGATGAAATGAAATGTTTCTTTGGGAAAAGAAACCCATTGGCACATATGAGTGTTATTTTTAGAAAATCTTATTTTCATAAAGCAGGTTTATATCCCGTTGATACGGATAAAGATGAAGATACAATATTTTGGCTAAATGGTTTTTTATCAGGATGTAAGTTTGCCAATATAGATGAAGTGTTGGTACGGGTACGTGTAAATAAGGATTTTTATTTAAGAAGAAATGGTTTATCAAAAAGTCTATCTGATTTGAAAAATAGATGTCTTGTTATTAGAAAACTGAACTTATCATATGTGAATTATATATTTGCTTGTGCTCGTTTTGTTATATTTATTATTCCTATCCCTCATGTAACTCAATTTGCTTATAAGTTTTTAAGATAATTTTACAAGATTGAATGTTTATCAAATCTCTCTTTGACCGTGGTGCATCACTCTTCGGTTTAATCTTTTTATTCCCGGTTTTAATTATAATCAGCATTTTGATTCGTATCAAGATGCCCGGAGGTCCTGTCATATTTAAACAGAAAAGAGTTGGACAATATGGGCGGTTGTTTACGATGTATAAGTTCCGTTCAATGACTGTCGCCCATTCTGGAAGTTCCATTTCTGTAAAAGGAGAGAGTCGTATCACTCCGTTAGGAGCAGTACTCCGGAAATATAAATTGGATGAATTGCCGGAGTTATGGAATGTGTTGATTGGTGACATGAGTTTCGTTGGCCCTCGTCCCGATGTTCCCGGTTATGCTGATAGGCTTGAGGGGGAGCATCGGAGAATACTTCTCTTAAAACCCGGCATTACCGGCCCCGCAAGTTTAAAGTATCGGAACGAGGAAGAATTATTGGCAGAACAGAAGGAACCTCAAAAATATAATGATGAGTTTTTGTTTCCGGACAAAGTGCGGATAAATATTGAATATTTGGATAGTTGGTCTTTTTGGAATGACATCAAAATCATCATTTACACAGTGCTTGGGAAAGATTTATAAAATCCTTTCTTTCCTTTTTATTCCCCACTACGTGAGGAAATCGAATCATTAGAATAATCACATATATTTTATGGATAAGAGAATTTATCTTTGCCTCGCTCACATGAGCGGCAAGGAGATGGGCTTCATACAAGAAGCTTTCGATACGAACTGGGTGGTTCCACTCGGTCCGAACGTAAGCGGCTTTGAACAGGATTTGGAGGCTTTTGTAGGTGAGAATAAGCATGTGGTGGCTTTGTCTGCCGGTACGGCTGCTGTACACTTGGCTTTGGTGGCTTGTGGAGTGGGACAGGGTGATGAAGTGATGGTGCAGAGTTTTACGTTTTGCGCATCGAGCCATCCTATGACTTATCTGGGTGCTACTCCTGTGTTTGTGGACTCAGAAGGGGATACCTGGAATATGGATCCGCAGCTGCTGGAAGCGGCAATCAAAGACCGCATCGCTAAAACTGGTAAGAAACCAAAGGCTATTGTCCCGGTTTATCTATATGGTATGCCAGCCAAGTTGGATGAAATAATGGCTGTGGCGGAGAAGTATGGCATTCCGGTGATTGAGGATGCTGCGGAAGGTTTCGGCAGTAGGTACAAAGGACGGGTTTGTGGTACGTTTGGCAAATATGGTGTGCTGTCTTTCAATGGCAACAAGATGATAACCACCAGCGGTGGCGGTGCCTTGATTTGTCCGGATGCGGAGGCAAAGAAGGAGGTTATGTTCTATGCCACACAGGCACGTGAGGCTTATCCTTATTATCAGCATGAGAAGATAGGCTATAACTATCGCATGAGTAACATTTGTGCGGGTATCGGTCGCGGCCAGATGACGGTGGTGGATGAGCACATAGCACACCATAAGCATCTGTGCGGTCTGTATCGTGAGCTGTTGGCCGATGTGGAGGGAATCACGCTTCATGAGAATCCTTCCGGACGTTATGACAGCAATTATTGGCTGAACACGGTACTGCTTGACGGGAATCTGCATGTGAGAGGTGAGGAGGATGCCTACCGTGAGACAGTGAAAGGTGCCGTTGGTGGTGCCGCGGGTGTTACGCATGAGTCAATGAGTGCCCATACCTCTTGTGAGCCCAATCGTAATGTGGAAGCCATGCGTATTTGCTTGGACAGAGCCGGTATCGAGAGCCGTCCCTTATGGAAGCCCATGCATCTCCAGCCGGTTTATGCGGCTAATCCTGCCTATGTGAATGGTGTCAGTGAGGGCTTGTTCAAGCGTGGTCTTTGCTTGCCGAGCGGTCCTTATGTGATGGATGAGGATGTGAGATACATAGTAGATGAAATGAAGAATTGTATATTGTAGAAATATTTTTTGTGTAAGCAGTCAAAAAATGGCTATTGATTGCAACCTCTATCTTCGCTGCGAACAAAAATTTTAGAATTTATGTATAGCAGTGAAGATCTTGAAAGGTTTT
>ENA-UOJJ01003859-UOJJ01003859.1-human-gut-metagenome-genome-assembly--contig:-CS66-NODE-3859-length-15221-cov-23.852565_pt1 | contig 15221 bp, 17 predicted proteins | sample MGYA00242343_ERZ723890 | MGnify/ENA metagenome assembly ERZ723890 | reverse complement strand
AATCGACTGACCTTTCTTTTTTACCAAACAATATCTTTAATTAAGGGAAACGGGCAATTCCATGCCGGATATCGCCAAGCTGCCGGAGTTGGCCGAAATTTTTGGCGTCACGGTGGATGAGATCCTGGGCAGCGGCAACCCCGTGGTGGAAAAGGTAACAGCCGGAGAGCCGGTACAGCCTGCCGATTACACCAGGGAGGAACTGAAAGAGGCTGCCGAGGTGCTGCGCCCCAGTCAGGTAGAAAAGCTGGCCGGGGAGGTTAGGGAAGATAGAGAGAGCCTGCTGACACTGGTGCCATTCCTAGACGAGGAAACCGTGGGCGAGCTGGCCACACAGCTGGCGCAGGAGGGTGGCGATGTTACAGGCCTGGTCCCCTTTATGGCAGAAGAAAAGGCGGATGAATTGGCGTTGCTGCTGGAGCAGAACGGTAAGGATACCGTGGCACTTGCCCCTTTCATGAGCGAAGAAGCGGTGGGCAGGCTGACGGAACTCCGTGCCAAAAACGGCCGCTCCATCGGGGAACTCCTCCCCTTTGCCGGGGAGGAAAAGCTGGGCGAGGTGGCTCTTGCCAAAGTGCTCCGCGGTGAGGATGTTACGGCCATGCTGCCCTTTTTGGGTGATAAGGCACTGGGGGCCATCACCAAGGAAAAGCTGGCCCGCGGAGAGAGCATCACCGAGCTCCTTCCTTTCTTGGATGACAGCACCCTGCGGGAATATGTCAAAAAGGCGCTGGGCCGTTAAATTTGCCGCTTGGCGCGGACTTTCCCGTTTAACAAGCATCTTCCCCTGCTGCGGCGGAAAAGCCCGCAGAAAGCATATACCCAGCCGTCTGCCCGTATAGGGCGGGCGGCTGGGCCATTTATGGGGGAGCAGTTGGGCAATGAGCACGGTTTTTCTCGTCGGAGAGGCATTTTTTCTCTGCCGGCGTCATTGCAAAATTCCTGCACCTGTGTTATAAATAAATTATCTTGGATGATAGGGTTGGCTGCGCAGCGGTCAACTGTTCTTTTTTGTGGAGGTCGTACTATGAATTACGATGTCATTATCATTGGCGCTGGCCCTGGAGGCATCTTTTCCGCTTACGAGCTGACCCACCGGGCTCCCGCCCTGCGGGTCGCGGTATTCGAATCCGGACATCCCCTCAGCCGCCGTCGCTGTCCCATCGATGGCGATAAAATAAAAACCTGCATTGGCTGTCCCACCTGCTCCATCATGAGTGGTTTCGGCGGGGCGGGTGCTTTCTCCGATGGCAAGTACAATATCACCAATGACTTTGGCGGCACGCTGTATGAGTACATCGGCAAAAAGCAGGCGCTGGAGCTGATGCGCTATGTTGATGAGATCAACCTGGCCCATGGCGGCGAAGGTACCAAGCTGTATTCTACCGCCGGCACTCGCTTTAAGACGGTCTGTATCCAGAACGACCTGCATCTCCTGGATGCTTCAGTGCGGCATTTGGGCACCGATATCAACTATGAGGTGCTGCAAAATATCTACGAGGAACTAAAGGATAAGGTCACCTTCTTCTTTGATACCCCCGTCACTGCAGTCGCGGCGGCGGATGATGGCTACCGTGTTTTTACCGCAGCAGGCGAGTACACCTGCCAAAAGTGCGTCATCTCGGTAGGGCGCAGCGGCAGCAAGTGGATGGAAGCCGTCTGCCGGGAGCTCAACATCCCCACCCATTCCAACCGCGTGGATCTGGGCGTGCGGGTGGAACTGCCCGCGGCGGTCTTTGCCCACCTTACCGATGAGCTGTATGAAAGCAAGATCGTCTACCGCACCGAAAAGTACGGCGATAAGGTGCGTACCTTCTGCATGAATCCCAAGGGCGCCGTGGTAAATGAAAACACCAACGGCATCATCACCGTCAATGGCCACAGCTACGAGGACCCCTCTCGCCAAACCGAAAACACCAATTTCGCCCTGCTGGTGGCGCAGCACTTCTCGGAGCCTTTCAAGGACTCCAACGGCTATGGCGAAAGCATCGCCCGGCTCAGCAATATGCTGGGCGGCGGGGTCATCATCCAGCGTTTCGGCGATCTGATCCGCGGCCGCCGCTCCACCCCGGAGCGCATGGAGGAGGCATTCATCACCCCCACGCTGAACGCCACCCCCGGCGACCTAAGCCTGGTGCTGCCCAAGCGCATCCTGGATGACATCGTGGAAATGATCTACGCATTGGATAAGATCGCCCCCGGCACCGCTAATGAGGACACCCTGCTGTACGGCGTGGAGGTCAAGTTCTACAATATGGAGGTTGAGGTGAATAAAAAACTGGAATCCAACCAGCATCCCGGCCTTTACATCATTGGCGATGGCAGCGGCATCACCCATTCGCTTTCTCACGCTTCCGCCAGCGGCGTTTATGTCGCCCGCAATATTCTGGAATAAAAAATATCCCCCGCAGACCGTATGGCCTGTGGGGGAATCTTTCTGTTTTACAGCACCTTTGCCAGGAAGCTCTGCAGCCGCTCGCATTTGGGGTTAGCAAAGAACTCATGCGGCTCGTTCTCCTCCATGATGACACCCTCATCCATAAACAGCACCCGGCTGCCTACTTCGCGGGCAAAGCCCATCTCGTGGGTCACTACCACCATGGTCATACCGTCCTGCGCCAGCTCCTTCATAACATCCAGCACCTCGCCCACCATTTCAGGGTCCAGCGCGCTGGTCGGCTCATCAAAGAGCATGACCTCGGGGTCCATGCACAGCGCCCGCACAATGGCGATCCGCTGCTTCTGCCCGCCGGAAAGCTGGCTGGGATAAGCGTTTGCCTTATCCTCCAGCCCTACGCGCCGCAGCAGGGCCAGTGCCCGCGCCTCAGCGTCCTCCTTGCTTTTTTTCAGCAGGGTCATGGGGGCCAGCGTCATGTTGCGCAGGATGGTCATATTATTGAACAGGTTAAAGTGCTGGAACACCATGCCCATCTTCTGCCGGTGCAGGTTGATATCGCACTTGGGGTCGGTGATCTCCGCCCCATCCACATAGATAGAACCGGCCGTGGGGGTCTCCAGCAGGTTCAGGCACCGCAGGAAGGTGGACTTACCGCTGCCGGAGGGCCCGATGACAACGACGACCTCGCCCTTTTGCACCTCGGTATTGATGCCCTTGAGCACCTGCAATGTGCCAAAGGATTTTTTCAGGTCCTTTACCTCAATGATCGGTTTAGTGGTCACTGCTGCGCAGCCTCCTTTCCAGTTTGCCTACCAGCCAGCTGAAGAACATGACCAGCAGCAGGTAGATGATGGCCACAGCCAAAAGCGGCAGCAGCTGCTGGTAGGTGGCGCCGCGGATGATTTCGCCACCGCGGGTCAGGTCATTGACGGCCACATAGCAGGCGACCGAGGTTTCCTTCAGCAGCACAATGAACTCATTGGCCAGGGCCGGCAGGGTATTTTTCAGCGCCTGCGGAATGACGATATACCACATGGTCTGCACAAAGTTAAGCCCCAGGCTGCGCCCCGCCTCACTCTGCCCGTTATCCACCGACATAATACCGGCCCGGATAATTTCGGCCACATACGCGCCGGAATTGATGCCGAAGCACAGCATAGCCACCGGCACGCCGTTCCGCGCCGAGGTAAAGATGACAAAGAACATGATGAGCAGCTGGATCATCACAGGCGTGCCGCGGATAACGGTCAAATACACCTTGCAGATGGCGTTGGCGATCTTCAGCAGGGTGCGACCCAGGCCCGGGCGCATCTCGTGGATATTTTTGTCGTGGGCGCTGCGCACAATGGCCACAATGGAGCCGATGACAATACCGATCAGTACAGCCACCAGCGCGATCTTCAGGGTGTTCCCCAGGCCGCGGGTAATGTAGCGCCAGCGTTCCTTGGTAACAAAGCAGGTGATAAAGTCAGCCTTCAGCTGCTCCCACCACAGCAGGAAATTACTCAATGGTTCCCCTCTTTTCTATCGTGATAAGATAGCAGCACGGGGCGAAGCCAGTGTGGCTCCGTCCCGCTGCATGGGTAATGAGGAAACGATTTTACTTGATGTACTTGTCAATAATGCCCTGCAGGGTGCCATCAGCTTTCAGCTCGGCCAGTGCGGCGTTCACCTTGGTCAGCAGGTCATTGTTGTCCTTGTTGATGGCGATGGCATAGTCCTCTTCGGTGTAGGCTGTATCCAGAATGGAAAGACCGGCATCGGCATTGGCGGCAACCAGCGCCTTGGCAGGCTCGTTATCCAGCATCACGCAGTCTACCTGGCCGTTGATCAGTGCGGCAACGGCATCGGTGGTCTTGGTGAAGCCCTTTACCTTCTCATCACCAAAGTCATCGGAAGCATACATAAAGCCGGTGGTGCCGCTCTGGGTGCCGATGACGACGCCGTCAGCGCCCATATCGTCCAGGGACTGTACCTTGCCGCCCTCTTTGACGATAACGACCTGAATACCGGTGGAATAGCTGTCGGAGAAGTTGACCTGCTCCAACCGCTCCTCATTGACGGTCATACCGGCCATGCCCATATCATACTTGCCGGCCTGTACGCCGCTTACAATGGAATCAAACGCGATATCAACGACCTCCAGCTTCATGCCCAGCTTTTCAGCAATGGCACCGGCCACTTCCACATCAATACCGACCAGCTTATCGCCATCGTAGTATTCATAGGGAGGGAAGGTACCCTCGGTGGCCATATACAGGGTCTTGGTCTCGTCAGGGGTGGGGGTAGGCTCAGGGGTAGGTTCGCTATTGTTGTTGCCACAGGCAACCATCGCCAGCAGCATCATGGCGGCCAGCATTACAGCAAGCAGTTTTTTCATGGTAGAATCTCCTTTTATCTTTTTCATAAAATATCTTTCGTTCCGGTCCCGGCGGGGTCCTCTCCGGCCGGGTGGTGATTACATGAATTATTATACATCACATTTCGCAAAAGTAAAGCATTAAAACAGAGATAACCGCCTAAAATTACGACTAAATATTAGTGATAACAAACAATTTTGCGATTATACTGTGTATAATTATGCAAATAAAAATGAATATTCAAACGCTGCTGTACCGTTTCTCCAGTTGCTCCCTGCTCCCGGATAGGCTATAATAGAAAAGTAATTTTGCTCCGAAGGAGAGGAAAAACGATGGAACTCATACAGCAGCTCTCGCAGGAATTAAAGCTCCGCCCGGCGCAGGTGGAAGCCGCCGTGCGCCTTTTGGATGAGGGCAACACCATTCCCTTCATTGCCCGCTATCGCAAGGAGATGACCGACAGCCTGGATGATGCCGCCCTGCGTGACCTCAGCGACCGGCTGGAATACCTGCGCAACCTGCAAAAACGCCGGGAGGAGGTCATTCGCTCCATCACCGAGCAGGAAAAGCTTACCCCGGAGCTGGAGACCGCCATTCAGGCTGCGGCCACTCTGGCGGAGGTGGAGGACCTCTACCGCCCCTATAAGCCCAAGCGCCGCACCCGCGGCAGCATTGCCCGGGAAAAGGGCTTGGAACCGCTGGCGGCGGCCATCCGGGTGCAGAATACCCTGCGGGAGCCGCTTAGCATGGCCGCAGAGTATGTGAACCCGGAAAAGGGTGTGGAGACCGCCGAGGATGCTCTCTCCGGCGCTATGGATATCATCGCGGAGGATATTTCCGATGACGGCGAGATCCGCAAGGCGCTGCGCCTTTTGATCCACCGGGTGGCCGTGGTTACCGCCACCGGCGATAGCACCGAGAACACCACCTATAAGATGTATTACGACTTCAAGGAGCCGGTGGGCCGCATCGCTCCGCACCGGGTGTTGGCCATCAACCGCGGCGAAAAGGAGGGCTTCCTTAAGACCGCCATTGTGCTGGAGGAGGAAAAAGCCCTGGAGGCCATCCGCCGCAAAACGGTGATCGCCAATAATGCCTGCGGCCGCGCCGTGATGGAAGCTGCTGCCGATAGCTGGAAGCGCCTCATTGCCCCCAGCATGGAAAATGAAACCTTCCGGGAGCTGTTCGAGAATGCCAGCGAGCAGGCCATCCGGGTCTTTGCCGAAAATCTGCACCACCTGCTGATGCAGCCGCCCCTTACCGGCCAGGTGGTGCTGGGCTGGGATCCCGGCTACCGCAACGGCTGCAAGCTGGCGGTGGTGGATGCCACCGGCCGTGTGCTGGATACCGCCGTTGTCTACCCCACCCAGCCTTTTAATAAAATCGCTGAAACCAAGCGGAAGGTGACCGACCTGCTGAAGAAGCATAAAGTTACCGTCATTTCCATTGGTAATGGCACCGCCAGCCGGGAATCAGAAAAGATTGTGGCGGAACTCATTGCGGAAAGCGGCCTGCCGGTGCAGTATGCCATTGTCAGCGAAGCAGGCGCTTCGGTCTATTCCGCCTCCAAGCTGGCCAGCGAGGAATTCCCGGAATACGATGTCAACCTGCGCAGCGCCGTTTCCATCGCCCGCCGCTTGCAGGATCCGTTGGCGGAGCTGGTGAAGATCGACCCCAAGGCCATCGGCATCGGCCAGTACCAGCATGATATGCCCCCGGCCCGGCTGGATGCCGCCCTGGCTGGCGTGGTGGAAAGCTGTGTCAACTCGGTTGGGGTGGACCTCAATACCGCGTCCCCCTCGCTGCTGGGGCACATTGCCGGCATCAATGCCGCCATCGCCAAAAATATCGTGGCCTACCGGGAGGAAAACGGCGGCTTTGCCGCCCGTCCGCAGCTGCTTAAGGTGCCGAAGCTTGGCAAAAAAGCCTATGAGCAGTGTGCTGGTTTCCTGCGCATTTCCGGCGGCAAAAACCCGCTGGATGCCACCGCCGTCCATCCGGAAAGCTACCCCATCGCCGAAGGACTGCTGACCCTTTGCGGCTGCGCCTTGACCGATATCGGTACCGATAAAATGAAGGAGCTGCCCACCCTTGCGGAGAAGATGGGCTATAAAGCGCTGGCGGCGCAGCTTTCCGCCGGCGAACCGACCGTCCGGGATATCATAGCCGAGCTGCAAAAGCCGGGACGCGATCCCCGCGAATCGCTGCCGCCCACAGTGCTGCGCAGCGATGTGTTGGAGATGAAGGACCTAAAACCGGAAATGGAACTGACCGGCACTGTCCGCAATGTGGTGGATTTTGGTGCCTTTGTGGATATCGGTGTGCATGAGGATGGCCTGGTACACATCAGCCAGTTGGGCGAAAAATATGTAAAGCACCCCGGCGAGGTGCTCAAGGTCGGGGATATCGTGCGGGTAAAGGTGCTGGAGGTGGACCAAAAGCGCGGCCGCATTTCCCTTACCATGCGCGGGGTCAAGCAGCCCGCCTAGCTGTAACCGCCGCCAGTCTGTACAAACCGCAGGGTACGGCCCGCAGGGCAACCCGCCCTCCGGGCGGGCTCGGCGGCCTCCGGCCGCCAGCTCCGGCGGAGCCGGAGCGCCCTGCGGGCCGTCTTGCCCCTTTCGCAGACGACCCCTGGCCCTTCCCTGGAAGGTATCCCTCTCCGCAAAAATGTTTCACGTGAAACATTTGTTCTTTATTTGGCAAGCTGGTTTACTGTGCTGCGTACTTTGCATAACAGGGTGGGGAAAAGGGTATTGATTTTTGGGGAGAGTATGCTATAATACCCCTAAACAGGCTGGGTAACTGGCCTGTACTTGCCATTCCTTTGGCGGCGTTGGGCTGCCCAAAGGAGGATGGCAACGAACCTGATCAGGAGGTACATAACTATGGCTTTCAAAATTGGCGATGCCTGCATCGGCTGCGGCGCCTGCATGGGTGCTTGCCCCGTCGGTGCCATCAAGGATGCCGGCGGCGTTTGCGAGATCGACGAGGGTGCTTGCATTGATTGCGGTTCCTGCGCCGCTACCTGCCCCGTTGGCGCCATCTCCGAGGCTTGATCTGATCAATTGCTCGGTAAAGAGGAAAACGCTATGCGCTGCTTTTGCCAGCCGCATAGCGTCTTTTCATTTTTTATGGAATAAGGAAAATTTTTCCTGCAAAGGCGCGGCTGTATAATATAACAGGAACCAGCCGGCCAATAAGCATATTTTATATTTCCGGCATAATTCCAACAAGGATTTGATTCTATGGCACAACACCCTGTTACCAATCCCCCTACCGGCGCGGCGGCTGGAGGTGGGAGGATCCGCGCGGCGCTGAAATGCGCTTTTCCCTATACCATTCCCATCTTTGCGGGATTTTGGTTTTTGGGGATGACCTATGGCATCTATATGAATGTTTCCGGCTTCAGCTTTTGGTATCCGCTGCTGATGAGCCTGACTATCTTTGGCGGGAGCCTGGAATTTGTGGCGGTGAGCATGCTGCTGGCGCCCTACGCGCCGGTGCAGTGTTTCCTGATGGCGCTGATGATCCAGGCGCGGCACCTTTTTTACGGCATTGCCATGCTGGATAAATTTAAGGGACTGGGCTGGAAAAAGCCCTACCTCATCTATGGCATGTGCGATGAGACCTTCAGCATCAATTGCTCCGCCGAGATCCCGGAGGGGATCGACCGGGGGTGGTTCTATTTCTTCGTCACGCTGCTCAACCAATTTTACTGGGTGGCCAGCGCCACATTGGGCGGCGTGCTGGGCAGCTTCATCCATTTCAATACCGAGGGGCTGGATTTTGTGATGACGGCGATGTTTGTAGTTATCTTTCTGGAGCAGTGGCTGAAGGAAAAGCACCATGCCAGCGAATGGATCGGCCTGGCGGCCAGTGTGGGGTGTCTGCTGCTCTTTGGGGCGGATAACTTCTTGGTCCCTACAATGATCTGCATTCTGGCGGCATTGACGGCACTGCGCCGTCCGCTGGAAAAGGAAAGAGGGGTGACCGCACCATGACCCTGGCTCAACAAATCATCACCGTGGGGATGTGCGTACTGGCCACCTTGCTCACTCGTTTTTTGCCCTTTGCGGTTTTCAATGCCCGCAAACCTACTCCCCAGTATATTCACTATCTTGGAGAGCTACTGCCCGGTGCGATCTTTGCCATGCTGGTGATCTACTGCCTGCGCAATGTATCCCTGCTGAGCGGGAGCCACGGCCTGCCGGAGCTGATCGGCGTTGCCGTTACCGTGGGGCTGCACCTGTGGAAGCGGCAGATGCTGCTTTCCATCGCGGGCGGGACGATATGCTATATGCTGCTGGTGCAGCTTGTCTTTTAACAGAGAACCAAACAGAAGTCCCGGCAGGGTGAACCTGTCGGGGCTTTGCTTTTATTCCAGGCCCGGCAATGAGAGCGGGTCGATGAATTTGCCGTCCTTTTTGGCGGCGAAGTGCAGGTGACTTTCCATAGCCACCTCGGCGGTGACGGTATCTACGCTGCCCAGCATCTGCCCGGCGATGACACGATCCCCGGCCTTTAGGGCTTTTTCCGGCGCAATGCCGCAATAGATGGTTTGGGTGCCATCGGTGTGATCCACTGCGACAGTGCCGCCCCACATGGGGTCCATGGTCACGGCGGAGACGGTGCCGGCCTCAGCGGCGGTGACGACGGTGCCTTTTTCCGCAGCCAGGTCTATGCCATCGTGGGTGCGCCAGACATTTAGGGTGTGGTTTTTGACCAACTCTCCACCGCTGAAGGGGGCGATGGTCTTAGCGCCCTGTACCGGCAGGCAGAAGCACAGCGGCGCCGCGGGCTCAGATTTTGCGGGCGGCTGGGGGGCATCGGCCGCGGCAGGCTGTGTGGGAGCGGGGTTCTCCGGTGCGGGAGAGGGAGAAGTGGGTAGAGAGGGCTTGGGCGTATTGGCCTCGCCGCCGGTTTGCTGCTGCAGGATATCCTCATAATCCCACTGGTTGCCTTCCCCCTGTTCGGTGACAGCGGGGGGCTTTTGCTGCTGTTCACGGATGCCGCTGATGGTATTCTGCGCGGTGAGCCAGGCGGCGGTGCCCGCCCCGGTGATGCACAGCGCCAACGCGATGTAAAAGCCCTTGGCTTTTATAAAGGACCAGATCCGGTGATTTTGGTTCATATTCAACCATCCTTTTCACAAAGTGGTAGTGCGACTGAATGAGTCAATGCTATTGTTCACCATCCGGGGGCGTTTTTTGATTTGGGGTTGGGTTGGGGGGGCCGCTGGCCGGGTTATGCGGAGCTTCGCGGTTGTGGGCGGTGCCCACTTATGCCGTCCGGAGGACGGCTTGGCCTGCGGCCCGCGGGCGCACCTACCCGGATTTTTCGCGGTCCTCCGGGGCACGGAATCGCCAGCCATCCCGGCGGATGGCCTGCACACCCAGCCATAGTTCCCGCGCGGCCAGCAGCAGGATGAGTACCCCGAAGCAGGCGCGCAGGGTATTTTCGCCCAGGCGGGTGCCCAGCAGCACCCCCAGCAGCACGCCGGGCAGACCGCCCAGCAGGAGAGGCCAGGCGGCTTTGCCATCGGTCAGACCGTTTTTGCGGTGGAAGTAAAGGCCCAGCAGCCCAACGGGGAGGATCATCAGCAGGTTGATGCCCTGCGCGGTCATCTGCGGCCAGCCGGCCCATACCAGCACCAGCAGCAGGATACCGCCCCCACCCAGGCCCATAGCGCCCAGCGTGCCGCTGAGGACAGAAGCAATGGCGATCCAGAACCAACTCATAGCAGGCGGATCCCTCCCCACAGCATCAGCCCGCCAAAAACGAGTTTAAGCCAGCCGGTGGAGATTTTCGGCATCAGGCGGCTGCCAAGGCAGGCCCCTAACAGGCTGCCCGGCAGCCAGGGCAGGGCATCCATCACGGTGACACGGCCCTGCACAAGGTACAGAATGGCACTAACCAGTGAAAGCGGGACAATGACCATCAGAGCAGTGGCGTGGCTTTTTTTGCCGTGCACCCCCAGGGCCGAAAGCAATGGGACCACCACCATGCCGCCGCCCGCACCCAGCAGTCCATTGATGACCCCAGCGCCGAAGCCGCCCAGAGTGCCCCACCATTTTTTATGCATAAAAAACACCCCCGCCAAGAAAATAGCATTTGCTATTATCTCCGGCGGGGGATATAAAATGCGAAATTTTTATGGGGGATCATTCCACGATATCGATGGAATCAATGGTGACATCGTGCAGGGGACGGTCGGCGCGGGCGGTGCGCACATTGGCGATATCATCCACGACCTTCATGCCATCGATGACCTGACCGAATACGGTATGGGCAAAATCCAGGTGGAAGGTGCCGCCTACCTCGGCGTATTTTTTGGCAATCTCGGTGGCATATTCCTTTACATCCTCCGGCAGGCCCTGGGACTGGTAATCGTTGAGCTTGGTGTTCACCTCATCAATGTAGGCCTGGATCTTGGGGGCATCCTCCAGGGCCTCCTGCATCATCTGCACCCGGCGCTTGGCATCGTTCAGCAGCTCATAGCAGGCCACCTGCACCGCCAGGGCATCGATGTCCTGGGTGGGGGCCTGGCTGTTCTGCACGATAAAGAACTGGCTGCCGTTGGTATTGGGTCCGGCATTGGCCATGCTTAGCGCGCCGCGGAAATTGTGCAGCTCCTGGCTGCACTCATCCTCGAACTTAGCGCCGTAGATGCTCTCACCGCCCGCACCGGTGCCGGTGGGGTCACCGCCCTGGATCATGAAATCCTTGATGACGCGGTGGAAGATGAGGCCATTATAATAGCCCTTTTTGGCCAGGGTTACGAAGTTCTCGACGGTTTTGGGGGCAACCTCCGGGTAAAGCTGGATGGTGATATCGCCCATGTTGGTGTGCATGATGGCGCGGGGGCCTTCGCACTGGGTAAACTGCTTTAGAACCATGATTTTGATTTCCTTTCTGTGGGGCCGGTGCGGAGAAGGCGGCTTGCCCTGCGGGCGTCCCGCCGCCGGCAGGCTTGGCACAGGCCCGGTTTCTTTTGCCCCATTATACCGCATTTGCGGGGCAGAATACAAGTATCGGTTGACTTTGGGATAGTTTTCGCATAATATAAGAGTAGAGAAACCAAAAGGAGGAACGCATAATGGAAAACGAAAACTGGGGCGAGGATATTATCTCGCTGATGGACGAGGAAGGCAACCAGAGTGAATACAAGATCGTGGCCTGTGCCGAAATGGACGGTACAGAGTACATGGCCCTGGAGCCGATCATTGAGGACCCGGAGGAAGCGCTGATGGATGCCGCGGAGCTGGTATTCCTGAAGGTGAGCGAGGAGCTGGATGAGGACGGCGAGGCCTATCTGGATGCCATTCTGGATGAGGATGAGCTGGACCGTGTGGCCGAGATCTTCCGGGATAAGCTGAGCGAGGAGTATGAATTCCTGGATGAGGACGAGGAGGAATAATCCCCGCTGCATTGACATAAGCTATAAGTGAATAACTGCTGGCAACACCCTGCTGTGTGCGTCAGCGCCGTATGATATGATCCAACACTTTTCTTTCGGGAGCCGGATCTCCGTTTGGCCGGATTGCAGACCTCCCATCCGTAGGGTGGAAGAAGGGAGCGTGAAAGCCCGGGAGGCTACCCACCTTGTCGCATAAGACGGGGTTTTATTAGCGGCGCAACGGCATGGCGGGGCATTTTTTTGCCTTTTTAGGGGATGGGACTTTAGGTCCGCTTTAGGCTGGTGGGCTATTCTTACCATACCTTCGTTTAACAAGGACACACACGCTTTTCGGCAGCGAAAATCGGCGCTGACTGCGTCATCTCGTCGTCGCGGACTGCGCTTCATGTCGGGGCGCTATTCCTACGGAATAGGCACCCCTCCAACGCTTCGTCGCTCCGCCTCTCCCCACGAGGTCTTACGACCTTGCGGGGACCCCGCAGCAGCATACGCCAGTATGCCGGCGTCCTCTTCCTTGTCATCATCCGGTTTTCCCTCGCCGAAAAGTCCTGCGGAGTTTTTGCGCGGGAGAAATGGCGCCAGAGGAAGCGCGGAGCGGTAGGCAGGCTGGCGCCTGTCAACGCGACGCGCAATGTCGGGCGGTATTTATGCCCGCAAAAACCGTATGTGCTCTTGTTAAGCGAAGGTAGGTGGAATACAAATATCCCGTTAAAGCCGAGATGCTTTTTGTGGGGGCAGTGCATTTTGCACCCAGAAAACAGCAATTCACACCTTTTGTGTCGATTTGCGGGAGGGAGTGCTAAAATGCAAATGTGACAACAGTGGGGTGGACAATAAACAGAAATTGGCGGGGCTTTTTCACAGATCTTGTGCCCATTCCATATAATCGTCCCATATATTATGCATAGGTTTATAGCAGCTGTGCTGTTTTTCCAGCACAAGGAACAAACAATGGAGGTAATGACAAATGATGCTTTTTGGCGAACGCGAAGATGATTTTCCGGAGATCGACCTGCTGGATAACCAAAGCAAAAAAACAGAGGACATGAGCAAGTTCGAGACCATCATCGGTGCGCGTAACGCCGTTACCGGTAATATCGAGGGTGCTTCTCCCATCTGCATCAATGGTAAGCTCATTGGTGATATCAATTCCACCAGCTATGTGTATATCAGCAAGACTGGCTCGGTAGAGGGCAATGTGACCGCTGACCACCTGGTGCTGCTGGGCAATATCACCGGTGACAGCGTAAATGTTGGTAAGCTGGTAGTGACTGCGACCGGCGTTATCAATAGTGATGTAGAGGTTGCCAAGCTGACCGTGGAAGAGGGCGGCGTGCTGAATGGCCAGACCACCGTGACCGGCAGCTATACCGCTCCCGCGGAAGAAGAGTAATGCGCTGAAAGACCGTACTATGGCTCCCTGCCGCCCGGCGGGGAGCTTTGCTTTGGACGGATTTCCCCCTAATGAACAAGACCCCGGATACCGCAGTATCCGGGGAATTTTTATTTATGCGGTTGGCGCAGGAACATCCGGGGAAACGCCGTGGGGGTCCTTCAGCGGAAACACCCAGTCCTGGAGGAGAGAGGTAAATTCTTCGTAGGAATAGCAGGGGCCACCAATAAAGGGTCCTTCCTCATCCGGGAACACATCCCACGGAATGTGGATGGAGAGTCCATAATACCCAAGGGAGAGCCATTCCGGGGACAGGACCTCCGCCAGCTGGTTGCGCCGGTCGGCGTCCAGCGGCTCCAGCTGGACCAGCAGCCACTGGCGCATGTAGTTTTCATCGGGTTTGAACAGGCTCCAAAAGGATACCTGCTCGCCGGTTTTGCGGTCATAGACGGCATTGTAGTATTTTTCGTAGTTGCGGCGGGTATTGCGGGAAAGGGTCACATTGGTGCAGTAAAAGATCACGCGGTCATTGTAATAGCTGGTGGCGGTGGACTGGTGCGCCACATAGGCACGGAAATCCTTGGGGCAGCCCAGTTCATTGTATTCGGCCCAGGCGCGCTCCACCTGGTACGCGGTATCGTAGAAGAAGCCCAGTTCCTCATAGTGGTCGATGACCTTTTGCTGCGCTTCCTTGGGGAACACATCAAAATCCACCCGATCGACAAAGATATCATCGGGGATCTGATTGTGGATCTGAAGCAGCATCATGCCATCCGGTGCGTAGTAGGCCAGGCCCTCTCTGTTCAGCCGTACCTGTACCGTGGTGCCGTCCTCAAGGGTCAGCGGCTCGCCGTAGGGGATGCTATTGATGATAATGACCGAGGCGGTATAGGTGGGCACTTCGGTGCCATCCGCAGTGGTGAGCTTTTCTTCGGCTTTTTCTCCTGTAACGGTAACTTCCATGTGGGGGTATTCGGCATTCCGCAGGGCTTCATCGGTGATATCAACGAGGGCGGGGTAGATGCCGGTTTCCCCAGTGAGCCGCACGCCGATGGTTTTGCCGTCCTGTTCCATCAGGAAAGCATTGACCTCGGTATCGCCGCGCAGGTATTCGGTGATGGTGCCGTCCATTGTTTTTTCGCTGCTGCAGCCCGCCATCAGCAAAAGGGCGAGGGCAAGCAGCAGGAGCCATGTTCTTTTCTTCATGCGGGTAATCCTCCTCCGGTTTGTCGTTTATGGCCTTCACCCTTTATAAACGATCTATCCGGGAAAAGTGTGACATATTTTCCGGAAAAATTTTTATAGGAGGATCAGACTTCTTCCCGCGGGATGACGGGGCAGGCCCAGCGGCAGGCGCGGCAGTACCGGCAGGAAGAGAAGGAAACCCTGGGGATAAGCTTTCCCTCCTCGTTCGGCACCATTTTGATCACACCGTGGCTGCAGGCTTTGGCGCAGGCACCACAGTGGATACAAGGGAAATCGGGGGTGATCTTGATCATGGTGTGTTCCTCCTTGGATAGTTGGGGATAAGGGGAGGGGCGCCCGCAGGGCGCTCCGGCGCAGCCGGAGCCGGCGGCCGAAGGCCGCCGAATCCGCCGTAAGGCGGCTTGGCCTGAGGGCGCCCTACCCGGCCTTGTGGACAAATGTAGG
>ENA-UOJJ01003847-UOJJ01003847.1-human-gut-metagenome-genome-assembly--contig:-CS66-NODE-3847-length-15251-cov-13.859239_pt1 | contig 15251 bp, 10 predicted proteins | sample MGYA00242343_ERZ723890 | MGnify/ENA metagenome assembly ERZ723890 | reverse complement strand
GCGTTCCGCCCCACCACTTTACGAATCGGATGTTTTCGTCAGAAATAACGGCCGCTCAAATCCTTCATCTCGGCCATCTCCTGCAAAGCCGGCAGGAGGCGCTGCTGCATCATTCCCTCGGCCATCGCTTCGGCACGCACCTTCTCGTCCTCGGCCGTCTGCTGTCGCTCGGCCGGATCGATCGCAGTCACCTCGAAGAGGTAAACGCCCGAAATGCCCTTGACCGGAGCCGAAACCTTGCCTTTCTCGGTCGTCTCGGTGATCGCACCCACGAGCGCCGGCTCGACACCCGCACCGTCGATGTAGAACGACCCGAAGGTCACGTCCTTGAAATCGGTCACCTCGCTGCCGAAGCTCTCGGCGGCGCCTGCGAGCGACGCATCGGAGAGGTTCTTCACGATATAGTCGTATTTCTTGTCGCGCAGCAGGCGGTTCTGAATCTGCGGGGCAGCCTTCTTCACCGAAGCGTACTCGTCGTCGTCAATCTCCGTGAGCAGCGCCACGACATAGTCCTTGCCGACCTTGAAAATCTCCGACAGGTCGCCCTTGTCCGCGCCGTAGGCCCAGCGGGCCACTTCACGCGAACCTTCCAGACCGCGAACCGAGCGGTCACCCATGTTGAGCGTCGCTATGCGCGGCGTCACGGCAGCCTTCGAGGCGGCCTCGTTGAACGCGGCGGCGGAACCTTTGGCGTTCACGGCGAAGGTGCTGGCCTGATTGTGAACGTCGCGCAGCGTTGCGGCCGAAGCCTCCACGGGATAACTTACCGTCGCCACCTTGTAATGTTTCGAGGGTTTGTCGGCACGGTAAACGTTGACGAGCTGGATGGCGTCGCCGCTCATCACCTTCACCACGTCGCCCTTTCTGGCGTCCGAAAGCGCTTCGGCCATTACGGTATTGAAGGCCGAGAAGGGGTAGACGCCCACCTCGCCGCCTGCGGCGGCCAACTCCTCGTTGGCCGAATACTGACGCGACAGATCGGCGAAATTCTCACTCGTCGCCACCGTTTTGAGACTGTCGGCCAGTTTCTCGGCGGTATACGGAAGCACGATCATTTTCAGACCGAGCGTATCGGGAGCCATGCGGCTCTCCACCACACGGGCCATCGTCCAGACGTTGTTCTTCAACTCAGGGCCGAACATCTTGCCCGCGACGAGCGCCTCGGCCTGTTCGCCCAGCTGCGCCGCCGTCACATAACGGTCGGCGATCTCGCCGTGGCGATCCTGACGCACGAAGAGTTTCACGTCCTCCGCGGCGTCGAACTTCTCGCCGACGGCGCGCACCTCCTTTTCGAGGTTCAGCATATCGTCGTCCGTAGCGTTCACCTCGAAGACCACGTACGACAGCGTGCGCGACGGCGACTGCTTGAACATCTCCTTATGGGCGTTGTAGAACGACTTGATCTCGCCCGACGAGACGCTCACCAGCGAATCGGGCACCGACGAATAACGCTTGGCGACGTACTTCCCGCCGAAGACCTGGTTGGCCGCATCGACACCGTCCTCGATTTCGAGTTTGTTGACATAGGCGCCCTTGCCGATCAGCGTGGCGTATTTCTGCACGGCGCGTTCCAGCCGGGCCTGCTCGTTCAGGTCGTTCCACGCCTGTTGCGCGCGGGCGTCGGAAGCGGCCTGCGACAGGAACTGCGACACGGCGGCAGCGTTGTAAGCCCCCGTACGCGGATCGCCGAAAGCCGAATAGAAGGCCTGCGAAGGGATCTTGCCGCTGACCATGTCCAGACGCTCCTGCTCGGGAACCTCGATCCCCATCCGCTCGAAGCCGGGGACGAGCACGTGGTCGGCGAAAAGCGCCTGCCACGTCGCGGCGGCCAGCTGGTCGGACTCCTGATCGGTCGAAGCCTCTACGCCGCCGTTGCGGTTCTTGATGGCGTCGTACTGATTCAGATACTCGGAGTAGCGGATCTTGTCGCCGTCGATCACGCCGACCTTCGGATCGTTGTCCGAGAAGCCCATGTCGGTCTTCAACGACAGAATGAATGCCAAGAGGGCGAGTGCGATAATCACCGACAGAAGCGCGCCGAACTTGGTCCGTAAAGTGTTCAAACTTGCCATAAAACTGTATTTATTTTTTCATTAGTTTGCTTTCCTGCGGACGTTTTTTCGCCTCGGCACAGCCCGAACGGGTGCGGCTCTGCATCCGGCTTATCGAAAACGTCCTTTTTTCGGGCCTCCAAAGATAGTAAATTATTCGTAATTAACCCGCTGATCGGCCGAAAAAAAGCTCACAACCGTCTGACCCGCGCCAGCTCGATGCGCGAACGGGTCGTGCGCAACACGCGGATTTCGAGGCCGTCGACCGTAAGCACCTGACCGGCAGAAGGAATCCCGTCCAGATGCGAGATGATGTAACCCGCCAGCGTGTCGTATTCGCGGCTCTCCTCGATGCCGAGCCCGTAGCGTTCGTTGAGGTATTTCACTTCGAGCCGGCACGAAAAGACGTACTCGTTCTCGTCGACCTGCTTCTCGATCATATCCTGCTCGTCGTGCTCGTCCTCGATCTCGCCGAAAATCTGTTCCAGCACGTCTTCGAGCGAGATGATGCCCGCCGTGCCGCCGAACTCGTCGATCACCACGGCGATGTAGGAGCGGTGCTTGATGAAGTGTTCCAGCAACGCCTGCAACGGCATGGTCTCCGGCACGAAATAGGCCGTCATCAGTACCTTCCTCAGATCGGCCGGCTGGCGGAACAGGCTCTTGGAGTTGACGTATCCCACGATATTGTCGATACTGCCCTCCCAGACGAAGATGCGCGAATATTTGCTCTCGACGAAGCGGCGCGTCAGCTCTTCGACGCTCGTCGACAGCTCGACGGCCTCGACATCGATGCGCGGCACCATGCAGTCGCGCACGCGCAGATCGGCGAAGTCCAGCGCATTCTGAAACAGTTTGATCTCGTTCTCCTCGTCGTGCTGCACCTCCGTCGACCCCTCGATCAGACTTTCGAGATCGGTGCGGTTGAAGTCGGCCGCCGGCGCCTGCCTCTTCATCCGGCAGCCGAACAGCCGCAGGATGACATACGAAACGACGGTCGTAAGCCATACGATCGGATAGAGCAGGATGTAAAAGACGAAGAGCAGCGGCGCGAAGGCTCGGTAATAGAAATTGGGATTTCCCTTGACGATCGACTTGGGCAGATATTCCGCCACGAAGATGATGACGACCGTCGAGATGAGCGTTTCGGCCAGCACCGACCCGCCCTGCGCCACGGCGTCCCAGCCGGCCAGCGCAGCCAGCGCGCGCAGCAGCGACGACATGTAGAGCGAATAGACGACCAGCGCGATGTTGTTGCCCACCAGAATCGACGTGATGTACTGCCCCGGATGCCGCTCGAAGACCTTCGCCACGAAATCGAGCAGGCCGCTCTGCTTGCGGTCGATCTCCAGTTTGAGGCGGTTCTTGCTCACGAAGGCGATCTCCATGCCCGAAAAGAAGGCCGAGAGGAGCAGCATCACGAGGATCAGGATAACGGATACGGTCATCGCTACGCTTCGGTTTGCGGTTCGCCCGCCTGCGGCGAAAGGGCCGCAGGGGCAGGATCGCCGTTATCGGGAGTCTTCTCTCCGGTCGGGGTTTCACCGGGGACGGCAGCCCCCGATCCGGCGGCAGGCTTTCCGCCCGCCTCGGCGGCTCGTTTATGTTCGGCTGCGGCAGGCTGCCCTTTTTTAACAGTACCGGCGGGATTGCCTTCGGCAGCAGGATTCGAAACAATTGCGGCAGCCTCCGATCCGGCAGCAGGCTTTCCGCCCGTTTCAGGCGCCGGCTCGCGTCCGGCAACGGTCTGTTCCTTCCCGACCGAGCCGGCAGGGCCGCGTTCGCCCGCAGCGGCAGGCGCAGGTGCGGAACCGGCAGGCGGGCGGGTCGCGGACTGCGGCGTCTTTTCGCCGGCCGGCCGGTCTTCCCCGTCGGCAGCTTCCGATTCGGACGGTTCGTCGTCCTCCTGGCTCACATCGACATCCATTTTCCCCGTGAAGCGGCGGAAACGCCACTCCTTGAAGGCTTCGTCCGACTCGAAGCCCTCGCCCTGAAAGACGTTGCCGCCTTCGTTCTGGACGATCTTCGTATCGACGTTCGAATAGATGCGCTGCGCCTTGGCATTCCAGAAGAGCTGCTGGGTGTAGAGCGTCTTGCCGTCGGACTTGACGACCACCACGTCGCCCTTGGCCTCCCACAGCTTCCGGTTCTCGTAATAGATCGCGTAGTTGGCCGTCAGCACGGCGTCGACCGTCGTCAGCGAGTCGTCCTGGTAGGTGGTGATCTCGATCCCCTTGCGGAACTCGCGGTACGGCTCCTTGACCAGCGTATATCCTTCGAGCAGCGGCGCCTTGAAGAAATAGGAGCGCCGCCCGTTCTCGGACATGATGACCGACAGGTGTTCGCTGTACTCGGTCATCAGCGCCTCGTCGCCGCCGCTCGCTGCGGCAGGAGGCTTGTCGCACGAGAATAGCAAGATAGCACTCCCCGCAACGAGGAGTGCTACCAGAACATATCGTCCGATCAGACGGGCCATCTTCGCAGGCGCCTGATTAGCGGATGCAGCGAACCGTCGTCGCAATGCCGTTGACGACATAGCGCTGACCGGCCTGCACTTCGTTGAAGAAGCACTCCTCCTTCGAGGGCCATGCGCTGCGGAAGGCGGCCATCATCTTGGTCGCGGTCTCTTTCAGATCGGCCTCTTCGAGCAGCTGAGCGGCCTTCTCCATCGTGTCGTAAGCCACCCAGTACATCGCCTGCGAAGTAAAGTTGGCACCCGAAGCCTGTGCGCCGTAGCACTGCGCCAGCACGAAATAGGTCATGCCGTCCTCGGGATTGAGCGCCTGCGCTTCGAGCGCGGCCTTGCGGGCCTCGGCATAGTTCTTCGTAGCCAGCTGTACGACGCCGATGCGCACCAGCAGCTTCTCCTTCTCGACATTGTCGGTCTCGACGGCCAGCGCCTCGGTCAGATACTTGATCGCCTTGTCGTACTCCTGCTTGTTCTGGAAAGCCTGCGCGAGGAACAACGCGGTTTCGGCCGACGGCTTCACTTCGTAATATTTCTCGGCGGTAGTCAGATAGAACTCGCTGTCGCATTTGGCGCGCGTCATCAGATCGACGGCCTGCGCCAGCACGTCGGGATCGTTGTTGCTGGCGGCGATCTTTTCCTTGAACATAGCTTCCAGATTCTCGCACGAAGCCACGCCCGACAGGCCGAAGCACTTGTCGAACTGATCCTTATACTCGGCAGCCTGCCCCGTAGCGCCGTCGAAGACTGGCGACAGACGGTCGTACTCGGCGATGATCTCCTCGGGCGAACCTTCGCCGTCGTCCTTATAGTAGTCGGTGAGCTGCTTGAAATAGATCGCTACCAACTCCGGATCGGGCTGTGCAGCGATCGCCTCGCGGAACAGCTCCAACACCCGTTCGTGGTCGAGCGGATTATAGATCAGAAAGTCGCGTGCCTTGCGGTCGAGGATGTAGGCCTTGCCGCGGGTCGCATGATCGCCGAAATTCTCGATACGCAGATCGTAGAGCAGCATCAGCGAGTCGATGTAGGTCTTCTTCTCGGCTACGCTCTTGGCACGCGCGATCTTGTTCTTCATCACCGTAGCGCCCTTGGCATAGATATTCTCCGAAGCCTTGGGACACTTGTCCAGCAGTTGTTTGAGGTACCCCGAAGCAGTCTGGAAATCCTGGTTGCCGACCGCCTCGTTGAAAAAGTTGAGCAAATAGATGTTGTCTTTCCGTTCCTCGGGCGTTGCGCCGTATTTGCCGTACTTCGCATCGTCGCTGAAATCCTGGGCCATCGCCACCACTCCGACGACGGCCAACGCTACAGAGAGCAGAATTTTTACGCTTTTCATCTTAACTATTCCCTTCTTATTTTTAGATTTTGTCAAGTTTAATCGTATTTGTAACGCACGAACCACGAATCCTCGCCGAAGAGCGTCAGACCGAGCGAGAATTTCACATAGCGCTGCCGTACCAGCCCGATCTGCCGGTTGTCGATCCGAAGCGGCGAATCGTTTCCGCGCTGGCCGAACTCCACGCCGAAATCGATGCTCGACCGGCCCAGAAAACGCACCGGCATACCGAATCCGGCCGTCACGGCATATTGCGACAAGGTCTTCCCCTCGAAGGTCTGGTAGTAGGTTCCGTACCGGAATCCCACGCGGTAAGACCAGCGTTTCAGGTAATTGCGGATATCCATCCGGTTGGGCGTATACTCGAATCCCAACTTGACGGTGTTCGTGTTCTTATAGGCGACGTTGACCGCTCCGGGAACGGACTTCGGCGACTCGTTGTTCTCCCAGTTCTGGTAGATGTAGTCGACGCCCGCCGCGATCTTGGCGTTCTGGTAGTAGAGCCCCACGCCCAACTGAACGGGCAATTTGAGTGCCATGCGCGTCGTATCGCCCCGCACCACGGTGCCGTAAATATCGCCGTTGACGACCGTCTGATTCACCGACGGACGCAGATTGCCGCCCATATCGTAGGTCGCGCCCAGCGTCAACACCTGCCGCTCGGACTGGATCAGATCGGCTTGCAGCCCCAGCTGCATCTTGATGCGCGAAATCCCGTAGGAGTCGGTGCCCGTCACCGTATTGACCGAACCGCCGTTGACGATGTTGTTCGAGACCACCGTCTGATACGTCCGCTCGATGTCGCCCCAATAGTATTGGGCGGCGACGCCGATCGAAACGCGCTTGACCACCTCCCAGCCGATGCCCAGCTTCACCTCCGTCAGGTCGCCCTCGCCGGCGTAAAGATACTGCACGCGGCCGATATTGCCCCACACGTCGTCGCTCTGTTCATCGGCCGAAACACGGTAGCCGACGCTGCTGTACGGCGTCAGGCTGAATCCCAGTCCGAGCCGCCTGGCCAGCGGCAGCTGAAAGGCGATGTCGTGGAAATTGAACGTATTGTAGCTCGTGCGCGACGTGGTCTGCGCACCGTCGGCATACTTCTGTTGGCGGTTGTAAAAGTTGACCCCCTCCACGCCGAAATCGAAGAGAAATCCCTGGCGGGGCGTCAGGCTGTACGCCGCAGGATTGAGCGGATTGACCATCACCGAGCTGCGCATCCCCAAGCCTACGCCTCCCATCGACCGCTGGGCCACCACGCCGGGCGTCTGCAATTCGCCGATGCCGTACATCGAATAGGGAGAAAAGGCATTGATACTGCTTGTCTGAGCCATTGCCGAAACCGGCACGACCAGCATCGCAGCGACAGCCAGTCTATACATTAATCTCTTCACTATCATTCGTTTTAGCATTCGGCATTAAACTCCAAAATCCGATTCAGACCCAAGAAGACGAGTTCACAGTCTGCAAATATCGCATTTTTAATTCTTTTCGCAAAGTTTTTTGCGGCGCCACCGGTAAAAATTATGCAAATATCCGCATTTTCCCGCCGGAAACGCGCGATGTATCCTTCGATTTCGAAGGCGATGCCGTTCATCACGCCCTGCTCGATGCAGGAGGTCGTAGTCGTCCCGTAAAGGCGCTCTTCGGCAGTCTCGCGGCACAACGGAAGCCTGGCCGTATAGCGGTGCAGCGCCTGAAAACGCATCCCCATTCCGGGCGAAATGGCCCCGCCGCGGTAGGTGCCGTCGCCCGACACGTAGTCGACGGTGATGGCCGTTCCGAAATCGACGACCAGCGCGTCGCGCCCTTCGGCCACGAGCGCCGCCCCCACCGCGGCGGCGAGGCGGTCGGCGCCGAGCGTTTCGGGCGTATCGTAGCCGTTGCGGATCGGCACGGGCGTCGCCGGTGTAAATTCCAGACACTTCACGGCACGCACCCGCAGCATCCGCGCCAGCGGTGCGGTACGGCCTCCGGTAGAGGCGATAATGGCCCGGTCGATCGCCGGCCAGCGCGCCAGCAGGCCGTCGAGCAATTTGGTGTCGCACTCCTCGGCGAGCAGTTTCTCGACGATTTCACCCCCGTCGAAAACCGCCATTTTTATCAGCGTATTGCCGATGTCGATCGTCAGGTTCACGCGTCTTGTTCTTTATACAACGATTTCAGTATCTCCCATGCCCCTGCGATGTCGGTTACCCCTCTAACGGTCATCGCCAAACGGTTATTGTGCTGTTTGAGCACAAATTTATCGGGCCGTCGGGTCACGCGGCGCAACAGCTCCGAGAAGACCTCGCTCTTGTAGAAGGGCGACGCCGCGTCGCCCACGAAGTGTACGATCATCAACCCGTTCTTGACCTTCACGCGCTCCATGCCCAGACGCACCGCCTCCCAACGCAGACGCACCACGTCGAGCAGCTCCCTGGCCGCCTGCGGCAGCGCCCCGAAACGATCGACGAGCCGCTGCTCGAACCGTTGCAGCTCCTCCTCGCTGCGCATCGCGTCGAGCTCGCGGTAAAGCCGCAGTTTTTCGGCCGTCTGGCTCACGTAGGAGTCGGGCAGCTCGGCCTCGACGTCGACCTCGACGGCCGCATCCTCCACATAGCGCAACTGCTCGACGACCTCCTGCTCGCGGTCGCTCAGCCCCGCCACGTCGAGTCCCTCGGCCCGCAGTTCGGCCACCGCTTCGCGCATGATCTTCTGATAGGTCTCGAACCCGATGTCGGCGATGAATCCGCTCTGCTCGGCCCCCAGCAGGTTGCCGGCGCCGCGGATGTCGAGGTCCTGCATGGCGATGTTGAACCCCGACCCCAGGTCGGAGAACTCCTCGATGGCACGCAGACGCCGCCGTGCATCGCTGCCGAGCAGTTCGTCGGGCGGCGACAACAGGTAGCAATAGGCCTTGCGATCCGACCTCCCCACACGGCCGCGCAGCTGATGCAGATCGCTCAGACCGTAGTTCTGGGCGCCGTCGACGATGATCGTATTGGCGTTGGGGATGTCGATGCCGTTTTCGACGATGGTCGTCGAGACCAGCACGTCGAACTCGCCGTAGATGAAATCCATGACGAGCCGTTCGAGCTGCTCGGCCGGCATTTTGCCGTGACCGACCCCGACCCGCGCCTTGGGGCAGACGCGCGTAATCAGGCCCGCGACGGTTTGGAGATCCTCCACGCGGTTGTGGACGAAATAGACCTGCCCGCCGCGTGCCAGCTCCGCTTCGACGGCATCGCGGACGATCTCCTCCGAGAAGACGTGCGACTCCGTGACGATCGGCTGGCGGTTGGGCGGCGGCGTCGAGATGACCGACAGGTCGCGCGACCCCATGAGCGAAAACTGCAACGTACGCGGAATGGGCGTCGCCGTGAGCGTGAGCGTGTCGACATTGACGCTCAGCTGCGTGAGCTTCTCCTTGGCCGCCACGCCGAACTTCTGCTCCTCGTCGATGACCAGAAGCCCCAGATCGTGGAAGCGGACGTTCTTGCCCAGCATCTTGTGCGTGCCGATCAGAATGTCGATCCGCCCCGCTTCCAGATCGGCGAGAATCTGCTTGGTCTCCCTGGCCGATTTCGTACGGTTCAGGTATTCGATTTTCACCGGAAAGTCGCGCAGCCGCTCCATGAACGAACGGTAGTGCTGCAACGCCAGAATGGTCGTGGGAACCAGTACGGCGGTCTGCTTGCCGTCGCAGGCGGCCTTGAAGGCGGCGCGGATCGCCACCTCCGTCTTGCCGAAGCCCACGTCGCCGCAAACGAGCCGGTCCATCGGTTCGGCCGACTCCATGTCGCGCTTCACGGCCTCGATGGCCGCCTGCTGGTCGGGCGTCTCCTCGTAACGGAACGAGGCTTCGAGCTCGTGCTGCAAGTACCCGTCGGCCGAGAAGGCGAAGCCCTGCGATGCCTTGCGCTTGGCATAGAGCGCGATCAGCTCGCGCGAAATATCCTTGACGGCTTTCTTGGTAGCCGCTTTGAGCTTCTGCCAGGCGCCGCTGCCCAGCTTGTAGACCTTGGGCGGCTCGCCGTCGCCGCTCTTGTAACGCGAAATGCGGTGCAGCGAATGGACGTTGACGAAGAGTACGTCGCCGTCGCGGTAGACCAGCTTGATCGCCTCGTGCGTGCGCCCGTTCTCGTTGATCTTGACCAGACCGCCGAACCGCCCCACGCCGTGATCGATATGCACCACGTAATCGCCCGGTTTGAGCTGGTTCAGCTCGGCGACGGTCATCTGCTCGTCGCGCCGGATCTCGCCGTTGATGCGGTAACGCTGGTAACGGTCGAAGAGCTGGTGGTCGGTATAACAGCAGAGACGGAGCGTATGGTCGACGAACCCCTCGTGCAGCGTGAGCGACACCGGCGTGAAGACCACCCCGCCGCGGCCGACCTGGTGGAAAATATTTTGCAGGCGTTCGACCTGGGCCTTGTTCTCCGATAATATATAGGTGCGATACCCTTTCTGTATCGCGGCGGAAAGGTCGTCGGCCAGCAGCTCGAAATTTTTGTTGAAGGAGGGTTGCGGCGCCGTGCGGAACTCCACCGCGACCGTCGCCGGCCGCTCGGCCAGCGTATCGCGCGCCGCGAAGAGTCTCTTTCCGGCCAGCGCGTCGAGCAGCTGCCGGCGGCTGGTCAGCGCACGGTCCACGCCGGCGGGATCGTCCGCCTCGGCGAGCATCCGCCGCCGCAGATCGTCCACGCGCCGCAGGGCGTAATCCGCATCGAAAAACCAATAGCACACGTCGCCCGCCGCCTCGACGAGCGACACCCGTCCGCCTTCGCGCGCATTGAGGTTGGGAATGATCTCGGCCTGCTGCAACTTGTCCTGCGACAGCTGGCTCGAAATGTTGAACCGCCGGATCGAGTCGACCTCCTCGTCGAAAAAGTCGAACCGGTAGGGCAGGCTCTCGACGTAGGAGAAGACGTCGACGATGCCGCCGCGCTGAGAGTACTGCCCCGGCTCGTAGACGAAATCCACCCGCACGAATCCGCTCTCGTCGAGCCATTCGACCAGATCGGCGGGGCGCAGGCGGTCGCCCGCCCGCACGGTCATCGTCTCGCGCCGCAGCGCCTCCGCGTCGACGACCCGTTCGGCCAGCGCCTCCGGATAGGTACAGAGCGCCAGGTATCCCGCCGGCGGCGTCCGCAGTACATTGAGCGCCGCCGTGCGCTGCACGACGCCCTGCGCATCCTCGGCGCCGTAGACGATCGACCGCTTGTAGGACGACGGGAAAAAGAGGATGCGCCGCTCGTCCAGCAGCGCGTAGAGGTCGTTCAGGAGATAGGCGGCCGCATCGCGGTCTTCGGCGACGAAGACGTGCACGCCGCCCGTGCGGCGTATGGTCGCTGCGGCATACAACGAAAAAGCCCCGCCGACCAACTCCTTGAGATGGACGGTGACGCTTTCCGTTTCGTATTCGCGGCACAACCGCCGGAGGTTCTTCGACCCCTCGACGAGTGCCAGCATCTGCTCGCTCGCAGTCATAAAAAAGTAAGGCCGTTAGTACTCAATGCCCCGCGCCGTTCGCCCGGCTCCGCTTACAGCAGTTGTTTGCCCCGCTTGTCGAAGAAGCGCGTATCGACGATGCCGACGCTCTGGTCCGCGACGATGTGCAGCCACGTCTTGTAGCGCCACATCCAGCGCAGGCGCAGCGACCATACGCCCCGGTGAAGGAACGCCGAGACATAGGGGCTGACCTTCAATTTGAGGTATTTGTGCCCGCGGTCGATCGTCAGGTAGGAGATGTTGTTCTCGATCTTCTTGTCGAGCAGAATGGTCGGCTCGATCTTGCCCGTCCCGCCGCAGGTGGGGCAGACGTCCTTCACCTCCTCGACCGCCACGGGACGCACGCGCTGGCGCGTGATCTGCATCAGACCGAACTTCGTGAGCGGAAGGATCGTATGCTTGGCCTTGTCGGTGGCCATCAGCTTGGTCATCTCGTCGTAGAGCGTCTGCCGGTTGACCGCCTTGTGCAGATCGATGAAGTCGATGATAACGATGCCGCCCAGATCGCGCAGGCGAAGCTGGCGGGCGATTTCGCGCGCCGCAGCCAGATTGACGTCCAGAGCCGTCTGCTCCTGGTCGTCTTCGGCCTTGGTGCGGTTGCCCGAATTGACGTCGATGACGTTCATCGCCTCGGTATGTTCGATGATGAGGTAGGCGCCCCGTTTCAGCGACACGTACTTGGCGAAGAGCGACTTGATCTGCTTCGAGATGTCGAAATTGTCGAAAATGGGCACCTTGCCCCGATAGAGTTTGACGATCTTCTCCTTCTCGGGGGCGATGACGCGGATATAGTTGCGGATCTCGTTGAACATCGTCTCGTCGTCGACCGTAATCTGCGAGAACGACGAGTCGAGCGAGTCGCGGATGATGGTATTGGCGCGGTTCTGCTCGCTCAGGAGCAGCGCCGGAGCCGTCGATTTCTTGACGTTCTGCAAGGCCGTGTGCCACTTGTCGACCAGCGAACGGATGTCGTGTTCCACGTCGGCGTCCGAAGCGTTCATCGCCGCCGTGCGGATAATGACGCCGAAATTCTTGGGCAGCACCCCCTGCGCGATGCGTTTGAGCCGCTTCTTCTCGTCGGCGGAGCGGATCTTCTGCGAAATGAAGACCTTCGATGAAAACGGCACCAGCACGACGTTGCGGCCGGCCAGCGAGATGTCGGCCGTCAGGCGCGGGCCTTTGGTCGAAATGGCCTCTTTGGCCACCTGCACCATGACCGTCTGCCCCACTTCGAGGTGGGCGCCGATCTTGCCGCTCTTTTCGAGCGCCGGTTCCAGCTTGATTCCTTCGAGACGGACGCCGCGCTTGCCGGGCTGTTGCGCCGCCACGAGCTTTTTGAGCGACGAAAACTGCGACCCCAGATCGAGGTAATGGATGAAAGCGTCCTTTTCGTGTCCGATGTTGACGAACGCGGCATTCAGACCGGGCATGATCTTGCAAACCTTGCCCAGATAGATATCTCCCACCGAGAAGCCCGTCTGACACTGTTCCTTGTTGAGCTCGACGAGCACCTTGTCTTCGGCCAGCGCAATGGAGATTTCAGTCGGGGTTACGTTGATGATTAATTCTCGATTCATATGGTTTTCCTGCAAAAAGGCACTCCTGCGAACCGGCCCGCTCTTCACGAACGGACTCGGACCCGTTTCGCGGAAAGCGGCGGCGAACGCCTCTGCGACACCGCCGGCCGGCGAAGGATTTCCGCATTCGCTTCCGACCGCCGTTTCCGGATCCGGAAACGCATACCACCTCTTTTTCAGCCGGTTCCGGTCTGAATACGAAACGACCGGCCGACCGGAAACGGAGCAGGGCGGAGTTGCCTACGAAAAAATAGTTAAAGCTAAAGGCTTTCGGACCTTTAGCTTTACTATCTGTCAATACATAAGAGTGCTACTTTTTCTTATGACGGTTCTTGCGCAGACGTTTCTTCCGCTTGTGCGTAGCCATCTTATGACGCTTATGCTTCTTTCCGTTCGGCATAGTTGTAAATTTAATGGTTTGACTTTAAGTTTGGATCCGGTTCGGCCCTATTTCACCTTCGCGGCGAAGCTCTTGGCGGGCTTGAACGCGGGGATGTCGTGTGCCGGAATCGTAATCGTGGTATTCTTCGAAATATTGCGGGCTACCTTCGTGGCGCGCTTCTTGACGATGAAGCTGCCGAAGCCGCGGAGATATACGTTGTTCTTCTTCTCCAGAGATCCCTTGATGCTCTCCATGAAAGCCTCGACAATGGCCTGTACCTGTACCTTCTCGGCACCGGTGCTTTTGGCGATCTCGTTTACGATATCTGCTTTTGTCATAGTTGTAAAAAATTAAGAGTTAATATGTTAATTCCTTTCTATCCCTGCTTCTGCCACACCTTCTACACCTTTCGCTCACCACGGCAACCGTCCGCCTGCGGGTCGGTCGTTCAGCCTCGGATTCCGGAAAAAATCGCTTTTTCAGGTGTGCAAATATACTATTTATTTGATTAATCCACAATTCGCTAACATTTTTTTTCATTTCCGGCATCCGCGCGGCACCCTCCCGCAGGAAAAAATCTATCCGTCAGTGTGTGAGTGCCATATAACAAATAACGCGCCAAGCAGGAGGAAATTGCATGGCGGCCGGCCGGCGATGCGGAAAAAACGTCCGGCACGCAATATTTTGCCCCGAAATTGCATTATCCTATGGAAAACGTTACTTTTGCACAACCTAACCGACAGCGACATTATGGTGAAAATCCTATGGGTGGACGACGAGATCGAACTGCTGAAACCCCACGTGCTCTTCCTGCGTCAGAAAGGGTATGAAGTCGACACCTGCAACAACGGGTACGACGCGATCGACATGGCCACCGAAGGCGGCTACGACCTGATCATCCTCGACGAGATGATGCCCGGCATGACCGGACTGGAAACCCTCCCCAAGATCAAGGAGGTACGCCCCACCACGCCCGTCATCATGGTGACCAAGAGCGAGGAGGAGAACATCATGGACAAGGCGATCGGCTCGAAGATCGCCGACTACATCATCAAGCCCGTCAACCCCAACCAGGTACTGCTGTCGATCAAGAAGAACGTCCACCAGCAGCAGCTCGTCACCGAGCAGACGACGGCCGACTACCGCGTCGAGTTCGGCCGCATCTCCAATGCGCTGCAAATGGCCGAGAACTTCTCCGACTGGTGCAACATCTACCGGCGCATCACCTCGTGGGACATCGAGTTGTCGGAGTCCAGCGACGCTTCGATCAAGGAGGTGATCCAGTTCCAGAAGTCGGAGGCCAACCAGGCCTTCTCGAAATTCGTGCGCCGCAACTATTTCGACTGGATCAACCGCCGCGACGACCTCACGCCCGTCATGTCGCATACGCTCATGCGTTCGCGCATCCTCCCCGTCGCCGACGAAAATTCCAAGACGACGCTGCTGCTGATCGACAATTTCCGCTACGACCAGTGGCGTTCGATCAACCCGCTGCTGCGCGGCTACTACGACGTGGCCGTCGACGACTTCTACTGCGCCATTCTCCCCACGGCGACGCAATACGCCCGCAACGCCATCTTCGCAGGACTGATGCCGCTGGCCATCGACCGTCTGATGCCCGAACGGTGGCTCAACGACAACGAGGAGGGCGGCAAAAACCAGTACGAGGAGGAGTTCCTGCGCCGCCAGTTGCAGAGCAACGGCAAGAACTACCGCTGGACGTTCGACAAACTGGTACGCCCCGAAGCGGGCCGCAAGCTGGTGGACAACATCCAACGCATCTACGACGCCGATTTCTCGGTGATCGTCTACAACTTCCTCGACATCCTGTCGCACGCGCGCACCGAGACCGACATCATCCGCGAGCTGACCGAGGACGAGGCGTCGTTCCGCTCGCTGACGCGCTCGTGGTTCGAACACTCCGACCTCTTCACGCTGCTCA
>ENA-UOJJ01003840-UOJJ01003840.1-human-gut-metagenome-genome-assembly--contig:-CS66-NODE-3840-length-15289-cov-17.938493_pt1 | contig 15289 bp, 10 predicted proteins | sample MGYA00242343_ERZ723890 | MGnify/ENA metagenome assembly ERZ723890 | reverse complement strand
GCTCCCCTGCTGCTCTATTATCTTTCTTTTGCAGCATAGTTTTTCGACAGCCTGAAAGGCTCTCTTTCGGGAGAGCCTTGTGCTTGTATAAAATCGTTTATTTGCCGCCCGACGCGCGATGGAGGAAGGTCACGACCTGTGCGCGCGTGCAGCCTTCGTTCGGGGAAAAGCGCCCGGCGCTCGTGCCCTTGGTTATGCCCTCGGAGCTTGCCCAGATGACAGCGTCGCGGCAGAACGAGCCGGCGGAAACATCGGAAAAATCGCATGCGCCGCTTATCGTTGGCGAACCTGCCGAGCGGTGCAGGAACGTGACTATCTGTCCGCGTGTGCATGGTGCGAATGGTGAAAAGCTCGTGCTGCTCGTTCCGTTCGTTATGCCGCGCTCGACAGCCCATTGCACCGCTTCATAGAAGATGTCGCCGGGCTTTACGTCGGCAAAGCTCACGGCCGCCTTGGCCTCGGGCTGACCGGCCGCGCGCCAGAGAAACATCACTATCTGGTATCGCGAGCAGACGTCATTTGGAGAGAAGGTGCTTTTCCCCGTGCCGTTTGTTATGCCGTTTTTTACAGCCCACTGCACGGCGTCGAAGTAAAACGCACCGGGCTTAACATCGTCAAATTCCGGCACGGCTTCTGCACCCTTCGCGCCGCAGACAGAGCACACGCCGCCGAAAAATTTGTGCCCCGTTGCCGCAACGGTATTGCCGATCTGTGTCATGTCTCCGCAGCGCATGCAGATAAGATCGCCTGTATAACCACTTTCGTTGCATGTCGGCGCTTTGACGCGCGCAGGTTGAGGATCGTGACCGAGGGCGAATATGACGCTGCCCTGTTTGAACACCTTGCCGCAGAAGGTGCAGACCTCGTCGCCGGTGTAGCCGCCGGTCAGGCAGCCTGCGGTTTTGGCGTTTTGCAGCTGCGTTTTGTGCCCGACGGCGCTGACATAGTCCTTTGTGTAGCACTCGCCGCAGGAGCAGGTGTAGGTCGTGAAGCCCTCGGTCAGGCAGGTGGGCTTTGTGACGGTGGGGATGAAATCATGCTCGTGCTGCGTGTCCCTGTTCGGATCGAGTATGCCGCAGCGGACGCATATCCCGTCCCTGTAGCTGTGGCCGAGCGGCGGCGTGTAGCTGTCCTCGCGCTTATCGCCGCATGCGCACAGATGCACGGTGCAGCCGCGCTCGGTGCATGTCGGCGGGATAACGGTGTCGGTGTATTTGTGCTCGTGATCTGTGCGGGTAAAGCTCTTTTCGGCATTGTCGAGTACGTTGTTGCCGGTTTCTTTAGTGACCTGGCTCCAGTCTGTGTCGCTGCCGAGATAGTCTACCTTTTTCAGCGCTGTGCAGCCGTCGAAGGCGCGCTCGTTTATGTGGCTGACGTTTTTCGGTATGGTTATGCTCTCAAGCGATGAGCAGCCGGAAAACGCCTCGGTCGGAATGACGGTCACCTCGTCAGGTATCCTCACGCTTTTGAGCGCGGCGCAGCCCGAAAACACCTTTTCGCCGAGCGCTTTAAGGCCATCGGGCAGCGCGATCTCCGCAAGCGCGGCACAGCCGGAAAAGGTCAATGCTTCAAGCTTTGTTATGCTTTTAGGAAGCGTGATGCGCTTTAAGGCCGCGCAGTTTTCAAACGCACTCTTGCCGATCGCCGTCACCGAATCGGGAATGACAAGGCGTTCAAGCTTTGCGCAATCTTTGAACGCGCCGCCGGCAATGGCGACGGTGCCGCTCGGAACGGTGTAGTCTGCCGACTTGCCGACGGGACAGCGCAGAAGCTCTTTGCCGGCGGAAAAAAGCACTCCGCCGTCGGACGAAAACGCCTTGTTGTCCGCTGCGACCTCAAACTCCGCGAGAGCCGTGCAGCCGTCAAATGCATTCAGGTCGATTTGTGCGACCGTGTCGGATATTCCGACCTTTTCAAGTGCCGTGCAGCCGGAAAACGCGCCGCCCGATATGCTCTGCACGCCGCTTTCGATGACGGCGCTTTGGATTTTGTCCTTTTGCTCATCCCATGGCGCCGCGTTTGCAACGGATGAAAAATCGGGCATTTTGCCGCTGCCGCTTATGGTGAGAGCGCCGCTGCGCGAAAGCGACCAGCTCAGACCGCCGTCGATGCTTCCGCTGCCCAAGGCTTCCGACAGCGCAGCGTCGCAGACGGTGCAGGTATCGCCGTCGCCGGTGTGAGCGCCTTCGTTTTGCGTTTTTCCGCAGGAGCACGACTGCCAGTGCTTGTGTTCGTCATATTCCCAGCCGCTGAAATTGCAGATGTGTTCAAGAAAATCTATTTTGTCCCGAGCAATGCCGCAGCCGTCGCCGCCGATAGCCTTCCATTTCTCCGGCGTTCCTTCAAAGCTCGCTTTGTCTATTGCCGTGCCGCCGAACGCGGCTTCGCCTATGCTCTCCAGAGTTTTGGGAAGTTCCAAGTTTTCTATCCTTCCGCAGTTTTCAAACGCGGCAGCGCCTATACGTTGTATGCCGGACGGCAGCGTTTCAAGGCTGAATGCCTTACACCTCAAAAACGCATTCGCGCCGATTTCGGTAACGGTGTCGGGGATTGTAATACTTTCAAGCAGCGCACAGTCTGTAAATATCCCGTCCGGGATTATGGTTAGCGTAGTCGGCAGCTCTACCATAGAAAGCCCCTCGCAAAGCGAAAAAGCCTCGCTTCCTATAGATTGAACACTTTCCGGGATAAAAATGCTTGTGAGCATTGTGCAGCGCGAAAATGCATTTTGTCCAATTGATATTAAAGAAGTTATCTGTAGGTTAATGCTTTCTGCATTGCAAGAATGAAAGGCGTTATTTCCTATGCTTGTAACGCCGTCCAATACGATTATTTCGCTAATGTCGTTGTTTTTTGCGCTCCATGGAGCAGGATAAGCACTACTGTAATCATACATGTCTCCCGTTCCCGAGATCGTCAGTATGCCGATTTCATCCAAATTCCATGTCAGGCTTTCTCCGCATTTGCTGTTTTCGTCTGCCAATGCGCCGAGGGGTAAAAGAGTTAACGCCATCAGCAGCACGAGCAGTATGCTTAGCAGTCGGTTTTTCATCGTTTATCTCCCTTATAATAGCATTTTTGCCTTGCTGAGAATAATTTTACAAAAAACTGTAGTTTCTTGTAAATGCACTATTATAAACGAAAATCCTGTTGAAATTTTGTGCATTTCAACAGGATCAGGAAAAAGTGTCGGTTATTATTCGATTCGGCAGCGTTCGACAAGAATATCCACGAAGCCCTCGCGCAGCTTGCACAGCTTTGAAAACTGCTCGGATATATTGTAGTTCATTGCGCAGTTGAGCCAGTCGATGATCTGGCCGAAGCACTCGCACTTATAAAACCAGACGAGTATCTCGCGGCTTTCGGGGTCGGCCTTTACATCGCCGAACACCGTGTGCAGATAGTTTTCAACAACGCTGCCGCAGACCTTCATAAGATACAGCTCGTACACGCTGCGGTTTGACGAGTTGTATATATTAAGAACGGTGCGCTTGTGCTCAAGGGCAAACTCCGCCATCTTGTCAATGCAGGCTTCAAGCGAGTGATAGTCGGAATAATCGCTGATGATCTTTTCTGCGGTTTCGATGACGATCTCCTCGACAAGGCAGGGAATGTCGTCATAGTGATAGTAGATCGTGTTTCTGTTGAAGCCACAGCCCTCGGCAATGTCACGGACGCTGATTTGGTTTATCGGCTTTTCGTTCAGCAGCGCTAAAAAGCTCTTTTTTATGGCCGCTTTTGTAAGGTCACTTTTCGCTTTATAGGGCATATGCCACCTCCGTGCAATCGTTTTTAAAAATTATATCACAAAATCCATTGCACAATCAATATTTTTAGTGGCGAATTGGGGCACTTACGGATACGGTTTCACCGTAGCTGATAGCTGTTAGCTGTTAGCTGAGAGCCAATGGAGTGCGGCGAAAAATTCAGTGCCGTACTAACGGGATGCGAAACGCTATGGTTTATCCCATTGTTTCCGGTCGGGTCACCGCAATATGCGTATCCGTAGCTGCCTCAATGCGCTACTAAAAAAATTGGAGAAATGTTGTCAAGGATTTTTCGGCGGAAGTGGTTGAATGTGGGACATCGAGGTGATACAATATTGCTGCAAAGTGGGTGCAGTTTTGAGCGAAGTGAGGAAATATCGTCTCTAAACTGCCGCGTTTTCAACACATTTGCGCAAAGCAAAAGAAAGTTTTGCTCGGCAAAACGTGCAATTAAATGGCAAATTTGCAATTTTGGAAAGGATGGAATGAAAATGAAGTTTTCAAGCAAGATCGAAAAATGCGGCCTTTCCCCGATGAGAAAGTTCGCGCCCTACGCCGCCGAGGCTGTCAAGAAGGGCAAAAAGGTTTATCATCTGAACATCGGCCAGCCCGATATAGCGACTCCCGAGGCGTACTTTGAAGCCGTGAAGAATTTCTCGCAGCCGGTTCTGGCGTATGCTCCGTCCGACGGCGTTCCCGAGATGATCGATGCCGTTGTCAATTACTACGGCAAGATAGATGCTCCGATAACCAATAAGCAGGTGCTCATCACGACCGGCGGCTCGGAGGCGCTCCAGATAGCGCTCTCCTGCATCCTCGATGAGGGCGACGAGATCATCATCCCCGAGCCGTTTTACCCCAACTACTCGACCTTTGTCACCCTCACCGGCGCGACGATCCGCCCCGTGACCACAAAGCCCGAGGAGGGCTATAAGTTCGCCGTGCGCGAGCGCATCGAGGCATGTATCAACGAGCACACCCGCGCGATACTGTTCACAAACCCCGGCAACCCGACCGGCACCATTCTCACCGAGGAGGAGCTGAAGCTCATGGCCGACATTGCCAAGGAGCACGACCTGTTCATCATCGGCGACGAGGTGTATCGCGAGTTTGTCTACGGCGGCGAAAAGCTCATGAGCCTTCTCCAGCTTGAGGGCTATGAGGATAACGTAGTTGTCATCGACTCGGTCTCCAAGCGCTTCTCGGCCTGCGGCGCGCGCATCGGCTGCGTCATCACGAGAAACAAGGAGCTGTATAACCACGCAATGAAGTGGTGCCAGGGCCGCCTTTGCGCATCGACCATCGACCAGGTCGCGTCCGCGGCGCTGTATTCGGTCGGCCCCGAGTACTTTGACGCCGTGCGCAAGGAATACTGCGCGCGCAAGGACACGCTCGTTGAGGGACTCAAGAAGATCCCCGGCGTTGTGTATTCCGAGCCTAAGGGCGCGTTCTACGTCATGGCGGCGCTGCCCGTTGACGATGCAGAGAAGTTCCAGATCTGGATGCTCGAAGAGTTCGACGACAACGGCGATACCCTGATGTTCACTCCGGCCGAGAGCTTTTACAAAACTCCGCACACCGGCGTCAACGAGATCCGCATGGCCTACGTCATAAACGAAAAGGACATCACTCGCTGCATGGAGCTGCTCAAAAAAGGCATCGAAGCTTATTCGGAGGCGAATTGAGGCACCTACCGATACATATATCTCTGGTAGCCCGGATCGAGGGTGCGGTGTAAACCATATTTGCCTCGCAACCCAGTAGTGCGCTGTTGAGTTTTGCGCCGCACCTTGTAGGGAACGGGCTTGCCCGTTCCGCCTGTACCGATTTAGTCGGTACTAAAATCTGTAGTCGTAGGGAACGGATTTATCCGTTCCGTGTGCTGAAGCTTAGTCGGCACAAAAATCTATAATCGTAGGGGCGGTCACAGACCGTCCCTTTTGCCTTCCCCTGCGTAGCTTGAGGGGAAGGTGTCACCTTTGGTGACGGATGAGGTGTTATTTTAATCTTTGCCGTCAGGCAACACATTTTTTTAGAGGCGCATTCACATTGTACCGATACGTTTATTGCGGTAGCCCGACCTGTAGCAGCTGACGAAACCATCACAGCGGAACGGATGAATCCATTTTTTCAGTGGCGCATTAACGCTATACCAATACATTTCTTGCGTCAGCACGACCGGAAGCTACTGGCAAAACCACAACAAGCGGAACGGGCAAGCCCGTTCCCTACAGGCGACCGCTGGCCGCAGCGGAGAGCTAATAGCCGATATTTAATAGCAGTTGTGCGCGCTTTAATTCAAACCCTCGGCAGGCAAAGCTGCCTGCTCCCCTTGACGGGTGAGCCAATGGGGTGCGGTGCAAAACTCAGCGTCGCGCTAACGTTACGCGAAACGTCACGGTTTCCACCGCACCTTCGACACCGGGCAACCGCAATATGCGTATCCGTAGGTGCCCCAATGCGCCTCTAAAATGATTGACTGTGAGTTTTTGCTATGATATACTAATTTTTAATTTACCGGGCAGAAGCCCACGAATGGAGAGTGTTAGATCCGAAATGGACGATGCCAGTCGATTGTCGCTGATAGTCGTAATTCTGCTTATCCTGTGCGCGGCGTATTTTGCCGTGGCGGAGACCTCGTTTGCCTCGGTCTCCAAGGTCAGGATAAAGGTCCGCGCCGAGCGCGGCGAGGCAAAAGCAATACGGGCGCTGAAGGTGCTCGACAACTTTGACCTTGCGATAACGAGCATACTCATATGCACAAATATCGTACATCTTTCCGCGGCGAGCATAGCTACGCTTGCGGTAACGCGCATGTTCCCGGGCGTAAGCGGCGCGGTTACGATCAGCACGTTTGTAATGACGCTGGTCGTGTTCTTTGCCGGCGAGATGCTGCCCAAGAGCATCGCAAAGAAATACAGCGAGCGGCTGTCGCTGGCGGTCGCGGGTTCGCTGTGGTTTTTCATGACCGTTCTCAAGCCTCTTGCAACGCTGCTGACGGCGATAGGCAATTTCGCCGCAAAGCTTGCCAAGGCCGATCCGCAGATATCCGTCACCGAGGACGAGATATACGATATCATTGAGGATATGACCGAAGAGGGCAGCCTCGATGAGGAGCGCGGCGAGCTTATAAGCTCGGCTCTGCAATTTGCGGAAACGACGGTCGAGAGTATACTTACCTCGCGAGTGGACATAGTCGCGCTTGACATCGACGATCCCGTTGACGAGATGCTCGGCACCATACGCAGCGAAACGCACAGCCGCCTTCCCGTGTACGAGGGCAGCATCGATAATATCATAGGTATACTGTCGATACGCAAATTTATAAAAACATACCTGCGCGAGGGCGAAAAAATGGACGTTCGCGCGCTTTTGGATGAGCCGTACTTCATCCACGGCAGCACGAACATAGACGGGCTGCTTCCGGTGATGAGCAAAAAGCGGCTCAATATGGCCGTGGTTACGGATAACTACGGCGGCACGCTCGGCATAGTGACGGTCGAGGATATCCTCGAGGAGCTCGTGGGCGAGATCTGGGACGAGGACGACGTCGTCGAAGAGCCGTATGTCGCGCTGGATAACGGCGAGTGGGACTGCACCGCCGAGATGACCGTCAGCGACGTTTTCGAGCTTCTGGAGCTTGACGAGGACGACGAGGACGAGTTTACGAATAAGCTCCTGGGCGAGTGGGCCTACGAGCAGTTTGACAATATCCCCTCGGTGGGCGACAGCTTTGAATATGATAACGTTGCCGTCACCGTGTCGGAAATGCGCAATAATCGAATACTGCGGCTGAGGGTGCGCCTCATCGACGAGGGAGGTGAGGAGAAATGACCTGGACATATGTCTGCGGAATAATCGTCTGCATCATCTTCTCGCATATCTTCTCCTCGGCCGAGATGTCTTACTCCTCGTGCAACCGCATGAGGCTTGAAAACGCCCGTGACGACGGCTCGAAGCGCGCCAAGGTCGCGGTGAAGATCGTCGATAACTTTGACGATTCGCTCTCGGCAATACTTATAGGCAATAACCTCGCGAACATAGCAAACTCCTCGCTCGGCTCGCTGCTGGTGCTGGAGCTGTGCAACGGCGATGACAGCTATGCGTGGGTGTCAACGCTCACGATAACGATCCTGGTTATCATCTTCGGCGAAACAATACCGAAGATCATAGCCAAAAGCAGCGCAAACCGTTTGGCCTTGACCTACGCCTACTTTGTGCGCGGCCTGACGATCATATTCATGCCGCTTATCCGCCTTGTCGTCGGACTTATAAAGCTGCTGACGCTGGGGCTCAAGGGCGAAGCGGAGGACACCGACGAGGATGCCGCCGTCGAGGAGCTGAGCTCAATCATAGAGACCGCCGAGGACGAGGACGTCCTTGACGAGGATCGCTCCGAGCTTGTGCAGGCGGCGATAGACTTTTCGGATATAATGGCCTCCGAGGTAATGACCGCGCGTGTTGACGTTGTAGCGTTGGATATCGACGAGGACATGGCCGATCAGATCGAAACGATCGAGAATGCGCCGTTCTCGCGCATCCCGGTTTATGAGGACAGCGTGGATAACGTGATCGGAGTTTTGTATCTCAATCACTTCCTCAAAGCGCTTGCAGGCGACGAGAAGCCGGATATACGCAGTCTGCTCATGCCGCCGTGCTATGTTTATAAAACCATGAAGCTGCCCGCGGTGCTCACAGAGCTGCGCAAGGCAAAGCAGCACCTGGCCATCGTCACCGACGAATACGGCGGAACGTTGGGCATACTGTCGATGGAGGATGTCCTTGAGCAGCTCGTCGGCGAGATATGGGACGATACGGATGAGATAAAGGAAGAGATCCTCGAGCGCTCCGACGGCGAGTTCGAGCTTGACGGCGATATGAGCATCTCCGACTTTATCGACCTTGTCGGCATCCGCGAGCGCGACTTCGAGGCCGAAAGCGAAACCGTCGGCGGCTGGACGATAGAGATGTTCGGCTCGTTCCCCTCGGTCGGCGACAGCTTTGATTATGAAGATCTGCACATCACAGTTCTTGAAATGGACGGACTGCGAGTCGAAAAAGTCCTCGTAGTCAAAAAACCGCCCGAAGCCGATCCCGACGGCGATTAATTTAAATGAAAGCCTTCTCCGTTTTTTCGGAGAAGGCTTTTTGAGTGACTGTATAATCGGCGGCGTTTCGGAAACACTTACACCGAGGTGTTTCCATGTATATAAGAAAAAAGACGTTTATACTCATCATCACATATCTTGCGGCGGCGGTCGTTGCGCTGGGCGCGTACACGGCGGTGCATTTCGGCATGGAGGGCAGCTATCGCCGCACGGCCGAGTACGGCTATGCGCATGCGTTCGAGGAGGTGGTCGGCTCCGTGTCGGCGCTTTCGGATTCGCTGCACCGCGCATCATATGCAAGCGGCGCGGAGCTGTCGGGTCAATTGTGCGCGGATATCTACGGAAGCTGCCTGGCGGCCGAGATGACCATGGCCGTGCTGCCGTTTTCAACGCAGGAGCTGGAGCAGACGGCGGCGTTTATAGGAATTGCCGGCGACTATGCGCGCGGCAGCCTGCGGACCTCGGCGCAGTCGGGCTTTGACGATGCGGCGCGTCGGAACTTTGCCTCGCTTTACAAAACCGCCGCGGCGCTGACGCAGGAGCTGAGCGAGCTGCGCGACGAGATAAACGACGGCGAGGTGCTGCTTGACGAGCCGGAGAACGTGTTTGCAGACTCCGGCGACAGGCTGAGCGCGTCCATGCTCGGGATAGAGGACGGCGTCGGCACGACCGAGCTTGACGGCTACGACGGAAAATACGCAAAAACCGCGCAGAGCACCGGCAAAAAGCCTGTCGCGCAGAGCGAGGCCAAGGCCATTGCCGCCGAGTTCTTCGGACTTGATAAAGATAAGCTCAAAGCTGAATACAGCGCCGAGAACGGCACGGTGTGCTTTGCGTTTAACGGCGGCAGCGTATGCGTCGATGCCGAGGGCAATGTCCTGTCGCTCAGCTCCGAGCGCAGCGTGGCAGGAGACATGGAGTCATCCGAGCTTGAGTCGATAGCCCGCGATTTCCTGACCGCCCGCGGCTTTGGCGAGCTGTATCTTGCGTCGAGCGAGCGATACGGCAGCGTGCAGACAATGAAATTCGAGTGCGTCGAAAACGGCGTGAGGTGCATTGACGACAGTGTGCGCATTTCCGTCGCCGGAGACTACGGCGATATCTATGCCTTCGACGCGGCGGCGCATATCAAAAACCACGGCTCTTACCCGAAGGCCGCTGCCGCTGTGAGCGAGACTGCGGCGCGCGCCGCGATCCCGGAAACGCTGAGCGTTTCGGATGCGCAGCTTTGCTATGCTCCGACGGAGAGTGGGGGCGCGGTCTTGTGCTACGGCTTTGACTGCGCAGGCAGCGGCGGCGAGCGCGTTTTCGTCCTCGTCGATGCGCAGACCGGGCGGCAGTTTGATATAGAGATACTGTGAATACAAAAATGAGACTGCAAAGCGCAGTCTCATTTTCGCGTTCACGATACAAGGAAATCGACCGTCAGCATAAGGCAGAAGCCGAGGAGCATGCAGTAGGTCGAAAGCCGGCCGCTGCCGCGGATGTGGGTCTGCGGCACCATGTCGTCAACTATGACATACAGCATCGTTCCGGCTGCAAAGGCGAGCGCAAACGGCAGTATGCCGCGCGAGAGCGTTATGGCAAAGTAGCCGAAAAACACACCGGCTACCTCGACAGCGCCGCTTATAAACGCAACTATCGCCGCACGCTTTTTGCCCGTTCCGGCTTTCAGAAGCGGCGGTATGATTATCATGGCCTCCGGAATGTTCTGAAACGCGATGCCGCTTGTTACCGTCACGGCGTCGGAGAGGTTTCCCGTTCCGAAGCTCACCCCGGCGGCGATGCCCTCGGGAAAGTGGTGTATCGCAATGGCCGCGACGAACAAAAGCGCGTGCCGGCATGCCTCGTCATTGCCGTTTGTCATGCCCATGCCTCCGGCAAGCCGCGGGCCGACGATGTTTATGCCGCTTAAAAAGAATGCACCGCAGAATATGCCCAGCGGCGTGAGCCACAGCGCCCGCGCGCCGGAAAACTCCACCGACGGCACGACAAGGCCGAGTATCGCCGCGCACAGCATTATGCCTGCCGCCGCGCCCGACAGCGCGTCCTCGACTGCCGGCGGTATATTCTCGAACAGAAAGCCTATCACAGCGCCGACAAGGCTGCAAAGTGCAATTCCTGCCGCCGTAATAAGTACATAAGTCATATAATTCCCCCAATTGCGGTCGATGCATTCTATGCCGCATCGGAAAAATTGTGATTGACAGCGGAGCAAATTTCCAATAGTATAATGTATAAAGTTATACACAAACCTAAAAGGAGTTCAGAGTATGAAAAATATGTCCCGACGCTTTGCGTGTCTTGTGCTTGCACTTTCGCTGTGCCTTGCTCTGCTTGCCGGCTGCGGAAAGGATAAGGGCGGCGCGCCGGATCCCACGCCCGAGGCGACAAAGCAGACCTTTGACCCGGCAGCCTATGTCAGGGGCGGCCTCGACGCCGTGTATCTGGGAGAGTATTCCGACGAATACCTTGCCATGCTCGGCGGCGAGACTAAGGACAGCTGCGATGAGCGCTATGAGCGCGGCATGCAGGTGAGTCTTGAGGTTTTCTGCGAATATTTCGGCATTGATCTTGCGCAGTGCAGCGACGCGACGCGCACCGAGCTTCTCGACCTCATGCGCCGGATGTATAAATGCGCAAAATACGAGATCGGTCCCACGGTGCAGAACGGCGACGGCTACACAGTCTCCGTAACGGTCAGTCCCATTGCTGCGGTCGCGCAGGCGGCGCAGAACGATTACCCCGGCTTTGCGCAGAATGCGGCAAACCGCATTGCCGCCGGGGAGCTGGACAAATCGTCGCAGAGCTTCAAGGACTGGTGGGCAAAGTCGATCTGCGGCATGGTCTCGGCGCGCCTTGCTTCGCCCGAATACCTCGCTGCGCAGACCGTCAGCGTGACTCTTGCAAAAAACGATGGCGGCGCCTACGGCTTTGCAGGCACGAGCCTTTCGGATGTTGACGCGCTGATCGTCTCCTATCCGGCATAAATGAGCAAAAAATCTTCGTATCACTTTCGATACGAAGATTTTTCATTTTAGCGTCATTTTTATGTGCGGTATGCCGTCCTCGTCGCGCAAAACGAGGTGATACGCAGCCTTGTCCGCGTCATCGACCTCCTGATACGGGCAGCTTTGCTCGACCACGAACACCGATACGCGCAATTTGTATATCTCAAACAGCTCCCGAGCGGACAGCTCATTAAGCTCATTAAATTGTTTCACCACAAGTTCCATTTTTTTAGAGGCGCTTTAGCGCACCTACGGATACATTTATCTCCGGTGGCCCGGTTCGTGACATTGGATAAAACCGTGACTGCCACGCAACCCGATAGTGCGCTGCTGAAATTTTTGCCGCACCCCTTTTTAGAGGCGATTTGGCGCATTACCTATACATATATTGCGGTTGCCCGGTGTCGAGGGCGCGGACGAAACCGTATTTGCCTCGCCATACGTTAGCGCGCTGCTGAATTTTGCACCGCACCCCATTGGCTCACCTGTCAAGGGGAGCAGGCAGCTTTGCTGACTGAGGGGTTGAATAAAAAACTATTAACTATCAGCTGTTAGCTCTCAGCTGCGGCTAACAGCCGCTTGTAGGGAACGGCTTTATTGAGGCGGCTGATGCCGCAATTTGAATTACACCTCATCTGCCGCAAGCGGCATCTTCCCCTCAAGGGGAAGACAAAGGGGCCAACGGCAAACTCCTATGTCGCACTAATGTTGCGCGAGAGTTTCCCGGTTTACTCCACAGTTCCGAACCGGGCAAAAAACTCAGCACCGCACTGATGTTGCGCGAGGCAACTACGGCTTTGCCGGCACCTTCGATACCGAGCTACCGCAATATACGTATCCGCAGCTGCGTCAATTCGCCTCTAAAAAATGTTGGTGGTGGAGAGGTAGGCGGCGACGTTTGTGACCTTGCCGTGCTCGAAGGTAAGCTCGATGCTCACTCTGCCCTTTTCCGCGCGGCAGGAGTTAAAGCCGCCGTCGGTCATTTTGTATCTTAAGTCGAGCAGCGCCGTTTTCGCGTCAAGCTCATCGTCGCCGACGCGGATGCCGAGAACGGAGTAAGACTTCTCGGCCGAGGAAAAGCCGACCACGCCGTAACCGCCAAGCCCGGAATCGGGGTGCTTGCCGAGGTAATAGCGCGTGTCGGTACCGGCCTGCATTATGCCCTCGCCGCGCTCGTCGGAGAACCATTCGAAGCCGTCAGCGTCATACTGCTTTGCGTCGTCTGCGCTGCGGATGTAGTCGATCGAGCCACCCAGCCGCCAGTCGGTGAGCGAGCGCGTGTTGAACTGGGCAAGCTCAAACGTTCCGAACCATGTGAACGCGGCGCTCAGCAAAACCGCGGCCGCAAGCAGGATTATTATTGCAAGCTTTAGTGTTTTTTTGGATATCCTTTTATGAAACGGCATGTAAAATGCTCCTTTGAATCGTTGTAGATCGATCTGACGTTTCTGACTAAAATATCATAACATTTAATGATGAAAAGTCAATAACGGACACTTACTCGAAAAATTAATATTTTGTAAAGAACAAGATTGTCAATAATGCACTAAATAATTTGCGGATTTTATGCTAAAACGTCAAATGTTAAGGCGTGGCAAAATTCATGCTTCAAGTTCGGCATATGACTATGTTATAATAATTTACATCGGCACAACCGAAAAATTTTTATCAGGAGGAGCAATATGAAAAACACCAAGAAACTCCTTTCTCTGCTTCTGGTCATCGCCATGATATTCGCTCTGGCGGTTCCGGCATTCGCAGAAGGGGAGACCCCATCTATGGCAGGCAAAACCGTTATTGTACACTCGAACGACGTTCACGGTGCGATAGCCGGCTATGCAAACATTGCTGCACTTGCGGCGGAGTATGAAAGCCAGGGCGCCAAGGTGATAGTTGCCGATGCAGGCGACTTCAGCCAGGGCAAGGTCGAGGTCAGCTCGAACAAGGGCCTGAACGCGGTCAAGATGATGAACGCGGCAGGCTACGACATCGCCACCCTCGGCAACCACGAGTTTGACTACGGCTATGCTCAGCTCAAGGAAAACCTCAAGGAAGCAACATTCAGCACCATCTGCTGCAACATCCTCGACGAAAACGGCAAGCCCGCATTCGAAGGCAGCAAGGTATTTGACATTGACGGCCTGAAGATCGGCTTCATCGGCGTCAACACGCCCGAAAGCCAGACCAAGGCAAACCCGGCGCTCATAAAGGGTCTGACCTGGCTCGCAGGCGCCGACATGGTCAAGGCAGTTCAGGCCGAGGCCGATAAGCTTAAGGCCGACGGCACCGACGTTATCGTCGTTCTGTCTCACCTGGGCGTTGATTCCGAAAGCGAGCCCAACCGCTCGACCGACCTGTGGGCAGGACTCACCGGCGTTGACTTCATCATCGACGGCCACTCTCACAGCGTTATGGAAAAGGGCGATAATAACGAGCCCATCCAGTCCACCGGCACCGCATTTGAAAACGTCGGCGTTATCGTTATCGACAATGCCACCAAGAAGATCGAAAAGAACATGCTCGTCAAAGTGACCGAAGACTCTGCAAAGGACGAGGCAGTCGCAAAGGCAGCTCAGGACATCACCGACGCTATCAACGCCGAGTACGGCGCGGTCTTCGCAAAGAGCGAGGTCGAGCTTAACGGCGACAGAAGCTACAGCAGCAAGACCGACCTCTACGGCAACCGCGACGGCGAGACTAACCTCGGCGACCTCATCACCGACTCCATGGTATGGTCGGTCAAAAAGACCGGCGGCGTGACGGTTGACGAGAAGAACATCGTTGCAGTCACAAACGGCGGCGGCATCCGCGCGGCGATCAAGGCCGGCGACGTCACCAAGAAGGACGTAAACACCGTTCTGCCCTTCGGCAATACCATCGCAGTCGTCTATGTCACCGGCGCAGAGCTGCTCGAGGCTCTCGAGGCTTCGACCTACTGCTCGCCCGACAGCGCGATCGGCGGCTTCCCCCAGGTTTCCGGAATAAACTACACCGTCGATGCATCCAAGGCATATGACGCAAACGACACTACCTATCCCGGCTCGACCTACTACGGTCCCAAGACCATAAACCGCGTTACCATCGACAGCATAAACGGCCAGGCGTTTGACGCAAAGGCGACCTATGCGGTCATCACCAACAACTTCCTTGCAGCCGGCGGCGATACCTACTATGCATTCGCCTCCGCAAGCGCTCAGTTCGACACCGGCATTCCTCTTGACGAGGCACTGATGGACTACATCACCACCGAGCTCAAGGGCATCATCGGCGAGCAGTACAAGGCTCCGCAGGGCCGCGTCAGCTACACCGAGCCGTTCACCGACGTGACGGCAGGCGTATACCACGACGCTATCATGTGGGCATACAAGAGCAAGATCACGACCGGCGTGACCGAAACCACCTT
>ENA-UOJJ01003827-UOJJ01003827.1-human-gut-metagenome-genome-assembly--contig:-CS66-NODE-3827-length-15329-cov-19.106455_pt1 | contig 15329 bp, 10 predicted proteins | sample MGYA00242343_ERZ723890 | MGnify/ENA metagenome assembly ERZ723890 | reverse complement strand
AGGAAGCAGCCCAGCAGTCGCTGGAGCATTGCAGCCAGTCCATCCTGACCAGCGGCCTGACCTTCTTCGCCGCCACCGTCGGCGTGGCGGCCATCAGCAAGATGGAGCTGCTGAAGAGCATCTGCCTGCTCATCTCCCGCGGCGCACTCATCAGCATGGCTGTCATCCTGATCGTCCTGCCCGCTGCCCTGATGCTGCTGGACTGGATCATCCGCCACACCACCCTGCACTGGCTGGTCCCCGAACCCGCCTCGAAATCTGAAAAGGAGTAATCACCATGAAGAAATCGCTTCGTTTCGCCAGTGCGGCGCTGGCGCTGACTCTCGCCGCCAGCATGACGATGCCTGCCTTTGCCGCAGGCAAGTCCGATTTTGCCAAGTCTGAGAACGTCTACGCGGTCATGAACGCCGATGGCTCCATCAAGAGCACCACCGTCAGCGAGCATCTGTACAACGCCAACGGCCTGTCCGGTGTGACCGATGTCTCTTCCCTGACCGACATCCAGAACACCGAGAGCGATGCCGCCTTTACCCAGGACGGCGAAAAGCTGGTCTGGAACACCGACGACACCGACGTCTATTATAAAGGGACCACCGACCGTGACCTGCCCATCTCGGCCAAAGTCACCTATACGCTGGACGGCGTGACCGACAGCCTGGAGAACCTGATGGGCAAGAGCGGCCACCTGACCATTCAAATCGACCTGACCAACAACGAGACCGGCACCGTGAATGTCAACGGCACCGACCGCACCATCGTCACCCCGCTCATCACGGCGGTGGGCGTCATCTTTGGGGAGGACGCCTCCAATGTGACCGCTGAGCACGGCGTGATCGAGTCTGCCGCCAAGAGCAACGTGGCCGCATTCGTCACCCTGCCTGGCGTGAAGGATTCACTGTCCGGTCTGCTGCCGGAGGACCTCTCTACGGTGGAAGATTATTTGCAGGACAGCGTGACTGTGGAAGCCGATGTGGAAAATCTGGCAGCTCCGCAGATCATGCTGGCCGCAGCCACCAGCCCCGATGCGCTGGGCACGGACAATGTCTTTGACCTTGACAGCATCAACGAGCTGACCGACGGCATCCAGCAGCTGAACGACGCCATGAGCCAGCTCATGGACGGTGCGTCTCAGCTGGAAGACGGCGTCTCGCAGCTGGCCGGCGGTACGCTGGCTCTGCTGGATGGTGCATCCCAGCTGAAGACCGGTGTTGCCACGCTGGACAACGGCCTCGGCCAGCTGACCAACGGCCTCGATACCCTGACCTCCAACAATGCCGCCCTGAATGCTGGTGCCCAGCAGGTGGCCGACGGCGTTCTGGCTTCCGCAAACAAGACCCTGATGGAAGGCGGCCTCATCGACACCCCTATGACCTGGGACAACTATGAAGCCGTCATCGACGAAGTCCTGACCATGAACGACAAGACGCTGGCCGCTGCCCGCAAGAAGATGGTCCGCACCATCTGGGAGCAGGCCCCCAGCTTCAAGGACAGCCAGCTCGACCTGGCCCTCTACCTCTCCGCGACCAAGACCAACCATGACCTGGAAGCCGCCCTCCGCCTGATGCAGAGCTACGACCCCTCCATGATCTGCGGTCTGGTGCAGCTGCTGACCAATGCCGACGCCCAGCAGATCGCCCACGAGGAGCTCAAGCTGCAGGCCGAGAACAGCGACGATATCGCCAGCGTCCGCGCCCTGAAGACCAGCCTGAGCCAGATCCAGTACTTCGTTTCCAGCGTCAACCAGTACACCAGCGGCGTCGCCACTGCGGCCGACGGTGCCCACTCTGCCAAGGACGGCAGCGCCCAGCTGGCCTCCGGCAGCAAGACCCTTTACGATGGCGTGAACACCCTGAACAACGGCGTCAGCCAGCTGACCGACGGTGCCACCCAGCTGAGCGATGGCCTGGTCCAGTTCAACGAGGAGGGCATCTCCAAGCTGACCGGCTCGCTGGACACCGACCAGATCCACGCCCTGAAGACGGTTCTGGACGAGATGACCAGCCGCCTGGAGAACTACACCAGCTTCGCCGGTGCACCGGAAGGCGCTTCTTCCAACGTGAAGTTCATCTACAAGACCGGTGAGACCGTGGCCGCCGCCGAGAATACGGCTGTGGCCGAGACCACCACCCAGGAGGGCAACTTCTTCACCCGCCTGTGGGAGCGCATCGTGAATCTGTTCAAGTTCTGAACACTTTGAAGTAGAAGTAAAACAGGAACGCCCCCTGGTATCGCAGCGATACCAGGGGGCGTTCTGCTGCCATTTGGCAGGATGAATGTTCTCAGAACCAGTTGATGTCCACGATGACCAGCTCCGGCGGATTGTTGATGCGGGGGACTGGCGTACCCTTGCCGTCACCCAGACCGCGGCTGATGATGAGGGAGGTGTCGCCGATCTGATGCAGACCCTCGGTCAGCGTTGGCAGAACGCCCTGATCCGGCGTGTAAAGCCCGCCGATGCCGGGGATGCGGATCATTCCGCCGTGGGTGTGGCCGCAGAGCGCCAGATCGACCGGCACATCAGAGAAGAAGCCGTCCTCCAGAAAATATTCCGGGTAGTGGACCAGCAGCAGCTTGAAGGCATCCAGCTGCTCAAAACTCTCGAAATATGCACTGGCGTACCGCTCGTAGGAAGCGGGTGCTTCGGCCACGCCGCCGATGGCGATGGTGTTGCCGTTGACCTCCAGCGTCTCGGTCTCGTCTGCCAGGAAGTGGACGCCGATGGCCTCCAGATCTGTCCCGATGGGGGAGTTGTGAAAAACGATCTTGGGCCATTCGTGGTTGCCGGGCACGTAGTACACCGGCGCGATCTTGACCAGCTCGGTGCACAGGTCGGTGACGACGGAATAGTCGTCCACCAGTTTGTCGTTCATGTCGCCGGTGATGGCGATGATGTCCGGCTTGAGCGCGGTGATCCGCTCGATCAGATCCGCATTGTGGTCGCCGAACTCATGCAGATGCAGATCGGACAGCTGCACGACCCGGACGTTCGAGGTCAGCTTGTCGGACTGGACCTGATAGTAGCTCTCGACAAAGCTCTGATGTTTTGCAATGAGGGTGAAGATGCCCCACAGGGCCGCCAGCAGCACCGCCAGCCCCAACACGAACTGAAGGATGCCCAGGACGATCTTTTTCAAAGGGCCGAAACGGGCCTTGCGGGGCGCGTAATGAGAAGCCAAAATGTATCACTCCTGTCTGGTTCTTGAGCGCAGTGCCTCACGCAGCAGTGCGCGGATGGAATAGGCATTGTTGGCCTTGCTCTCCGAAATGCCGATGGTATATGCGTAGGTCGCCTCGGTGCTCTCGGCGTTGTAGGCCGCGATGAGGCGGTGGAAGTAGTCGGCAAAGCTCTCGGCGTCCTCCATCCGGCACTGGTCGAAGAAGCCGATGAACTGCTGGCCGCCGTTGTAATAGATGGTGCCGCAGGTGGCCGAGGCTTCCTTCAGGAAGCCGGCAAACTGGCCCAGCATCGCGTTGCCGCGTTCGCGGCCATAGACGGTGTTGATCTGGCTCAGGTTGGCCAGCTCCACCACCACACAAACGGTATCGTCCGGCAGGACGCGGCCGCTGTTGTTTCGGATGAACAGATCGCAGGCGGTGCGGTTGGGCATATCCAGCGACTGCTCGGTGAAGAACATGTATTCCATAAAGTCCTGGATACGGCCCAGCAGGATGGCGCCGCAGACGCCCAGGATGAAGAAGACCGCAACGCCCAGCAGGATATACAGCTTGACGTTGATCTTCTCGCTGACCGTGGTGCTGGCCAGAACGCCCAGGTTGACCGCGCCACAGTATTCGTTGTACTCCTTCATGGTGATGGAGAGGCTCTCATACAGGGAGTTCAGCTGGCTCTGCAGGGCGTCGATCTCCTGCTCCACAGACTGCTTGGAGAAGGCCTTGTTCTCGCTGGAAACGTCCGTGGAGTCGGCCGCATCCTGGAACACGTCGATGATATACTGGCAGTAGGCAGCGTCGATGACGTTGTTGGACTTGCGGTTCAGGATCGTCACGTAGTCGCTGATGAGGGTGTCGTAGACGGTGGTACGGTCTACTTTGGTGTCATACTCGTAGACATCGCTCAGCACGAAGCCGCCGGCGTCATCCTCGGTGCCGGTCCGGGCTCCTTTTTGATAGTAGAGGGCGCCGTCCTTGTTCTTGTTGCCGTAGCTCTGGATGACTTCCAGTACGGCGGCGACCTTCTCGGTGTCCACATCGCCTTCCATGATGTAGGTGTTGTAGCGCTCCTGGTATTTTTTGAGCAGGACTTCCCGGTTCTGTGTCAGCTTGCCGCCCAAAATCTCGGAGAAGAGATAGGGGATCTCAACGTCGCCGACGTAGTTGTACTCATCGAGCAGGTCCGAGAGAGACATCCCGGTGTGGGAAGAGATGAACTCCGGGTGCGATTTCTGGCAGTTGATGAGGTTGGAGGAGATCTCGGAAACGGTGTTTTTCAGGATCTCCGCCTGTTCGAGGTAGTCGTAGCCATGGCCGTCCAGCGCAGAGGCATTGTTGGGGATGGTGTAATAGTCCACGTATTTTTCGCCGAAGCTGGCAAAGTAGCAGCTCAGGATCTCATCCAGCATGGTGCGGGCGTACTCGGTGTCGTAATTGCTGCTGAGCGAGAGCGTGACGAGGTATTCGGTGGATTGGTATTCCTCCACGTCCTCACCTTTTTCAATTTTGGCCGCCTGGGTCTTGGCCACATCGTCGGGCACGATGGGGGTGACCGTGCCACCGGAGCGGATGGTATCCACGTTGACGGTCAGGTCCAGATTTTCAATGGCCTGCTTGACGACGGAAGAAGAGAAGATCTCCGAAACATCCAGCTCGCCGCCGCTGGGGGTCTTGCCGTCCTCGGCCTGGGAGTAGTTGTATTTGATGATGGACTGCGCCGTATAGGCCTGGTTGGTGGTGGCATAGCGCATGAAGAACACGCCTGCACAGAACGACATTAGCGCGATGAGCGGCCACCATTTTTTCAGATATCGGATGATGTTAAAGCTTTTCATTTCGTTTTGTCCTTATCGCGGATGACTTTGCTCTTGGCGAGGACCCAGGCGCAGAGTGCACAGAACGTGACACCGCCGGTCAGGATCATCCACTTGATGCTCAGCTCGTCGGCCAGAGAACGTTGCTCGAAACTGATGGTCAGGTAGTTTTTGGTCTTGTAGCGGATGTATTCCTTGTTGAGGATCCGGGAGGTCTCGATGAGGTTCTCCAGCTTCTGCTTCATATCCTGGATCATGCTCTCGGCGGTCGCAATGTTGGAAGGCGTATTGGCCGTCTGGGCACTCATCTGGCGGATGGCGTATTCGTTTTTCTGGATGATGGCCATCGTATCGTTGGCGGAGTCGTTGGCGCTCTCGGCCGCCGAGGCCTGGTAGTCGATGGCGACCTTGGTGCGGGACATATAGAAGTTGTTCTGGGTGTCCAGCGTGGGGATCAGAACAACGGCAGTCAGGGCCGAGTCATAGATCTCGATGGTGTGCAGGCGGTTCTGGTATTCGGCCATGAGTTTCTGGTAGCTGATGTTCTTCAGAAAGTTCTGGTATTCCAGCTTGCTGATGTAGCGCTCCCGGTTTTTGGAGAGGCCGCTCTGCAAAACATAGGAATCGTATTTTTCAAGGTCGATGCTGGTGAAATTGTCCACCTTCTGGCGCAGAGAAGTGAAGGTCTCGCCGGTGAGTTCGGAGCGGAAGGTGCCGTTCTCCTTGGCGTTGGTGTTCAGGAAGCGGTGGAGCTTCTGGCACTCCTTATCAAAGAAGGAGCCGATCTCCATGTACTCCTGCTTGTCGCACTCGGACCAATCGGGGGAGATGCCCATCTCGACGTAGGTATAGTCCTCGTAGAAGGCCTCTTTGTAGGACTCGACGATCAGGCTGAGCATATCTCTGGCCGAGATGCGGGGGCCGATCTCGTCGTTCTTTTCGTAGGTGATGGTGTAGGTGGTGGCGATCTTATAGCTCGTGGTGTCGGAGGGCAGCTGCATTCCGTTGACATTGGCAGCCCAGGCCGTGATGTTTTCGGCCATATCCTGCGCGGTGACCTGGCCTTCGAGGCCGGCCTTCGCGATGGCGCGGTCCAGCACGTCGTCCGATTTGATGAGCGAGATGTTGAACCGGGTGTTGTTGGGGTAAAGCCCTCTGGTGGCTTCCTCGTAGTTCAGGGCGATCATCATCTTTGCGGTGCGGGCTTTCAAGTGGTACATCACAAAGCTGGTGGAGCACATCACCAGAAGGATAAGGGCCAGGTAGAGGAGGCGGTGCTTCCACAGCCCCTGGAAGAGAAGTTCGACCAGCGCCCAGAACTTACTTTTTTGCGGGCGGTTCGGTTGGTTTGTTTTGGGAGATGGCATGGTTGTAGATCACCTCGTTTCGATCCAGCTGCTTCATGGCGTGGCCGATGGGCAGCAGCATGAAGACCGTGTTCATATAGCAGTAAAAGGCGGTGTTGTCGGTCGCGTAGGTCACAAACGCATAAATGGTGCAGTACAACAGCAGGAAAGCGGTCTCGGTGCCGTACTGCTTCTGGCACCAGACGACCTTGCCCTGCCAGCTGAGCCAGATCCAGAAGGAAAAGCCCCAGAAGCCAAGCTCAATGTACATGGTCACAAGGTCGTTGTGCATCCCGCCGAAGTCGTGGGTGCCAAAGACGCCGATGCCCGCTGCGTTCATGATGCTGATATACCGCGTGACCCAGCCGATGCCGTAGCCGCGGAACGTAGGGCTGAAGGAATATAGGTCGGTGAAGGCTTCGTACAGGCCCTCGCGGCCCATGGTGTCGATGCCCAGGGTGTCCACCGTCCAGCTGAACAGGCCCGACCAGATGAAGAAGACGTAGAACAGGCAGATGGCGATGGCGAAGATGGAGATGGAATGGAGCACAAAGTTCTGCCCCTTGGGCTTGAGCCGGGTGATGAACAGGTGCATCAACAGCACGCCGAGCATACCGATGAGGGCGATGCGCTTGAGACCCAGATAGAAGAAGCCCGCCGCCAGTGTGAGATGGACGACCCGCCGCCAACCTTTTTCAAAGAGGGCGTAATAGAGGACCATCAGCCCGAACCCGAAGGTCAGGTCGTGGACTTCCAGCGCCTTGATGGGCGCATTGGTGTCCACGCCGCCGGATTTGGCAAAGGCGATGAAGCCGGTGATGAACTCGCTCAGACCGTAAGGCCGGAGGCTGTCGAACACCAGAATGCAGACATTGGCGATGCACATGCCGTAGAAGGTGTAGTCGATGGCTTTGCCGCCGAACAGATACACCGCCGCGCACATCGAAGTAAGCGAGATCATGTGGTAGAGGATGGTGGAACACCCGCGGGACATGTAGTTCAGCTGCTGGAAATCCAGCGACCAGACAAGCATGGACCACGCCGCCATCATCACAAAGGGAATGAGAAAGATGATGTAATATTCCCCGATGAGGGGCAATCGGTTGAAGTCTCCGGTGATGAGCAGAAAACAGGCGGCCAGGCCGACCACGGCGGCCTGCACCAGGTACTTCATGAACCAGGGCAGGCCCATGCCGCGGTACCAGAACCCGATGCCCATCATGGCAATGTAGAGCAGCGGCAGCCAGAACGGCCGCTGCGCCGGTTTCCGCTTCAGGAATTGTGTTCCTCCATACTGCGCAAGATACTCCCAGTTTCCGCTGCCATATCCCCCAAAGAGTAGTTTCATAAAACTTGGCATCTGCCCTCCTGTGCGAGCCTGCGGGCAAGCCGCGGCTCTTCGCGTTCGTTCAGTTCAAAAGCTCCACGATGGCCTGATAGTTGCGGGCACAGTTCTGGTCATCCACCTGGTCGAACAGCGCATCCACACGCTTTGCGTAGAAGGGGGATATCGTGCCGTTCTGGGCCAGAGCGCGGTCCAGCTCCCGGAAGAGCGCTGCCTGCTCGGTGACCACAGGCCCGAAGCCGTCGTCCCGGTAGCTGAAGTAGCCGACGTCGTGGTGCACGCCCCAATACTGTGCCTCATCGAACTGGTAATAGAGGAGGGGCTTTTTCATATAGGCAAAATCGAACTGTACGCTGGAAAAATCGCTGACCATGACAGCGGATTCCATCAGAAGGGTCTGCACATCGGCCTCACCCAGCGCCGCGATCTTTACCCGCGGGTTGGCGGTGTGGAAGCTGCTCAGAAAACGCTGCACCTCGAAATGAGGGTAGAAGACGGCCTCATAGCCGTGCTTCTCCAGCAGCGCCTCCAGCTCCGGGCTGGCGATGACGTCCTGCCAGTGCCGGAAGTAGTCGCTCTGCTCGAACTCGGCCTGGGTCTTCCGCTCGATGGCGTAGGTGCGCCAGGTGGGCATCAGCAGCAGCTGGCGCTTGGTCTCGTGGGGGCGCAGCAGGGCGTCAAACCGGCACAGACCCAGCCGTTTGACAATACCAGCTGGATAATGATAGGCGGATTCTACAAAATCCCGCTCTTTTTGCAGGGAGCAGACGAAAAGGTCGGTGCGGATGTTGGGGTAGTGATACCATTTCATGTCGTCGATGATGACCCCATGCTGCAAAAAGGCGCGGGGGCCATGGACCACATGGAGCTTGTCGAGCATGTAGTAGCTGTCGATCTCCGGGGTGTAGCCCAGCACATGGGTACTGATCTTAATCTCCGATGCGGCGCAGAGCAGATAGTGCTTCCAGCTGCGGTAGGGCACGACCCGGCCCAGCGCCTGCACCCGCTCATAGTCCGGCAGGGTGGGGTCTGCCACGAACCAGCTGTTCAATTCAGGATGCTCCCGGTTCAGGTAGGCAAAGATGTGGTAGCCATTGTCCCGCGCTTCGCGGCCCCGCTCGGAGACGAGCCAGACATGCCGGTAATCCTTGTTCCAGCACTTCAGAACGGCAGCACAGCAGGTGGCAGTCTCGTATTTCAGGAGTTCCCGCAGCAGATGGAAGGCGCGCCGGGTCTTTCGCAGCAGATCGTTCATAGACGTCGTTCCTTTACATTCAGTTGATAATATAGAGAAAATTCCGATTCGTCAGGCGTTCTTCACCACATCGCCATACAGGGCCAGCAGCTGGTCGCAGTAGCGCTCCAGCGTCATCATGCGGTCTTTTTTCTGGATGCAGTGGGCCGACATCTCGGCCAGCAAGGGCTTGTCTGCATAGAGCGCCCGGATCTTTTCCGCGTAGGCGGCCGGGGTGAAGGTGTCGTTCAGGATGCCGGTGCGGCCCTCTTCCACCAGTTCCGGGATGCCGCCGATCCGGTTGCAGAGCACCGGGGTGCCGAGGGATTGAGATTCCAGCAGAGCCAGCGGGCAGTTTTCGTACCAGATGGACAGGTGCAGGGTGAACAGCGCCCCGGCCACGAGGTCTTCAAGCGCTTTGCCGGTCTGGAAGCCGACGTACTTCACGTTGGGCAGGGTGCAGTTTTTGCACAGATCCTCCATGGGGCCGCTGCCCGCGATGACGAAGGGAATGTCCGGCAGCAGCTTGCAGGCTTCGAGGATACGGTCGATGCCCTTTTCCTCCGAGAGGCGGCCGAAGTAGAGAACATAATCCCCCTTTTCGGCAGGGGCAGCCGCAGCGACCCGGCTCAGAAAGTTGTGCAGCATCACCGTCTTGCCCCGGAAGCGGGGGACGGTGAGGAGCTTCTCCTCCAGAAACGCACTGGGGCAGATGAAGCGGTCGATCTTGTCGTAGACGTGATTGCACTCGTAAAGGGTGCCCTCCACGGCACCGATGAGGCTCTTGGGCAGCGAGCCGTGGATGCAGCGCTTTTTCACGCAGGGCCACTTGCTTTTTTTGCCCATGCAGGCTTCGCAGAGCTTTTTGGAGTTGAACTCCATCATCATGTGGTTGGGGCAGAGCATCTGCACATCGTGCACCGTCTGCACCATGGGCACCCCGCATTCTGCCCCGGCGCAGATGACCGAGGGTGTCAGCTGGAAATTGATGTTGTTGAAATGGATGAGGTCGGGCTGGAACTGCCCGATGACCTGCTTCAGCTTCCGTTTCGCCTCAAACGAGTAGAGGATGCGGAAGGGGTAGAGCAGTTTTTCCGGCCCGGCGTTGTGAAAGTCCATATTGGTGGTGGCGAGGTGCAGGGCATTGCCGACGGTGTTTTTTTCGTCGTACATGCCAAAATATTCGACCTCGTGGCCCCGGCGGGTCAGTTCCTCGCCGATCTTGAGGAAATAGGTCTCTGCACCGCCGCGGGGGTAGAGAAATTTATTGACGAATAAGATCTTCACAGGGTCCAGCCTTTCGTTGCGAAAAGTAGAATCGGAGGATTTCTATATAATAGGTATAAATAAACAATTTAATAATAGCATCATCCCTCTTTTTCTGCAAGATGTATTCACAAAATCACCGCAATTTGGCGGGGCAAACGGCCCAAAGCCGCAAAAAACCGTGGGCGGCGGAATGGCATCTTCCGCGCCCACGGTTTGTCAGAGGTGGATATTCGGTCAAAGATCGTAAAGTGCGTTCAAAAATTTACTGCAAAGTGCTCGGTGCGTCGCTCAGGTTGTGCACGATGCCGTACCAGCGGCAGCTCGTCTGTGTGCTCAGGTCCACATCGCTGAACTTGGTCACGCCCGAACCGTTGATGTCCGCGCCAAAGACCTTGTACATCGCCTGCCCGGTCGGGTTGGCCGGGAAGACATAGGCTGGCAGGTCGGTGGGCCAGGTCTCGGCAGCAATATACCATCGGAAGTTCGTGATATAGGCAAGGGTCCGCCCGTCGTAGAATTTGAATCCTCTCTGGTAGGTGTCGCAGTAGCAGTCCGAGAAGCGGGGGCCGTTCACGCGAATGTACGCAAAAACGGTGTTCTCCATCAGGGCCTTTTGGGTATCGTGGTCGCTGTGGTCGAAATCGTAGCACCAGGCGTGGATGTTGTGGAAGATGCTACTGCCGTTGCACGAGAGCGCCGTCTTCACGTTCAGGATGACGATATCAGTGTACATGGAGTCACCGGTGTCATAGATGCCCACCGCGTTCTGGTATGTCAGCGCTGTCTCGATCAGGCAGTTGCGCACCATCAGCTCATACGAGAGGTTGCTTGCCACCAGACCTTCTGTCTCCATGGACGCATCCTCGAATTTGCCGCAGATACCGTACCGCTGGAAGTTCTGGATGGAGATGTGGTCGATCAGGGTGCATTTCTGCCGTGCCACAGCGATGCAGTCGTCCGCCTTGAAGTTTGCGTTGACCTTGCCGTTGCCCCGGATGAACATGTCCTGACGAGGGTGTCCAATGGGTGTCATTTTGCCACGGATCTCGATAAAGCGGTTCACTTTGGTGGCCGCCGTGCACTTCAGCTCAGCGTTGTCGAGCACCATATAGCAGAAGTCGATCACCAGCTTGCCGGAAAACGCATACACGCCCTTCGGGAAATACAGCGTTTCGCCGGGGCGCGCGGCCACCAGATCGTTGAATGCGGCCAGGTTGTCGGTGGTTCCGTCACCCTTGAAGCCGTAGTCCAGCACGTTCAGCATTCCGCTGCCGCCTGCGCTCAGAGAAGTGCCATTCAGGTCGTATACCATATCAGTTTGCCTCCATCAGTGTCGTGATCTGTGCATCGGTCAGCGCCGTGTCAAATACCCGGAAATCATAAACCGTGCCATTGAAGAACCGGTCCTTTGTCGTGCCGTCTCCCCAGCCCGCACCGAGGAGCAGCGGATGCTCCACCGTCTTGTTCGCAGCATAGTTCGGGATATTCTTCCATTCGGTCATGGAACCGTAAGACAGGAACCGGAACTGCGTCCCCTTGATCTGGAGCAGAAACTTCATTTTCTTCCCGGATTCAATCTTGACAAAGTGACTGGCATAAGTGAACACGTTCACGCCTACCGTTCCATTGGTCCATGTGGCAACTATAATGCCCCTTCGATCATCGGTGGAATCGGTGAAGCAATCAAGCAACGTTGTCACCGCACCGGCTGTACTGTCCGCTACTGTAAAGGTGGCGTACACCGTCAGATTCATGCCAGTGTCAATGGTTGCGAATGGCTTGATTCCGGTGTCGATACATTCCTTATTGGCCGGTACAAAGGTTTTCTGAGCTTCCAGTTTATAACGCGGCGTCGGCAGGCCGCTGATGGGGGTGTCCGGCTGGCTGGGGGGATCTGGCTGGCTGGGCGTGGGCGGGACATCGGGCAGGCTGCTGCCGCTCCAGAGTGCGGCCAAGGCGTTGTAGTGGGGCAGCATCTCGCCGTTGTCATAGACGGCGTGGCGGAACAGCGCAAGGATGAGCCCGCGCTCCTCGTCGGACAGGCCGGATGCGGCGTTGCGAAGCTCCCGCTTGACCTGCTGCAAAAACTGCTGCCAGGCCGGGGTGCCCGGTTCGGGCAGGGTTGGGTCTGTGGTGCCGGAGTTGCTCAGCACCCTGTAGGGGACGCTGGCGCTGGTCACGGTGCGGGTGCCGTCGGAGCCTTCAAAGGTGACGGTCCCGCTGCCGCCCTGCGCGGTGACGAGGGCAGGCACTTCGACGGCCCCGTCGGCCACAAGGGTGGTCAGCGGCCCGGCCGGACCGGGCAGATGCCAGAACGCCACAACGGTGGTGCCGTCCCACTCGCCGGAGCAGACGACCCGCAACCGATAGACGCCGGTGTTGTGCGCGTAGCCAAGCAGAAGCCCGCCGGAATAGCCCGAAAGGACGGCGCGGCCGTTGGAGCAGAGCGTAATTTGTTGTTCGATCATAGAAAACCTCCCATCTGTAAAAAAGATCAAGTGCAAGCAGGAACAGGAAAAAACAGAACGCTGCCCTGTGCAGGGAAAACGGCGCTAGGGGGAACGATCCATTCGCTTCGCCTCCTTTTGGTTGTGAAATGGCTGCGTTTGCGTGTGAAATCAGTATAAATCAACAACAGCAAGTTGTCAATACGAAATTTGAAGATTTTGCAGCGTGGGGCCGGATGCGTTGCAATCGCGCGGCCGGTGCGTTATAATACAACCACACAGGCACGACCAGGAAGCCCAGGGGATGTGGTGTAAGAAAGGAACGTGGATATGAACTATATCATGGCGCTGGATGCCGGGACGACCTCGAACCGCTGCATCCTGTTCAACAAGGCGGGCGAGATGTGCAGCGTGGCTCAGAAAGAGTTCACCCAGTATTTCCCGAAGCCGGGCTGGGTGGAGCATGACGCAAACGAGATCTGGACCACGCAGCTGGGCGTGGCGCTCTCGGCCATGAACCAGATCGGGGCCAGCGCGTCGGACATCGCGGCCATCGGCATCACGAACCAGCGCGAGACCACCATCGTCTGGGACCGTGAGACCGGGGAGCCGGTCTATCATGCCATCGTCTGGCAGTGCCGCCGCACCAGCGCCTACTGCGACGAGCTCAAGGCGCGGGGCCTGACCGAGACCTTCCGGGCAAAGACGGGTCTGGTCATTGACGCATACTTCTCCGCCACCAAACTGAAATGGATCCTGGACAACGTGCCCGGCGCGCGGGAAAAGGCCGAGGCCGGGCGGCTGCTGTTCGGCACGGTGGAGACCTGGCTTATCTGGAAGCTGACCTGCGGCCGGGTCCATGTGACCGACTACACCAACGCCAGCCGCACGATGCTGTTCAACATCCATACGCTGGAGTGGGATGAGGATATCCTGCGGGAACTGAACATCCCGCGCTGTATGCTGCCCACGCCCATGCCGTCCAGCTGCTTCTACGCAGAGGCCGACCCGATGCACTTTGGCTCGGGCATCAAAATTGCAGGCGCAGCGGGCGACCAGCAGGCCGCGCTCTTCGGGCAGACCTGCTTTTCGGCGGGTGAGGCGAAGAACACCTTCGGCACCGGCGGCTTTCTGCTGATGAACACCGGCAAAACGCCGGTCGTCTCGAAAAACGGCCTTGTCACGACCATTGCGTGCAGCAGCGGAAAAAGCGTGAATTATGCGCTGGAAGGTTCCATCTTCGTGGCCGGTGCGGCCATCCAGTGGCTGCGGGACGAGCTGCGGCTGCTGGAAGAAGCCCGCGACTCCGAGTATATGGCCCGGAAGGTGAAGGACACCAACGGCTGTTATGTGGTGCCCGCCTTCACCGGCCTCGGTGCGCCCCACTGGGATCAGTACGCCCGCGGAACCATCGTGGGCCTGACCCGCGGCTGCAACAAAAATCACATCATCCGCGCCACGCTGGACAGCCTGTGCTATCAGGTGAACGATGTCCTCCACGCCATGGAGGCCGACTCCGGCATCGCCATGAAGGCCCTGAAGGTGGACGGCGGTGCCTGCGCCAACAACTACCTGATGCAGACCATGGCCGACATCAGCAGCCTGCCGGTGGAGCGCCCCTGCTGCGTGGAAACGACCGCCCTCGGAGCGGCCTACCTTGCAGGCCTTGCCGTGGGCTACTGGCAGTCCACCGATGAGGTGGTCCGGAACTGGTCGGTGGACCGCACCTTCCTGCCGGATATCTCGGCCGAGGAGCGCACCAGGCGCATCAAGGGCTGGAATAAGGCCGTGCGCTGCGCCTATCATTGGGCGCTGGATGAGGAGTGAAGCGGGACAATACGGCGGCTGAGAGGAAGCAATTCGCAATGCAATACGAAAAAAGCTGCGGTGCAGTGATCTATACCGTACAGAATGGAACGAGGTTCTACCTTGTAGAGCAGATGCAGAAAGGGCATGTGTCCCTTTGCAAAGGCCATGTTGAGAAGGACGAGACAGAACTTCAAACGGCAGAGCGGGAGATTCGGGAAGAAACAGGTCTTGATGTGGAGTTTGTAGAAGGGTTTCGGAAAACCATCGCGTATTCTCCCAGGATGGACTGCATGAAAACCGTGGTGCTCTTTCTGGCATATGCAGAGCATACGGATGCGAGAGCGCAGGAGGAAGAGGTCAGAGCAATTCAATGGCTGCCGTTTGAAAACGCCGTGGAAGCATTGACCTTTGATTCGACCCGTGAAATACTGCGGCAGGCAGATGCGTTTTTGGATGGGGGACAACGAACGAGGAGGTAGTAATCTATGAAGGAATCTATTGTTCCTGCGGCTGGGCAGTTTGATGAAGTAATCCAAATCATTCAAACTTCGCATGACCGCGCATTGAAAGCCGTCAATGCAGAAATGATACGGATGTATTGGAGTGTAGGGAAATATCTCTCTGAACTTTGTGCAACTGCAAGTTTTGGTGATAAAGTAATTGATGAGGTAGCGGCTTACATTGCCCAACATAACCCTGGAGTAAAAGGGTTCAACCGTCGTGGGTTGTATCGAATGAAGCAGTTCTACGAACTTTACAAGGATGATGAATTTGTGTCACCACTGGTGACACAAGTCAGCTGGACGAATCATCTGCTGATTATGTCTGGTTCCAAATCCGCAGAAGAACGGCATTTTTATCTTTCTCTTTGTGTAAAAGAACATTATTCAAAAC
>ENA-UOJJ01003817-UOJJ01003817.1-human-gut-metagenome-genome-assembly--contig:-CS66-NODE-3817-length-15377-cov-4.585563_pt1 | contig 15377 bp, 9 predicted proteins | sample MGYA00242343_ERZ723890 | MGnify/ENA metagenome assembly ERZ723890 | reverse complement strand
ACCCTGCTCTCGCTCTGCTCGCAGGCCTACGCCGCCCTATACGATCTGCTGAACCAGAAGGCCCGCTCCCTGCTGCTGGAAAAGGTGCGGATCATGGGAGGCCGCTTCTACGACCGCTACAACAACCATCTGGAGAACCACATCGCCGACAACCACGTCTGGCAGATGACCCTGCGCATCCTCACGATGGCCGCCTTCTCGGTCTACGGCGACCTGCCCGAGGCCGACGAGTGGGTGGACTACTGCTACAACGTCTGGCTGGCCCGCTTCCCGGGTCTGAACAAGGACGGCGCCTGGCACAACGGCGATTCCTACTTCGCCGTCAACTTCCGCACCCTGATCGAGGTGCCCTACCTCTACGGCCGCATCAGCGGATTCGACTTCTTCAGCGACCCCTGGTACCGCGGCAACGCCCGCTACGTGATCTACCAGCAGCCCCCCTTCTCGAAGTCGGGCGGCAACGGCAGCTCGCACCAGAAGATCCTCGCCCCCAACGGCACCCGCGTCAGCTACGCCGACGCCCTGGCCCGTCTTACCGGCGACACCTACGCCGCCGACTACGTGCGGACGATTCAGGCCCGTCAGCCCGACATCCTGCAACAGGGATGCACCGGCAAGGCCGGCGGTCTGGCCTGGTTCCGCCTGCAGTGCCGCCGTCCGCTGCCCGAGGGCGACGGACTGAAGGAGCTCCCCTTAGGACAGGTATTCCCCCAGTCGGGTCTGGCCTCCTTCTCCACGGCACTCGCCGACACGGAGCGCAGCGCCATGGTCAGCTTCCGTTCGAGCCCCTACGGCAGCACCTCGCACGCCATCGCCAATCAGAACGCCTTCAACACCTTCTTCGGCGGGCAGTCGCTCTTCTACAGCAGCGGCCACCACATCGCCTTCGTCGATCACCACAGCGTGCTCTGCCACCGGGCCTCGCGCGCCCACAACACCATTCTGGTCAACGGGCTCAACCAGCGCATCGGCACCGAGGGCTACGGCTGGATCCCCCGCCACTACGTCGGCGAGAAGATCGGCTACGTGCTGGGCGACGCCTCGAACGCCTACGGCAAGGTGATCTCTACGCTCTGGCTCGACCGGGCCGCGGCCGCCGAACTGGAGTACAGCCGCGAGAACGGCTGGGACGACACGCCGCTGACCCTCTTCCGCCGCCATGTGATCGAGCTCGGCACGAGCGGCTACACCGTGATCTACGACGAACTGGAGGCCTCGGAGCCGGCCGAGTGGGACTACCTGCTCCACGCCGTGCGCAACCCGATCGACTTCGAGCGCACGGGCGACGCCCTCCACATCCGCACGACGAACGACTTCGGCGCCTCGGAGGCCTATCTGTACGGAGCCGGGGAGCTGCAGGCCGAGACGACCGATCAATTCTTCCACCCGGCCGTCAACTGGCTGCGCGCCGATGCCAACGGCAAGTTCGAGTCCTACCCTAACCACTGGCATTTCACGGCCCGCAGCGACCGTCAGGCCCGCTATCGCTTCCTGACCATCGTCCACACCCACGCCGGCACGGAGCCGACCGCCGCACCCGAGGTGCAGCCCGACGGATCGATCCGCATCGCCGGCTGGCTGATCGAGGCCAACCGCTCGACCGAGGGCGCCGCCTCGTTCCGGATCACGGGTACGCAGACCGACAACAGCGATGTCGAGGTCGGCTACACGGCCGAACAGCCGACCCTCATCCGCGAGAAGGGCGAAGAGGTCCGGCTGACGGACCGGCTTCCGCAACTGGAGATCTAAAAAACGAATCGGGGCTGTTTTTCAACAGCCCCGATTTATTTATTGTCACCTTGAGCGAAGGGCGAAGCCCGAAGTCGAAAGGTCTCGACCTCGCGGAACATTCTCCCTTTACTCGGCGATCTTCTCGATCTCGAAGTCCGCGAAGCGGACCACCTCGTCGCGCAGCTCGCCCTTCAGGGCGCCGTCGTCGCCGATGCTGCGGTAGATGCCCCACTTGGGACGCAGACCGGTCGTACCCGTGCGCCAGAGGTTGCGGCCGACGTTTTCGAGCCGCAGCAGCTCCCGGTTGTCCGAGATCCGGGTCAGCACGACCGAGTAGCTCCCCTCGCGGGCGAAGCGAACCCGTTCGGTCACGGCCACCCACTCGCCCAGCAGATCGGTCAGATCGATCCGGGCCAGATAGTCGTTTCCGGCCCCCTCCTCCGTGGGCGGCACGTGGATCACCTGAAACTGCTGGCGGCCGTTCGAGAGGGTGCGCGGCGTGAAGGTGATGAGCGGCAGCGACACGTCGGCCGTCCCCTCGCGGTTGTCGATCCCCTTCAGTTGGTGCACGTGGCAGAACTTCGCGGTAGTCTGCATCCCCGCGGGCAGGCGGAATTTCCAACGCATTTCGAGCGTCTCGCCCTCCTGGGCCACCATCGACGCCGGCGAGTGACCGTCGGTCTTGATCTCGTTGCGCTGACGGTCGGTCTTCTGGGGGTTGCCCTTGTCGTTATCGTTCTCGACGTGGATGTAGAAATCGAACACCCAGCGCTTCAGCTCCTCGTCGAACGCCTGCCGGATATGCCGGAAGGGCTCCCGCACGTGGTCGCCCGAGGTGTCGGGCGCCTCCTGATTGTACCCCTGCGCCGTGATGAGCGCATAGGTTCCGGCATCGTCGCCGTCGGCCACCAGCGTGCCGGCCCCCTGCCGGATCAGCGGCCAGCCGGGCAGATCCTCCGGCACGGGCGGTGCGGGCTCCTCCTTCCCCGGATCGTCGGAACCGGAGTTCGTCCCGCCGCCGATCGGAGCGGGTATCACGAACGAATCTCCGCCGCAGGAGACCGCCGCAGAAAGCACGAGGAATAAAATCAACCTTTTCATTTGGTTCACCAATTATTTTTACTATCTTTGCGAATAGGATTGGTTGACCAATCCTCCCGGACAAAAGTAAAAAGAAAATTACACAAAACCTAAAACCGATGAAAAAAATTCTCCTTGCGGCGCTGCTGTTCGTCGCCGCGACCGCCGGAGCCCAAACGGCGCAGAAGGTTCCCACGAACCGCTATTCGATGAAGCTGCAACTCAACGAGGACGGCACCTACTCGCTCATGAACGAGGCGCGCTACGCCAAGCTGGTCGACCTGACGAAGATCGACGACCTGCTGGTGCCCTACGAGCACAAGAACGACCGTCTTTCGAGCCGCGACTACAAGGGTGTCGAGACCCGCGATATCGTCTACAAGAAGTACGACGACTACGAACTGACGCTCTCGATCGACCTGGCCGTGAGCGACAAGCCCACCCCCGTGGTCTTCTACTTCCACGGCGGCGGCTGGGAGCGGGGCAACAACGGCGCCCTGCGGGTGCAGTCGCAGTACATGGCCAAGCAGTACAACGTGACGGGCGTGCGGGTGAGCTACTCGCTGGCTCCGCAGAGCGACGACGTGACGGTCAAGGTCTCGATCCAGGACGTCAAGGACGCCGTGCAGTACATCCGCGACCACGCCGCCGAGTTGAACATCGACCCCTCGCGCATGGGCTTCATGGGTAACTCGGCCGGTGCACATCTGGCCGCCGTGGGTGCCATGACCGCCCCCGAGACGAAGGCTTTCGTCGGCTTCTCGGGCATCTACGATCTGGAGACGGCCGCCATCTCGTCGCGCGCCAAGAAGGAGCCGCGCCTCCGCTACTTCTGCGACAAGGATCCCAAGGTGCTGCACGACGCCTCGCCCATCAACCTGATCCCGAAGAAGCGTCAGCCCGCCGCCCTGCTCCTCTGCGGCACGGCCGACATCACCGTGGAGTGCGGGCAGAGCAAGGCCTTCGCCGAGGCCCTGAAGAAGCGGGGCGCCGACAAGGTCGAGCTGGCGGTCTACGAGAACTACGACCACAACCTGAGCGCCAAAGCCTCGGACAAGATGGAGGAGGTATTCTTCCGCGCCGTGGAGTTCCTCGCCGCTAATCTTTAACCGGCCATGAAGCGTCTGATTCTGCTCCCGGCCCTGTTCGGGATGGCCCTCTCCGCCTTCGGAAAGGTGGAGGTTCCGGCCCTCTTCTCCGACCACATGGTGCTCCAGCAGCAAAGCAAGGTCGAGCTGTGGGGCACCTCCGACAAACGGGAGGTGACCGTCGCACCGTCGTGGGGCGATCCCGTGACCGTTCGCGTCAAGGAGGGCCGCTGGCGGGCCGGCATCGCCACGCCCGAAGCCTCCTACGCGAAGCACCGGATCACCCTCTCCGACGCCGACTCCTCAGTCGAGATCGAGGATCTGCTGATCGGCGAGGTGTGGATCTGCTCCGGCCAGTCGAATATGTACATGCCCCTGCGCGGCTACACCGGGCAGCCCGTCGCCGGCTCGTTCGAGACGGCTCTCGAAGCCTCGCGCTACGCCGACCGCATCCGCATGATCACCCTCCCCAAGCGCGAGGCCGAGACGCCGCAGTGCGATTTCGAGGGTCGCTGGGAGGTTCCCTCCCCGCAAACAGCGCTGCTGATGAGCGCCACGGCCTACTTCTTCGCCCTCACCCTCACCGAAGCGCTCGATCTGCCCGTCGGCATCGTCTCTACCAGTTGGGGCGGCTCAGCCATCGAGGCCTGGATGTCGCCCGACGACCTGCGGGAGATGGGCTACGACGTGGAGGCCATCAACGCCAACCCGAAGATCGAACCCCGCCGCCAGTGCTCGAAGCTCTACAACGGCCTGATCGCCCCCGTCGAGGGGTTCGCGGCCCGCGGCTTCGCCTGGTATCAGGGCGAGGCGAACATCCGGACGGCCGACCGCTACGCCGAACAGATGGAACGCATGGTCCGCTTCTGGCGCACGCAGTGGGGCGACACGAAGGCCCGCATGCCCTTCCTCTACGTACAGATCGCCCCCTATGAGAACAAGGACGCCGCCGGAACGGAGGCCGCGCAGCTGATGGAGGCGCAGATCGACGCGCTGGACCGGATTCCCAACTCGGCGCTGATCTGCACGACCGACACGGGCGAAAAGAGCTGCATCCACCCCTCCGCCAAGCGGACCGTGGGCCAGCGGCTCGCCGCACAGGCCCTGCGCCGCTGCTACGGCATCCGGCTCCCGAACGAGATGGTCGAGGGGGTCCGGTTCGGGAAGGCGGAGTTCGCCGACGGGAAAGCCGTCGTCACCTTCCTCAACGCCCGCTACGGCCTGACCCCGCAGGGCGAAACGATCGTCGGCTTCGAGCTGGCGGGGGCCGACGGCGTGTTCCACCCCGCCGAGGGCCGGATCGTGAAGTCGAAACCCATCGTCGAGGTCACCTCGCCCGAGGTTCCGCAGCCGGTGGCCGTGCGCTACGCCTTCCGCAACTTCACCCCCACCAACCTGCACAACACACTGGGGCAGGCTGTCCTCCCCTTCCGCTCCGACCGCTGACGCGACGGGGAATGAAAAGGGGCTGTCTAATAAGTCCCCGAAAATGAAAATCACCCCTGTCAGAGCTTGTTCTGACGGGGGTGAAATCGTAAAATTCAGACTTGTTAGACAGCCTCTTCATTACAACCATCGTTACAGATCGAAATAGAGCAGCGACAGGTAGTCGCTCTTCTCCGGACGGCAGCCGATCTCGCGCGCCGTCCGCACCCAATCCCCGCGGTCAAGCGCCCGGCCCGCCGCATAGAGAATGCGGGCTCCGCGATCCCGGACGAAAGGCTTGATCTGCCGGTGCGGCCAGGCGGCGGGCTCCCGGTAGTAAGGCTCCAGCCAGGTCACCACCTGCTCCAGCGAACGCCCCTCGGGCGAGCGGTAGCTCCAGAGCGAGTAGCCCGTGTCGGCCGTCAGCGAAGCGGAGAGGGCCACAGCCTCCAGCGCAAAGGTCGAGTAGTGGAGCGACAGCGTCCGCTCCAGCTCCAGCGGCAGCGAACCGTCCTCGGCGATCTGCCCCGCCAGCCGGGGCGCCAGCGAGTGCTCCGCGATCTCGCGGGCCCGCTCCCGGTCGCCCAGCCACGCCACCGCCATCAGACGGATGGCATCGTACCACAAACCGTGGTTGTTAGCCGAACGGATCTCCTTGCGGCCGTTCTCGCTCTCCTCCAGCCAGCGCAGAAAGGCCGTCACCCAGTCGCGCAGCCCCGCCTCGTCCCCGTCGCTCCACGCCTTCGAGCCGCGCAGCAGCGACGCCGCACTCAGCGCATAGCAGAAGCGCCGCGAATCGATGATGCCCGTGCCGCGCACGGTCGTGCGGCCCGGAATCAACTGCGCATAGGCCATGTTGGGGTTCATCCCCCGCTCCGGATCGAGAAACCAGCCGCGGATCCACTCGGCGCACTTCGCGGCGTAGCGCTCCTCGCCCGTCACGGCATAGCAGAGCGCCAGCGTCCGCGCAGCCTCGCCCAGCAGCCCCGCATTCTCCCGCTCGGGATAGTCGTACACCTCGGGATTCCGTTCGCCGTCGCGCCGCACATAGGGCAGACCGTCCGGCTTGGCGGGATCGGGCCACCAGTAGGGCGACAGAGTCATGTAGTCGCGGCGGTCGCCGCTGGGAGGCAGCTTGCGCTTCTCGGTCACATAAACCGGCCCCCGGTCGAGGTACTCCCCGGCCAGCTCCTGCAAAGCCGCCACCGCAGCCGCAGCCTTCGCATCCCCGGCCGCATAGGCCCGCTTTACATGTTCCAGCCGTTCGGCGGGAAAGATCGTCTGCGCCGCAACGGATACGGCCGCCAGCAGGGCACCGGCCGTAAGGATAAGGATTCGTCTCATCGTGCAAGTCGAAAAAATGACGGGCGATGCCGCGCACCGCCCGTCGAGTTCATCTTCAGACGGTCTTCCGATTAGGAGAAGAGGGTACCGCCGTTGATATCGATGTTCGTACCGGTCAGGTAGGACGACTCGTCGCTGGCCAGGTAGCAAACCAGATCGGCCACCTCCGAAGCCTCGCCCTCACGACGCAGCGGAGCCGTGTTGTGCAGGTTCTCGCGAGCCTCGGGCTTGGTGAAGCGGTCGTGGAACGAGGTGTTGATCATACCGGGAGCCAGTGCGTTCACGCGGATGCCCTGGGGACCCAGCTCCTTGGCCATGGCGCGGGTGTGGCACATCACGGCAGCCTTGGCCGTAGCGTAAACCGAAGCACCCGGGCCGCCGCCGTCGCGGGCAGCCTGCGACGAGAAGTTGATGATCGAACCGCCGGCGGGCATCATGGGCACGACCTCGCGGGTGCAGAGGAACACGCTGCGCATGTTGACATCCATCAGGAAGTCGTACCACTTCTCGTCCTGCTCGACGATCTTCTTGCGGCCTACGATACCGCCCACGACGTTCACCAGAATATCCACCTTGCCGCCGAAGGCCTCGCCGGCCTTGGCGAAGAGGTTCTTCACGTCGGCAGCCTTGGTCATGTCGCCCTGTACGGCGATCGCCTCGCCACCGTCGGCCTTAATCATTTCGAGCGTCTTCTGCGCATCGTCGGGGTTGTCGAAATAGTTGAGGCACACCTTTGCGCCCTCGCTTGCCAGCTTTACGGAGATAGCACGACCCAGGTCGCGAGCGCCGCCCGTAACTACGGCTACTTTTCCAGTCAATCTCATAAGTGTAACTTTTAGAGTTTAATTAAGGTTATCGATATTTTTACGTATTTGCGTTATTTCTTCGCCACCTGCTCGATGCGTCCGCCGAAGAGGAAGACGCAGATCAGACACAGCGGCACGAGCGAGCCGCCCAGAATAAAGAACGAGGTCCAGTTGCCGCTCTGCGTCAGGTAGGGAATCAGCAGCGTCGAGACGATGGTGCCCAGCACGGCCGAAGCTCCGCCCAGTCCGGCCAGCGAACCGACGGCCTTGCCGGTCTGGAAGTCCGAGACGAGGGTCTGGATATTGGTCATCACGAACTGATAGCCGCCCAGGATGAAAGCCATCATCACCACGGCCATCATGGCCGACGAGGCGGTAGCGGCCAGCACCATGCCGGGAATGATGAAGCAGCTGCCGACGATCATCGCCGTCTTGCGGGCGAAGTTGACCGAACGGCCCCGGTTGATGAGCAGGCCCGAGAACCAGCCTCCGGCGATGGAGCCGACGGCGGCACCCACATAGGGCACCCAGGCCGACATGGCGATCTGCTTGATGTCCAGCCCGAACACCTCGATCAGGTAGATCGGAAGCCAGGTCACGAACATCCACCAGATAGGATCCAGGAAGAAGCGGCCCAGAATGACGGCGTAGTTCTTCTTCTCGCCCAGCAGCTGACCCCACGATTTAGCCGTGTCGCACGACACCTTGCACTCGGGCTGTCCCGAGAGGATGTAGTCGCGCTCCGCATCGGTAATCCAGGGGTGCTCCTTCGGGCCCTTCTTGTTGATGAGCAGCCACGGAATCACCCAGACGATGCCCAGCATACCGACCACCACGAAGGTGATGCGCCAGCCGAAGGCCAGGAAGAGGGCCGGGATGATGATGGGAGCCACGATGGAGCCCATCGACGCGGCACCGCCGAAGATGCCCTGCGCCAGCGCGCGCTCCTTCTGCGGGAACCACTCGGCGTTGGACTTCGTGGTTCCGGGCCACGGGCCGGCCTCGCCCAGACCCAGCATCACGCGGAAGAAGGTGAGCGACTTCAGCCCCGTGGAGATCGACGCCAGCGCGTCGGCTCCGCCCCACAGCAGCGCCGAGAGGGTGAAACCCTTGCGGGTGCCGATCTTGTCGTAGATCTTGCCCGAGACGAGCTGGCTGACGCCGTAGGCCACCATGAAGAACATGGTGATGATGGCCAGCATGTCCTTGGCCTGACGCTGCTGCTCCTCGCGCGGGAGCGAGGTGTCGATCAGCCCCAGATCCTTCGCAATACCGCCGTACTGCGTGTACTCGATGGCGTCGCCCGTCCGAGTCACCTCCGCAGCGGGGACGGTAACCGTTTCGCCGTCGCGCAGGAAGGTGTAGGTGCCGGCCTCCTCATCGAACGTGCAGTCGGCCAGCGCCACGCTCTGCTTGGTGTTGGCCACCCACATGTAGTTGAGCGTGCCGCGGTCCAGATAGTTGATGATGGTCACCAGCGCGATGAGCGACAGGACGATCCATCGCAATCCCTTCACTTTCATTTCGATCTCGCTTTGAAAGGACTACTTTACGAAATCGGCGCGGTGGGGCGAGAAAGTATCGATCAGGATGCCCTCCTCCAGACATACGCAGCCGTGCAGCACGTCGGGCGCCACGTAGTAGCCGTCGCCGGCACCCAGCACCTTCTTCTCGTCGCCGATCGTCAGCTCGAACTTGCCGCTGGCCACATAGGTGGCCTGGCTGTGGTAGTGCTTGTGCATCGTGCCCACGGCACCCTTCGTAAACTTCACCTTCACGATCATCAGCTGACCGTCGTAGCCCATGATCTGACGAACCACGCCCTCACCGGCGGGCTCCCACTTCAATTCGTTTTCCAGTTGGTAAACACCATTCCAAGTCTCCATAATCATTCTATTTTTTAAGTTAGTTCATTTTTACATCGTAATGTCCGGTCCACTCGCAGCGCTCCTTTCCGATCTTCACGCTGTGCTTCGCCGCCGGGTCGCCGCCGTAAGCCACGCAGAGGGTCACCGTATGGCCGCCCTCGAACGCGAAGCGCGCCACCGTATAGTCCGGCGTGTCGGCCAGCACCTTCACCTCGCGGCACGAAGCGGTCAGATTGGCCGACTGCTCCACCTGCAGGTCGTAGGTGCCGTGGCTCTCCAGCGCCGTGCAGAAGGTGTGGTTCTTCTTCCCCTGCTCGCGGATCAAGTAGGCCGGCTCATTGCGCAGGTAGAAGTCGGGGTCGTTCGCGCCGGAGCGCACCAGCCGCAGCTCCGTCTCGGGCGTCGTGGCGGTCGAGAGGCTGTAGAAGCGATCCCCCGTGATCCAGGTATAGCAGGCCGTGTTCGAAGCGGTGTTGCGCCCCTCGGCCTCGACCCAGATGTGCTGGTAGCCGTTCTTCTCGCCCAGCGGAACCATCCGGTCCGTCGCCCGCTCGTAGGGGAAGTTGAGCGAGATCATGTGTCCGTTGTACCAGTAGGGCAGGTCGTAGCGGTGCTCCTCGGCACTCTCGGCCTTCACCAGATCGAGGATCAGCGGATACTGGAGGAAGGGCGTCGTGACATAGGCCGTCGTGCGGTGCATCTCGATCCCCTCGTAGGCGTTCCGGTCCATCGCCGACACGATCTGCACGTCGGGACGCGAGAAGTCGGTGAAGAGAATCTCGGCATGGTAGTCCGAGGCGCGCTTGATGTCGCCGTCGAAGTGGCTCCGGCCGTCCGCCGTCAGGGTGTTGTGAGCGATGGTCTGCATGGCGAAGCCCTTGTTCAGCTTCGTGTAGTGACCCTTGTACTTGGCCTCGATGTTGATGAAGCGCGAAGCGCCGTAGTCGGTCAGAATCTCGTTGCCGTTGTCGTAGTAAGCCACCGTCAGCTTGTCGTAGTGGCCGTGGCTCAGGCCGTGCGAGGTGGCCTTGAGGGTCACCAGCGAGTTCAGCGCCGGGTCGGTCGAGCGGATGGCGACCACACCGCCCTCCGTGCCGTCGCGGCCGTCGCGATAGAGGGCGCTGCGGAATTGCAGCGGACGGGCCTCGCCGCGGGCGATGTCGCGCGCCACGGCATAACCGGCATCCGTAGGCAGGAACTTGCCCTGATAGCGTTCGGCGATGTCCAGCAGCTGCTTATTCGAGGGATCGGCCTTGTAGGCGATATCGACCGCATAGATCAGCTCCTGCGCATCGTAACCCTTCAGCAGCGCGTCGTTGAAGCGCAGGAAGCGCCCCTCGTAGGCCAGCTGCGTCAGCGTGGCCACGGCCTTCGTGATGATGCCGTCGCGATACTTGAAGATGCCGATCTCGGGCCGGTTGTGGTCGATGCACTGGGCGAAGACCACGAAGGGCCAGATGGCGTAGCGCTGGTAATAGGCACCCTCGGTGAAGTAGCCGTCGGGCGAGAAAAGGTAGTCCAGCTGACGGATGAAGCCGCCCCGCTTGCCGCTCTTGTCCGAACCGTAGAGGGCCCGATCCACCAGATCGTCGTCGCCCATGGCCATACCGATCATGCCCACGGCGGCCGTAGCCCAGGTGCCGTGGTTGTGCATTTTGTTGAATACCTTGTTATTGGCCGTGTTTCCGTTCATGCCGTTCATGATGAAGTCGGCGATCGGACGGAACAGGTTCTCCTCCACGGTCTTGCGCTCCGTATCCGTGAGATAGTCGTACACGCAGTCGTAGGCGATGGAGGTGTGTACCAGCCAGACGCTCTCGTTCAGCGTCTGCCAGAAGATGCGGCCCGGCGTGCCGGAGAGCTCCACGGGGTGAAAGCCCAGCGTGGGATAGAGTTCGGCGTACTTCAGCAGCATGTCGACCACATAGCGGGCATAGCGCTCGTCGCCGGTCATCTGCCAGGCGACGCCGCAGTCGAACATCTGGTAGTAGTTCAGCTTGTGCTGCTCGTGGGTGTATCCGCCGCCGCCGTCTTTGGGCTGCGGCACGACGATGGGCAGCGAAAGGGCCTTGTCGGCACCCTTCAGGGTAGCCTCCAGCGAGCGGTCGAAGGCGGGCACGGTGCCGCGCCCGGCGCGAATCTCCTCCACCCCCTGCCGGGTCAGCAGCAGCGAGGGGTGTCCCTGCGCCCAGGCTCCGGCCGAGAGGCAGATCGTAAGAAGCGTAAACAGAATCTTTTTCATGGTTCGTAGTTCGTTTGGTATTACTTGCGTCGGAAGTCGAAATGTTCGGCGTCGACGTAATGGGGTTCGTCATGGGTGATTCCGCCGCGCACGACCCGTTCGGTCATCGTGAGGATGCGGCCCGAGTTCCAGAAATTGCAGTTGCGGATGTCGATCTTCTCCCACGAGGTCTCGTCCAGTCGGATCGAGACGCCGCCCCGGCCGCTGTTCGAGAAGTTGCACTCCTCGATGGTCATCACCTGCGGACCGATGGCCCGGATCACCGAACCGCGCTCCTTGTTGCAGCAGTCCTCGAAGTTGCAGCCCCGGATGGTAACGTAGGGACCGGCGGTCGACTCGTCGCTGCCGCCGCGGTAGATGTTGATCGGCAGACCCAGCAGCCGGAAGAACGAGCAGTTCTCGATCAGCATGTCGTCGGCGCTGTAGCGGCCCTTGTCCTCGCGCTCGTCGGCGTAGTTGATGGCGTCGCCCGAGAGGTTGCGGAAGAGGCAACTGCGAATCGCCACGCTCTCGCCGAAGGTGCCCTTCGTGCCCTTTACGGCGAAGAAGCCGCTCTCGCCGAAGTCTGCGAACTCGCAATCCTCCACCGTCAGGCTGTAGGGGCGAATCATGTCCGCAGCGGTCGAGATGCCGGCTTTGGCCAGCGGCTTGCCCGGTTCGGGACGGCCGTTGAAAGCGATGCCGCGACTCGTCGGGGCGCCGCACCCGTCGGCAAGGGTTATCATGTTGTCGGTCTTGTCGCCCGCGAAACGGATCACAGGACGCTCGGCGAGCCCCTCGGCCGCCGCGATGACCAACTCTTTGTCCAGAACCAGCGCCCGGTCGATCACGTAGTCGCCTCCCGAGGTGGTGAGACAAATGACATCGTGCTCCTTCGCCCGCTCCACGACCGCGGGCAGGTCCTCGCCGGCAGCAACTTCGATCGGGCCGAAATAGCACTCTATAAAATTATCCGAGACCGGTTGACGTCCGGCACCCGTCCCCTCGGCCATCTCCTCATAAGAGGGAGCCGCAGCGACTTTGACCTTCACGAATTTGAAACCGTCGGCCTTGTAAGACTCGAGCAACTCGGCCCGATTCCCGCGGAAAGTAATGCCATCCAGCTGGTCGATGGCGATATAGAGCCGGCGCAACGACCGGTTAACAATCGTATTGTTCTCGAAGAGCACCCGTTCGGGAGCCAGCGTGCGCTCCTGATCCTTGCCCGTGCCGAACTCGATGTTCGTGCAGTCGACGAAGAGATTGTCGCGGATATCGATATCCTCCACCAGACAGTAGCGGTTCGGAAGCGAGTTGGGCACGGCGTTCATCAGTGCCAGCGCCGAGAAGAAGCGGCCGCCAGCCAGCGAATAGAAGCGGTTGTCGTGAATTCGGTGGCCGGCATTCACCACGCGCACGCCGCCCGTGTTGCGCTTGCCGTTACCGACGAAGATATTGCCGTACACCTCGTTGCGGTCGCCGTGGCGCAGGGCCAGCACGCCCTCGCACTCCCAGAAGCGGTTGTTGCGGATGATGTTGTCGCTCGACTTGATCGACACCACCTCCACCTCGCCGTTGCAGCGGTCGAAGAGGTTATCCTCGATAATCGTGTTCGACGACGAGTAGGCCTGGTGCGAGGTACCCACGCGAATGGTCTCGGCGCCGTTCGATCCGTAGACCGGACGATAGCCGAACAGGTTGTGGTCGATCCGGTGGTAGTTTTGCAGGTTGCGCTCCTCGTTCAGAATCACCACGAGGGTCACGCCCAGATTGAGCTTGCCGGTCAGGTCGCAATGGTCCACGCGATTGTGCCGGCCGTAGAGAGCGATATAGCTGTTGGCGATGTCGCGCCGCACGGGGTTGTAGTTGTCGATGACGCAGTCCGTCAGCCGGCAGTGATTCGCCACCTCTTTTCCGCAGCGGAACTCCACCACGGCCCCTTTCGGAGCGCATCCGTCCAGAAAGTCGAAGCCCGACACCTCGATCAACTCGCCTGCCAGACGGAGACTCGATCGGCCGGAAACGACCGTCCCTCGCGGCACAAAGTTCCGGCCGCAATAGGTATATAGTCTCTCGGAATCGGGCTCTTCGGCCTCGATGCGGATGGGCGCCTGCTCGGTTCCGTGACCGATCCACTTCAGCTCCATATCCCGATAGGTGCCTCTCTTGACCACGATGCGGTCGCCCGGAGCGGCCTTTTTCAGCACTCCGGCCACCTCGTCCAGCGCCACACGATACTCCTCCGCAGCCGCAAGGCCCGCGATCGACAGCATCAGAAACAGCAGCGTTATTCTCTTCATTCGGTTCATAAGGTTGTTACTTGTTGGGTATTACCAGTTTATTCCGGCGGCGCGGCGGATGTTCTCCACCGCCCCCGCCACGCGGGGCAGCTCCGGTTTCTCGGAGACCACGGGGAGCTCCACGCCCGCCTGACGGCCTCCGTAAATCGTATTGTCGCGCCACTCGATGTCGACGGCCGGCTCAGCCGGACAGTTCACGGCATAGTCGCTCGCCGAAGACAAAGATACGACATTATTTTCAATGACCGTCTCCACGACCGGCATCACCTGCGTCGAGGAGCCGTAATTCACCTGAAAGGCGTAGCGGCAATCGACCGCGACGTTGCGCCGCACGGTCGCCCGCTTCACCTGCCAGTACCCGCTCAGGGCGGGATCTTTCTGTCCGCGCACCAGACAAATGGCCGTCTTGTAGCCCGTGCCGCGCAGATTCTCCAGATAGTTGTTCTCCACGGTATGATCCTCGCCGATCACGCGCACGCCGCCCGTTCCCTCCATGCCGTTGCCCAGAAAGAAGTTGCCCGTCACCAGGCAGCGGTTGCCGTGACGCAGGGTCAGCGAACCCTTGCTCTCCTCGAAGAGGTTGCCGCGGTAGATGTTTTCACACGACTTGTTCGAGACGATCTCGGCCTGCTCGCCGTGGCAGTGGTAGAACCAGTTTCCCTCGACCGTGCACCGGGCGTTGTCCATCGAGGTCTCGCTGGTGCCGATGCGGATAGTCTCCTGACCGTTCTTGGCCTTGCCCTCGTCGTCGTACAAGGTGACGGGACGCTCGAAGCGGTTGCAGAGGATCCGGTGACCGGGTATGATCCCGCTCTCCATCCACACCACCAGCAGCGTGCCCATGTTCCGCTTGTCGCGGAAGGTGCAGTTGCGCACCGTGTGACGGCATCCGTAAAGCGACACCCACTTGGCGTCGATGTCGACCGCCTCGGCCGTCTTGTCGCCCGTGATGGCGCACTGCTCGACGATGCAATCCTCGGAGCCGCGGTCGAGCGTAATGACCGCCTTGCCCTTCACGGCCACGGGGTTCTGCCACCAGAAGTCGCGCACCACGACGCCCGTGCCCTTCACCACCAGCCGCGAAGTGCCCGTGAAGCACACCTCGCCCGGCTCTTCAGCCCGCAGCACGACGGGATGCTCCGCCGTGCCGGCCGCCTTCAGGGTCCCCACCTGAGCGGTGCTGACGCCCGTGCTCCAGACGGGCGCCGTGCCGGCCGCCACCGCGCCCCGCGCCGCCACCTCGTCGGCCGACGACACCCGCACGACCTTCGTCTCGGGGTCGGGATCGGGCCGGACAGGCTCTTCGGGCACCCCGGGCGTCGAGCCGTACCCCGGCAGGGGTTCGGGGATGTCGAGCGTATGGCCGTTGCAGCTCCAATACAGGAGCAGCAGGGAAGCCGTAAAAAATAGATTGCGTATCCGCATCGTTCTTTTCATTATTCCGGTCTCTCCTCCGGGGATCCGGTCGTCCGCCCCTTTTGGGGGCCCACCCTTTCCGAATAAAAAACAACCAA
>ENA-UOJJ01003796-UOJJ01003796.1-human-gut-metagenome-genome-assembly--contig:-CS66-NODE-3796-length-15478-cov-6.284316_pt1 | contig 15478 bp, 9 predicted proteins | sample MGYA00242343_ERZ723890 | MGnify/ENA metagenome assembly ERZ723890 | reverse complement strand
TCGAAGAATATGAAGATATGGTTTATGTCAGCGATCTGAACAATTATTAATTGCTGTATGTTAACCGAGTAGGTCTTGATATGTTCCATCTTTCTCGGGAAGAACTCTTTTCTGGAAAAAAGCACCTTTGCTATGAGATATTCCACGGAAGAAATACGCCTTGTCCTTTTTGTACCAACAAATACCTGAAAGATTCAGGATTTTATGAGTGGGAGCATTATAACGAACAGCTGGGGAAAACGTATCTCCTGAAAGATCGGAAGGTACTGTGGGACGGGCGGGAATCCAGAATCGAGTTCGTTTTTGATGTCTCCAAGTACAAGAACAAACTGGACAAGCAGGGAAAACAGCAGGCGGCGATGCTGCGGAGCCTTCCGGGAGGCATCGCCCGGCTCGACGCGCGCGATGAACGCACAATCCTCTGGTATGGTTCGGAATTCCTGTCGATCATCGGCTACACGGAAGAGCAGTTTAAAGAAGAGCTGCAGAGCCAGTGCCTGTATGTTCATCCGGAGGATATGGAGCAGGCCGAGGCGGCGATGCACGAGGCGAAGGAAACGGGGCGGAGCAGCATCATGCAGGGCCGGATCGTGACCCGGTCTGGAAAAATCCGTCACTTGACCATCACGTTCAGCTATATGGACGGGAAGGACAGCGAGGATGGGATACCGTCCTACTACAGCCTGGGCATTGACGTGACGGAAACGGTCGAGCGGCAGCGGCTCCAGCAACAGGCGCTGGAAGACGCCTGTCGGGTGGCGAAGCACGCCAACCAGGGAAAGACGGAATTTCTTTCCCGGATGTCCCATGACATCCGGACCCCCATGAACGCCATTGTGGGGATGACGGCGATTGCGGGCGCCCATATTGAGGATACCCAGAAAGTGAGGGACTGCCTCAAGAAGATCAATACGTCCAGCAAACATCTGCTCAATCTGATCAACGAAGTTTTGGATATGTCCAAAATCGAGAGCGGACGCTTGGATGTGCGGGCGAACGATTTCAGCCTTTCCAATCTGGTGCAGAACGTGTTCGACGTGTGCAGGCCGATGATCATTGAAAAGGGGCATCACCTGACCATGAACATCAGCAAGGTGAGGCACGAGGGCCTGTATGGGGATGAGAGCCGCCTCCAGCAGGTTTTGGTGAACATCTTGTCGAACGCCGTGAAGTATACCCCGGCGGGCGGGCGTCTGCATTTCAGCATTGAGGAAAAGCCAACCCATGCCGAAGGGGCCAGTGTCTTCTACTTTACGTTTGAAGACGACGGGATCGGCATGTCCGAGGAGTTCGTCGGGCGCATCTTCGAACCGTTTTCCCGGGCCGAGGATTCCCGGATCAGCAAAATCCAGGGAACGGGCCTTGGTATGGCGATCAGCCAGAACATCATCCATATGATGAACGGCGAGATCACCGTGGACAGCACGCTGGGAAAAGGGAGCCGGTTTACGGTGAGCGTTGCGCTGAAATTCCGGGATGCCGAAGACGGGGAACCCCCTGTTTTGACCGATCTTCCCGTGCTTGTGGTGGATGACGAACGGGATGTCTGCGAATACGCGAGCCTGTTGCTCAAGGAAGTGGGGATGCGGGCTTTTTGGGTCTTGAGCGGGCAAGAAGCCGTCGCCGAGATTGTGCGCGCCCATGAGGAAAGGGACGACTACTTCGCGGTCATCCTGGACTGGAAAATGCCGGATATGGACGGGCTCGATACGGCCCGGGAAATCCGCCGCAGGGTCGGGCCGGATCTCCCCATCATCATGCTGTCGGGCTATGACTGTTCGGATGTGGGGGCGGATTTCCTCGCCGCGGGCGTGGACGTCTTCATCATGAAGCCGCTTTTCAAATCCAACATGGTGCACCTGTTGCGAAATTTTGCGGAGGATCGGGGATGTGGACATGCCTCGGCTGTGCCCAGGCCCGAAGGTCAACGCTTGGACGGATTGCATGTCTTGCTCGTGGAAGACAATGAAATCAATCAAGAAATAGCTAAAGAACTCCTCCTGATGGAAGGGGCGTCCGTTGACGTCGCCGACAACGGGGAACAAGCGCTCAACATCTTTGCCCGGTCGGAGGAAGGGTATTATCAGCTTGTCCTGATGGATATCCAGATGCCCGTCATGGACGGATACACGGCGACTGCCGCGCTCCGTTCCTTGCGCAGGGATGATGCGAAGACTGCCATCATTCTGGCGATGACCGCCAACGTGTTCTCGGACGACGTCATCAAGGCCGAGGCATCGGGAATGAACGGGCATATTTCGAAGCCGTTCGACCCGGACAAGCTGTACGCCATGATCGCGGCGTCCTGCCATAAGAAAAGGGGATGACGGCCCGGCGGGTTGAATGCCTTCTTGTGCGAAGGGTGATAGGGTTTCCTTCCGCAAGGAAAAATGAGGTGTGGGGAAGGGAACTGAGAAGGGACAAAAGGCTGGCTGTCCCTTTTATATTGATGCAGCGCTGTCCCTATGAGGGGAGCGGATCCTCCTGTCGGAGTGGGTGGGCAAATGAAGCTTTCGCCGCATGATTCCTCGCTGGATGCTCTCAAGTTCGTTGTGGATATGGCCGATGTCCCGATGGTGATCACGGACGAGGACGGGCGTTTCGTGTTTGCGAACGGGCACACGCTGGATATTGTAGGGAAAGCCGAAGATGCCTGCATAGGTAAACCACTCGCGTCCCTCCTATCCGTTTCCCGGCGCCCACGGTTCAACAGGAGCGGCAAGGCCCCTGTGCTGTTCACGCGGGAAGGGCGTTTTTATGAAGTCGATGGGATCAGCCGGTTTCATACCAAATCGGGTATGCTCGAGTTGTCCCGGATTCATGACGTGACGTCCACGTACCGGGACAAGGAAATGCTCGAATTCCTGAAAAGCAACGCGCCCATAGGTATTTTCCAGTTCGTCATGGACGAGCACTTCTCGTTCTTTTACGTTTCGGAAGGGTTTTGCGCGATGCACGGGTATACGCAGGACCAGATGAAAACGGCTCCGGATATCAGGGGGAGCGAGCTTATTCACCCCGACCACCTCCAACGCTTTAACGACTTGATCAGGACGGCCTATGAAGACGGAAAGTCCTCCGTCGGCTTCGAGATGAAAGTCATCAGGCGGGACGGCAAGGTCCGCTGGCTCCTCACGCAGTGTTCGTTTGTCAAAACGGCGGACGGGACCATCGTGTACGGCTACGTCTCGGACTGCACCGACCTGAAAAACATGGAGGAAAAGACCAAAAACGTCCAGGATGTTTGCAGGTTCACGGTCAACCACGACTACGAATGGATCTTGTTGGTCGACATCCCGGCGGACAGGTACGAGTACTTTTTTTCGGGTCGGAACAGCATGATCGGAAGCGGGATGCAGGGCGTTTTCAGCGAGCTGGTGCGGCTCCGGAGCGAAACGGTCGTCCATCCTGATGATGTGGAGGCTTACCGGGCCTTTTTCAAACCGGAACGCCTTGCCTGGGAAAACGGCACGCCGGGGCTGTCCCATGAGCTCAAGTATCGTGTGCTCATGGGCAACGGGCAAGCCCGGTGGCATTGCTTACGGGCGTATCTTTTTGACCCCGTAAGGCGGATGCTCCTCTTTTGCGCCAAAGACGTTGAGGAAGAGGAGCGCCAGAAGGCTACGTTGCGTATGGCGCTCGTTGCCGCCGAACAGGCCAACCATGCCAAAAGCGAGTTCCTTTCCCGGATGTCGCACGACATCAGAACGCCGATGAACGCGATCATCGGCATGGCGGCCATTGCGGGCATGAACGTGGGCAACCCCGAACGGCTCAGCGAGTGCCTGAACAATATCGCCTTGTCGTCCCGTTTCCTGCTGTCGCTCATCAATGACGTCTTGGACGTCGCCAAGATCGAAAGCGGCAAGATGAGCTTGGCTTCCGAACCGTTTGATTTTGATGAACTCGTCAGCTCCGTCAGCTCGTTCACATACGGCAGCGCGGTGGCGAAGGGCATAATATTCAACCTGTTTGCCTCTCCGCTCCTTGAGAAGATCTATGTCGGCGATCCCCTGCGCATCAAGCAAGTCTTGATGAACTTGCTGTCCAACGCCCTGAAGTTTGCGCCCGAAAAGGGCAGGATCGAATTCAACATCACGCCAGTCCAAAAAGTCGGGCATCGGGAACTCATACGGTTCGTCATTTCCGATAATGGGATCGGCATGAGCAAGAGCTTTCAGGAAAGGATGTTCCAGCCGTTCGAGCAGGAGATGACGGATCAGCGGGGCCTTTCGGGATCAGGGCTTGGCCTGGCCATTGTCAGGAGCTTCGTCCAGCTGATGGACGGGACCATTCGCGTGGAGAGCGAGCAAGGAAAGGGGTCGTCTTTTTCCGTGGACATACCGCTCGGGCTGTTCGAGGGGGCGCTGTACGGATGGGATAAGGACGCTTTGGAACAATCCGAGAGCGTGCGAGTGCTGGTCATAGGCGATGACAGGGCTGCCTGTGAGCATACGGCGGTACTGCTGCGCCGTATGGCGGTTGAAGCGTCCTTCGTGCTTTCCGGCGAAGAGGGCGTCGTTTGTGTGCGGCAAGCCAGGGAGAGGCGGCGGGATTACGGCATGATCCTGATCGATTGGAAAACGTCGGGCATGGACGATATGGAAACGGTCCGGCATATCAGGGAAATCGTTGGAAAGGCCACGACCCCCATCGTCATGTCGGCCTGTGATTGGAGGGAGATGGAAGCCCCTGCCCGTAGCGCCGGCGTGGATTATTTCATCAACAAGCCCGTATTGCGGGAGCATCTGCGTGATATGCTCTTGACGGTGACCCCTCATAGGCACGCCTTTGATGCTCCCGCCATGCCGGAGGAAGTCCGTTTTAACCGTGAAAAAATCCTGATTGCCGAAGATAACGAGCTGAATGCCGAGATCCTCAAAACGCTTCTGGAGTCAAGGAATCTCTCCGTCGTCTGGGCCGAGAACGGCAAGGTTGCGGTGGGGCTCTTTGCGGAATCCGAACCGGGGGAATACGCCGCTATCCTGATGGATGTCCGTATGCCGGTTATGGACGGCCTTGAAGCCACACGGCACATACGCGGCATGACAAGGGAAGACGCGCGGCGTATTCCGATTTTCGCACTGTCCGCGAACGCCTTTGCGGACGACATCCAGCGATCCCTGCAGTGCGGCATGAACACGCATTTTAACAAGCCTGTGGATATGGATTCCATTTGCGCGGCACTGCACTACTGGCTGGAACATGATAAAGGAAACCGGCCGTGATGTGGCGGTATTGCTCCGTCAATGCCTGCGGCATCCGGAATGGGATTGAAAAAAGAGTTGTGGAATGAGGCCGCAACTCTTTTTTATTTGTGGAGATAGAGAACAGCGGAAGAGGAGGAGCTAGGGGCAGGACTCATTCAGAACCCGTGCTTCGTCACGCCTTTTTCTGGCTTCGGCAAGGCTGACTTCTGGGTACTTGCCAAGGGCAAGAGTCTTCTGGTTGCCGTCAAAACGGTAGAAGAGCCTCCAGAGCTTTCCCCCGGCAGGTGAGACATGGATGTACAGCCCGTCACAGTCCGAGAGCTTTTGAATCTTGCCGGAGGGCTTCAACGCTCTGAGCTTGGTATCCGTTTTTGCGGCTTTTGCTGGTATGGAAAGATGCCAGCGAGAATACCAGCAAAAAGGGCGGATGTACACGACTCCAGCGAACGCCTATGAACATGCAAACAGCATAAAAGTAAAGCCCGCCAAGGCTTTGTGAACCTTAACGGGCTTTACCGAACTTCGATGTGGTGCCGAGGGCGGGAGAAAAAATGATTCTCCACAATTCACTGAAAATACAAGCGTTCTTATCAATAAGGTGTTAGCTGTGTAACAGTTTGTTGAAAGACTCTTTCCGGTCTTCCTCTTTTCGTCAAGCGTTATTTGAAATGTCAATATAGAGTATACTCCAAACTGACAAAATAGGTTGACACTTTTTACGTCAGAATAGGATTCTTTTTAGTATTTCTTGACACTTCTTTCTAGAGGTTATAGGCTCTATCCTGACACTTTGAAAGTTTGACGGAAAGGAGGCAAGGGAATGGACATAGGCTATATCCGAGTCAGCGGGGTTGACCAGAACACGGTACGGCAGGAATCAGCCTTTGACGGTTTGAACCTCAACAAGGTGTTTGAGGACAAGGCCAGTGGGAAGGACGTACACCGTCCCGCCTTGGAGCGTTGCCTTGAAGTGCTGAGGGACGGCGATACCCTTCATGTCCACAGCATAGACCGCCTTGCGCGGAACATGCAGGACTTGCTTTCTCTTCTTTCAGACCTCACGGGGCGGGGCGTGTCTGTGAAGTTCCACAAGGAAAATTTGACCTTCACCCCCGACAAGGAAAACCCTTTCCAACGCCTACAGCTTCAACTTATCGGCTCAGTAGCGGAGTTTGAACGCGCCATGATTCGAGAGAGGCAGAGGGAAGGAATCGCTATTGCCAAGGCCGCAGGGAAATATAAAGGCCGCAAGCCTAGCCTCACCCCTGAACAAGCGGCGGAACTACGCAAGCGTGTTGAAGAGAACGGCGAAAAGGTGGCTAGGCTGGCGCGTGAGTATGGGGTATCAAGGCAGACGGTCTATGAGCATTTGAAGATCAAGACCATAGCGGTATAACGCTCAACACCCTCTTGTCTTTCTGTGTGATATGTCATACAGAAAAGGAGCCGAGGAAGTGCGCGAACACTCCCCCGGCTTGGGCATGGTGCTTGTTGTGCCTTGTCCCTGACCGCTCGGTTTATGCATCTAAGCAGACAACCTGCAAATGTGCCGTCACAGCTTCCGACTGTCTGACGGCACTTTTGTTTTTGCAGGGGGCTACGGTGTCGTTAGCCGATGAGCAAGAAACACAAGCCAATCAGAATGACAGCGAGGAGCTGTTTCGTCATGTGCACCCCCTTCGCACCATGCCTCGTCAGAGAGCGGCACGAAAAGGGGCAAGGACGGATTTGGTGTACAGGAGGAGGAAGAAGCGGTCAACGTCTCCTCTCCTCCTTTTCTTTGCTTCTGCCACCAGTGAGGCCAGCCCCGGCATGGGGGAAATGCGGATCGTCATGATAACGTAAGCCCCTTCACATTTTTTCAACAAATTCAGCCCTACCAATTGGGTAGTCAGAGGAAAGGGCGTCCACATTGTAGACCCCCTCCTCCCCACACCCCTCCAGTAACCAAGCTGATTGATTCAGAGTGTGGATACCATCCCCGACGCCCCCCCTCCTTTGCAAAAAGGGAACCGAACCCACACTAACCGCACGGAAGCATTAAAAGATGGTAGGACGCCACCACTTTTGAGCGGCTTGGGGTGCCTCCTGATTCTCCCTACGCACTATTCACTACCGCCGTTGTCGGTATTGTCCGGCTCAACAAATTCATAATACTGCTTTAGTACCCTCCAGATGTGTCTGCTCGTTACGCGGTACTTCAAGGCTAAAATATCGGTAAGTTTCCGTTCGGACATGTCAGGGTGTTCTTTTGCCATTCTATCCCGTTCAAGGCATATCTCCCGGCTTCGCGTGTCCGTTCCAAGGTAGGTCACTTTAGGGATGTAAAGGCGTGCCCCTCCTGCAAAAGCAATGAGTTTTCGCGTAGGTTCCTTCCCTAGCGTTTCCTCAAGCTGGCGTATGTTCCGGCGGCCCTGTGGCGTTACCCCAAGGGGGACGTCGAAACCAGTTCCTCCTTTCATTTGAATCAGTGACAAGACGGCCTTTGTATCCCCAAGAACTTCCATAAGGATGTCAAGAGATTTACGCCCGTTGCATCCTCCTGTGCGCCGTCGCCGCCGTTCCCCACGTTTACGTTGTGTAAGCTCCTCGACAAGCTGTCGTTCTGTCGGGAAAGGATGGGATGCATCAGGAGCAACGGCGATAACAGGAGGAGGGGTAGCCTCTTCTGCTACTCCTACTTTTTCTTTTTTTTCATGATGGAGGCGTACCTTTCCACATAGCCCGAAAGGATAAGGCAGGGGTCTTGCTCCACCAGAGGAGGAAAAAGGAACATAGCGTCCTTCCACACCGCAGCCGTCGCCGCTGTTGTGGTGATGGGGGGCATCGTTACGCGAATGCATAGCCGTGCTCCTTCTTCCAGCGCGCAAGGAAAGCAAGCCCGCGTTGTGCGTTTTCTTCAAGCTGTTTAGGGGTAGGGAATAGCGACCCCGCCACCACGACCGTCTCCTTCTGTGGCTGTGCCCATGAACATGCCCTTTCAGGGGTGTCTGTGACCTGCCCCTTACCGTGGGTCATGTTTTTCTTTTCAGACGTCCAGTCGTCCAGCCTGTGGGCAGTTTTGGAGCATGTTTGAAGTAGAGGCCGCCGCCCCCTTTCTTTTCCGCTGGTGGTAGGGACAGGGCAGGTGTTCGCGGGGGCTGTCGTCGCTGTCGCCGCTCCTTTCGTCACCACCGCCGCCGCTGCAACGGCATTCCTCAGCCATGCCGTGATGAAACGCCATGCGTTGCGTAAAGGCTTCTCGGGTGACGTATGGTTCCTAGCCCATTCCCTAGCCCTATCAATCTCCTTTGAAACGTCGATGGTTGGATAGTCCCGTTGCAAGGCTTCCAAGAGGTCGAGAGGGATGTCTTGGAGGCGGTCGTCAACGACCTCCACCGCAACGGCAAGGGGGAAGGGGGAGGCGGAAGGGGGCGTATACTGTACGTACCCTTTCCTGTCCTGCTTCGGGGTGTCCGTGTTGAGGAGCTGCGGCGGCAGAAGGGGTGCGACAATATCGTCCCCCTTTCCCTGTCTTCCCCTCTTCCCCCTCTCTTCATCACCACCACTGCAAGGAAAAGATCTGATCTCTTCTCTTTTCTTATTCTCTTGTATTTGATCTTGATCTATTTCCCCGGAACGTATGGATAGGGTACCGGATACCGTATCCATACCGTCTAACAGGTGGGGATTCTTGGCTATCAAGACCTCCCTGATTTTTTCGGATTCAACGCCCCTGAACAAGGCGCGGAGGGACATGACCAGCTTGGGGGAGGTCGTGCACTGGTGCTTGATGAAGTTGACCACGAGGATGGAGAGGCCGCCGCCACAGCTACCATCATCAAGGGCAACCTTGCCGTCTTGCTGTTCAAGGACGTTTAGGTGTTCCTTGACCTCATCCTCAGTCATGCCCGTTTCAAAGGCGATGCGGCGGGTGGTCGTGTTCAGGACTCCAAGGTTGTTCGTGTGCGGAGACGTGAACAGGTAGATGTACAGGAGCTTCCGGGCGGGCGGCATGGATTCGATGTAGGGATCTGTCCAGAACGTCCGGCGTATAGTGCGGAAGGTTGCCGTAGACCCCCCGCCGGATGTTGCGGGGGCGGCGGGGCTGGCGTACTGTGTGGTGGTGGCGGTCATTAGTGAATACCCCCTTGCGCAATGTAGAGGGCAGGTAACACCAGCAAGGCACCAAGGAAGACGACCGCGACGGCGGCGGGAAGCCAACGGCAAGCGGCGAGGGAGATGAAGGAATGTAAAGAACGGAGGACGTGATACCGGAGCCTTAGCCAACGTGACGAATGAAGAAAACGGAAAAGATTGATCATGGGGGCCTCGAAGATTTGGGGGATTCAGGGATTGAGAGGCACGGCCCTATATGTCCGGGATGCGTTGTCGTGGTGATGCGAGGGGATTGAGCGGCGGCGGTGGTTCTCTCCTGTGTTGAAAGTTTTTAGAAATTTCCAAATGATTTCAATTACGGTGATTTACCGTATAGGCAAAAGAAAAGGCGGAACAACGCTCCCCGGCTCTTCGAAAGCCGCCTGAGTCTCACGAACATCAGGACGTTGTTTCCGCCAATATGTAACCACGTCCACAGGATGCACCTGTAGCGCGTTGGTGGCTGCTGAAACAAGAAACCGTTCTTTCCTTCCCGCTTGGGGGCGGGGGGAGGCGTCGGTCACGCCTTCGAAGATTAGGGGGTTCAAAAATCGGGGAAAGGCCGGGAAATGTCAAGGGGTCATCAGTCACGACTCCCTTCCACGTCCGCCGCCGCTACCGCCACTACCCCCGCATCCTCTCATCCCCGGCCCGTCCTTATCATCCCCCTCCAGCCATAGGGGGAAAACGGCCTGTTTCACGCACGCTTTACGGCCTCCCCTTACCCAAGGTCATGTTTCCTCAAAAACGCCCATGAACACGCCTTAAAAACGCCATTGCAGCGGGAGTCCATACCGTGGGTCATGTTTCCTCGTTCATGGGCAAAAGATGCTCGTGGGCACATGGTTTTTGACGGAAAAAAGAGAGGGAGAGATCGAGAGAGGGAGCGCGCGCGTGCCTTGGCTCCGGTGAAGCCGCCCATGACCACAAGCATGAAGCCATCGCGGGAGAGCAGATACATGGGCATTTCCTTGTTCTGTCTGGACTGGAAGGAGGATAATCCAAAATTGGATTCTCCAAACTGCTGAGAACATTTGGAAAGTATCTCACGAATATCCCGCATGACATGGGGCGTTCTTCACCCTTTGCGTCCATGTAATGAACCAATCCAAAATTGGATTGGCTGAAATCGTCAGATTCCAGCAGGTTGCGAATGTCTCCCGTGGAGTCGGTGTATTCATTCACTCAATCCAAAATTGGATTCAGTGAAATCATCGGATTCCAACAGGTTCCGTATGTCTCCCGTGAGACGAATCCAAAATTGGAGCCGTCCATCCACCAACGGGCGCAAGGTTGACCCCAGTTAAGCCTTAATCGATTCATTCAGTTGAATGTTACCGATTAGTAACAAAAAAATAGAGGAAGGAAAGGAAGACCACCTTGTGGGTTGCTGGTCTACCTCTTCCTTCCTCCATTGTTCCTTGCCTACAGCTCCTCAGGGGAGGAGTCCTACCGAGCCACAAAGGTGACGTTGCGCTTAGTGGTGATTACAACTAGTTCAACCCCTGACATGACGCCGCACCACGTCGATCTTGTGCTGTTTCCATGCCTTCCTTACGTCAAAACCATACAGGAGGCCATTGCGTCCGTTGTCTTTGAACAAGGGATGCGTGAAGTCGTAAGGGTGGAAAGGACGTTCCCTGACGTCATCCAAGAAATTCTGCATTGCCAACCTAGCGGAGAACTCGTTAACGAGAGTGACGGTGATAGGGTTGATACCGTCAAAGATGTAGTAGGGATCGGATTCAGGGGTTTCTTTTTCTTCTAACCTTTCTTCTACCCTTTTTTCTTCCTTTTCTTCCCCTTCTTCTCTTTTCTCCTTTTCCTCTCCACCTTCATTATCATCCGCCATTGGAATCAAGACGCCGCCACCTTGTCCGTTCTCACGTTCAAGGTATTGATAGGCGGGTGTCTGAGGCAGGCAGAGAAGACGGTAGATAGGGAAATTCTTGATTGTGCCGTCTTCGGGATCAATGGTTTCATCATTCTTGATGATGTGCATGATGTGAGAAGGCACCTCAGCGTTCGTCATGATTTTTAACAATGCTTGGAAAGACAACCCGCATCCATAACGCTTTCCCGCTTCCGACAAGGTTATGTAGCCGTGAGGAATGAGAAGCCTCCAATCACTATAGCCCCCTTCATTAAGAGGGACATCAATGATTGGGATGAACTTTCTTTTGCAACGGCTTACAATGACGGTGCCCTTGACGCCTTCAATGGTGGTGGTAGCGGTGGTGGTAGTAGTTGCTGTGGAATTGTTGGACATGATGAAATACCCCTTTTTATAGGTTGTCATTAGTGATGATACCCTTTGACGCCGTTATATGGATTGAACATTCCCCTCATGTCGTGTTCAAAAAATGAAAGGCCCCTTAACGCATGTACAGTACGTCAAGGGGGCTTCCATTGGACAAGGGGTATGTTCTGTCCGTCAATCTGGTGAAATATGGTGTAGAAGTGAGATGGTACAGGAAGATGATACTTGTACTCTATGATAAAAGGTTCCTAGTTATGATGTCATAGTTGAGGTAATCTTTTTAAGATTCTTTATGTCAACATAACCACCATAGACTAAAATAAACTTATGGAAGGCATAAGTCATTTTAAGGAATCTTACGTTAGTTATGCCTTCCTTTACTTGAAAGGCAGGATTTGATTAAGAAGGATCATAATTAAAGAAGCGTAAGGAGAATGAAAAGAATTGAAAAGAGATTTAAAAAGACTTAAAGACTTTTTTAAAATTCTTTAAGGGAGTTGAAAGGGAAGAAAAGAAAGGTGGAAAAGACCCCCCTTACCCCCCACGCAAGTTTGCATGGTGGTAAGGACACACGCACAGGTCAATACAAAACTGTATTCACCCCGTGCATGTGGAACCCCCCTATCCGTGAAAGAGGACAGGAAGGCGTCTTTTCTGCAAAAGACCCCCCAAAGAAAGCACGAAAGAAAAGAAAATGGTTGGATGAGGTAGACGCCCTCCCTTGTTTTAAGGGGGGTCTCTCTCCGTAGGTGGGACTTAATTCCAACCTGCTTTTGATATTGAAGAACTGAGAGAGCGACAACTTGAAAGTTCAAGCCGTCTCTCTCCGAAGGTAGGACTTAATTCCAATATGATGTTATTATTGAATTATCACGTTTCGGGAGGATTGAAGGAAACCCCCGTCTCTCTCCGAAGGTGGAACCTATTTCCAATATTGCGTAACTATTGAACTATCCTGTTTCGGGAGAATTGAAGGGAAAACCCCTCTCTCTCCGAAGGTGCACGGTAATTCCAACTAGCTTTTGATATTGAATTATTCTATTTTAAAAGAATTGGATGAAACCCTCGTCTCTCTCCGTAGGTGCACGGTAATTCCAACCATCTTTCAATATTGAACTATTTAGATTTAGAATGTGTTGGATGAAAAAACGCCTCTCTCTCCGAAGGTGCAACCTAATTCCAAGTATCTTTTGATATTGGATAAAGGCAGCTATCCCGTATATTGTACGGAGTAGGGGCGGGAACATGGGGCTGTACGCAAGGGGCATCCCGTCGCTTGGACGGGTTTGGGAGGGCGTCGCTCTTTCCTATTCCCTTCTCCATCCCCCGTTTAAGCTCAAAAACCAGTGCCCACGAGCGTGCTTTTCCTTTGAATGGGAAAAGATGACCTTGGGTAAGATTTCCCCGCTGCAATGGCGTTTTTAAGGCATGTTCATGGGCGTTTTTGGGGAAAGATGACCTTGGGTAAGGGGTGTCCACTAAACACCCCCTAAATGCGGCTATTTCTTGCCGTGGTTGGGAGAGGATGCGAAAAGGGCAAGGCTTTCCTTGACGACCTTTTCAAGCCCTCCTTTCTCCATCCCTTCACACAAGGCCCGGAACAGCACGGGCATGGAATACCCCATGCCTTCCGCGTCCCGTCCGTAGCTGTCGGCAATACTGGTTCCCGCGTGCCCTTGGAGGGCGTCCGTCAGCTTCCCGTCTATCCCCGCGTCCCGCATGGTACGCTTGAAGGTATGCCGGAAGGAATGGAACGTCTTTTGCGGCGTATAGACTCCGATGCTGATTGTGTATCTCCGCCACCATTTCGAGAAAGGCGCGGTCAAGGTGTCCGTCTTTGACGAGAGGGTAGGGAAGAGCTTGCCGACGCCACATCTTTCACCTTCATGAACGGTCGGTAGAAACCCCTTCTCCAGCAAGAAAGGATGTACAGGTACCTTACGCCGGGATGTCTTGTTTTTGATGCGGCGTCCCGTGGCGGCGTCTGCATGGATGAAAATGTAGGTAATCCCTTCTTCTTCCCGGATGTCCGCAATGTCGAGTTGTCCTATTTCCTCAAGACGTGCCCCTGTGAAGATGCCCAACAAAACAAGGCGTTGGTAGTCCCGTTTCTCCTCCAGTGTAAGCCGATTGACGATTCCGTTGGAATGCGGGCCTTGTTCTTGCTGAAAAAGGGGAGAACAGAGAATGCCCCGGATGTCGTCCATGTCATAAGGAATACGGGAAGGCCCCGCATTGTTGGTGTTGTGCTGTGCAGGGTCAACGGCGCGTATCTGGTGCGCCGGATTCGTTTCAATGAACCCATTGTCAACGGCATGGCTCAAGACGGCCTTGATTGCCGTAAGTGCCTTGTCATTGATGGTCTTTGGGGAAAGTGTCTTTGGGTATGGATCTTCTGTCTTTCTGCTTTCAAGGCGTTTGATGACCTTGAGGATAGGAAGATTTTGAAGTTCCTTAGGAACACGGGAAGGGCATTTAAGAAGGGTGTCCTTGAACAGGCGGATATGTCGCGCCTTGATGCTCTGGACAGGCAGATCCCCGTTGATTTCCATGAAGCGGCGTACAGCGGCCCCAAAGTCCTGCGCTGTCTTGGGGGCGGGCTTGCGTTCGGCAAGGTAGCGTTCCCATACTTCCGAGAAAAGGGGATTGTCTTCATGTGTAGAGTCCAGGGAGACGCCAACAGCAACAACATCACCACTACAAATGATGTTGGATGGAACGGCGTATGACGCCCCCGCCAGCGGTGTTTCTACCCATTCCCCGGAGAGCCTCTTGAGAATGGCCTCTTGCGCCTTGCTTTCCGTCCGCATGATGGCAAGGGCAAGCTGATAGTAGGCGAGGTTTTCCTTGGCAATGTTCAGGTGTTCCCGCTCTATGAAGGCATCCGTAAGGTGGTGTACTGGGTAGGTTTCACCCTTGGCTATGAAGAAAGGCGCATCATGGATGAAGCGTTCGGCATAGGCGCGTTTGGCGTCCGTTTCCTCAGCCGTCAGCCCTACAGGGCGGATAACGGGGGCTGTTGCGGGAGGCGTGTAGGGGATGCCCTTTTTTTCGGAAAGCTCCCGTATCAGGTCTTCCCTTTCCTGTGCCTGTTGGCGTTCCCGTTCGATAGTTTCAGGAGACTTTGGGACAACGCGGGATGCTTCATCATCCGCAAGGGCGTAGTGCAGGTAAAGGAGAGAAAGCCGTTCAAGCTCAAGAGGCGAGAGGAACAGGGAACTTTCGGTAGACGTAGCGGCGGTTGTCGTTTGCCCTTGCGCCGTCGCCGCTGTCATTTGACCGTTCCGTCGGGCTTCCGCGAACTGTTGGTCAATCTTCACCCTCTCAAGATTTCCTTTCCGCTTGGCTTCACGCGGATTTTTGGTCTTGAGGCTGTAGGTGATCTCTTTCTTGGGGGCATAGTAGTCCAGCAGGTCAGAGGGAACCCTAACCCGAATGTAATAAACAGCCCCGCGCCGCACGATATTGGAGGATAAAGACAAGGCGTCCATGCCCCTCTGTGTAACACCTTTGTGTAACACTTGGAACAAGAACGCCTAAAAAGAAAAGCGGTTACTGTAAAAGCAACCGCTTATATTCTCATGGTGCCGAGGGCGGGACTCGAACCCGCACAGGAATTCCCACTACCACCTCAAGATAGCGTGTCTACCAATTCCACCACCTCGGCGCGAAAAGAGGTATATGCAAAACAGAGGCGGCTGGCAAGCTTTTTTTTGCGATTCAGTGAAATTTTTTCGCCTGTCCGCATGGGGTCCCGGCCTTTTTCCCTGTGCGGGCGTTACGGATGGCTCGAGTGGGGAGGAGCCGCATTCCTTGCTATGGAAGGGGAGGAGAAATCTGTGTGTTTCGGCTGCTGAGGGGTGTTTTCTGG
>ENA-UOJJ01003773-UOJJ01003773.1-human-gut-metagenome-genome-assembly--contig:-CS66-NODE-3773-length-15567-cov-11.504577_pt1 | contig 15567 bp, 15 predicted proteins | sample MGYA00242343_ERZ723890 | MGnify/ENA metagenome assembly ERZ723890 | reverse complement strand
CTGAAGAAACCACGACCGAAGAAACCACCGAAAACCAGCATTTCGACAAACTGACGCTTGAGTTTGTTCCCTCCAAGGACGCCGACGTCATCATCACTGGCACGAAGAACCTTCCCGAACTCGTGAAGGCTGAAATGTCCAAGCTCGGCTACGACATCGACGAAGTCGACATCACGGTCGGCACCAGCTACGACGCCACCGGCGAGGCTATGGCTGCCGGTTCCATCGATCTGGGCTGGCTGCCCGGCGGCACGTACGCGCTGTACTCCGACGATGTGGATGTCATCCTGACCGCTACCCGTAACGGCCTGTCCAACGACTCCACCAACCCCGCCGACTGGAACGGTGAAGCCAACGCCACCAAGAAGGATGGCCCGCAGGTCACCTACTACCGCTCTTTGATCTACGCTACTCCGTCTGCTTATGGTCAGGAACTCGCTGCTAAGGTCAATGCTGGCGAAAAGCTTACCTGGGAAGACCTCGACAAGGCGACCTGGGCTGTCCAGAAGACCTCCTCTTCTGCCGGTTACATCTATCCGTCCATGTGGCTGATGGCCAACTACGACGGCAAGAAGATCTCTGATCTGTCCAACGTCATGCCCATCGACTCCGGTTACGGCACCGCGTTCTCCTACGCTGCTGCGGAATCCGTCGATATCATCGTCTGCTACGCCGACGGCCGTAACGACTACGAAGCATCCTGGACGCTGCCCACCGACCAGCAGGACGAAACCGGCAAGCAGGGCATGGGCCGCTCCGACTCCATCTGGAACGAGATGAACGTCATCGGCGTCACCGAGGGCATCTACAACGATACCGTCGCCATCTCCAAGGAGAGCCAGTACTACACCCCCGAAATCGTTGCTGCCCTTCAGGACTGCTTCATCAACATCATCGGCACCGATGAAGGCAAGGCCATCTTCGACGTCTACAGCCACACCGGCTACGCCAAGGCGACCGACGCTGACTACGACGGCGCACGCGCTGCTCTGCAGGCTGTTGCCGAGTAATCCGTCATCAACCAAATAACGTCCAAATGAATAAAGCGCCCCGCGTCAACGGGGCGCTTTTCGTTTTACAGATATCTCAGCAAAAAGCACATCTCCGATATTCTCCATTCAAATCCTCAGAAAGAAAAGAGTCGCAGCATGATTGAATTCAAAAATGTGTATAAGACTTATCCAAACGGCTTCACGGCACTGAAAAACATCAACCTGCAAATTGAGCAGGGCGAGTTTGTCGCCATCATCGGCCTTTCGGGCGCAGGCAAGTCGACGATTCTGCGCTGCATCAACCGGATGCACGATATCTCCAAGGGCGAGCTGACCGTTGACGGTGTCACGGTGGACTCTCTGCGCGGCAAAGAGCTCCGGCGCTACCGCCGCAAGGTCGGCATGATCTTCCAGAGCTTCAATCTGGTTTCCCGCAGCACGGCGATCAAGAACGTTCTGACGGCCGATGTCCCAGATATGCCGTTTTTCCGGGTACTGCTCGGCATTTTTACAAAAAAGCAGAAAATGCGGGCATTAGAGAGTCTGGACAAGGTAGGCATTTTGGATAAGGCCTATACCCGCTGTGACCAGCTCTCCGGCGGTCAGCAGCAGCGCGTGGCCCTGGCCCGCACGCTGAACCAGAATCCGAAGATCATCCTCGCCGACGAGCCTGTCGCTTCCCTTGACCCCATCACGGCCAAGCAGGTCATGCAGGACTTCGTGCGCATCAACAAGGAATATAAAATTTCGATTCTGCTGAACATCCACCACGTGGACCTCGCGCTCAAATACTGTGACCGCGTCATCGGCATCCGCGCGGGCGAAATCGTTTTTGACGGCCCGGCCAGCACTATTACCCAGGAACAGATCGACGAGGTCTACAACGGCGCAAAGGCGCCCACCATGGGCGAAGGCGAGGGCGAGCTGCCGAAGGCTGCCAGAGCAGAGGGCTAAGCCATGGAAAACAACACGTCTTCTCTGATGAAGCTTACACTCTACGACCGCATCTTCAAACCCCAGACCGTAACGCTTCCCAATGGACATTCGGTCCAGCGGCGCAGAAGCCGCACGCCGGTAATCGTCCTTTTCCTGGCCGTTGCAATCTGGCTGTCTCTTCGCATGACAGGCTTTGATCTGCACGTCGTCATCACAAAATTCCGCAAGATGGTGGACCTTCTGGAGAAAATTCTTCAGCCGGACTGGTCGTTCTTCCCGAAGGTCGTTTCTCCTCTGATCGATACCATCAAAATGTCGATTCTCGGTACGGTCATCGGCTGCGTGATAGCGCTGCCGGTTGCGATTCTCTCGTCGAGCAACATCAACAAGAGCATTCCCGTCGTCTGGCTCATCCGATTCCTGCTTGGCCTTATCCGGACACTGCCGACTCTGATCATCGCACTCGTGTGCGCGCTGATCTTCTCGCTCGGCACGTTTTCCGGCACCATCGCAATCGCCATCTTTACCTTTGGTATCGTGGCCAAAATGCTCTTTGAGTCGATTGAAACTATCGACATGGGGCCGTTTGAGGCGATGGAAGCGCTCGGCGCGAACAAGTTCCAGGCATTCTGGTCCGCCTGCGTGCCGCAGATTCTGCCCGTTTATTTAAGCCACTGCCTGTACTGCTTTGAAATGAACGTGCGCGCATCGGCAATTCTCGGTTACGTCGGCGCTGGCGGCCTTGGTATCACGATCAACGAGCGCATCGGCTGGCGCGATTACAACAGCCTCGGCACGGTGCTGCTGTCGCTGTTCGTGGTCGTTGTCATCATCGACTTCTTCAGCGAATACCTTCGCAAGAAGCTGAGCTGAAAGGAGGCTGCAAGATGGAAAAGAAAGACAAAATCGCCATGCTGGAGCAGTCGCTTGACCGGAAGCTCACCACGCTTGAAATGTATGAAAACCGCCCGCGCAAGTGGATTTTGTACCTTGTGATTGTGCTGGCGGTCACACTGCTTGTCGGCTGGTCGGCAGACGACATCCACTTTACGGGCCTCACCGCCACCGGTACGGAGGTCGCCAAGGGTGTCCTCCACGGCGTGTTCCACCCGGACACAAATCTGTTGTTCGGTACCGGCGACTCCGATGTGCCGTATCTGCTGCTGCAAACCATTGCCATTGCTGTGCTCGGTACTATTTTCGGCGCAATTCTGGCCATCCCCTTCGCGTTTCTGGCCTCGTTCAATATCATGCCGAAGGCGGTTGCGTACATTGTCCGCATTCTGATTCTGATGATCCGCACCATCCCGTCCATTGTCTGGGCGCTGATGTGGATCCGTGTGACAGGCCCGGGCGCCGCCTGCGGCGTTATCACGCAGTCGGTCTGCTCGATCGGCATGATCTCCAAAATGTACATCACGGCCATCGAAGATCTGGATACGCATATTCTCGAAAGTCTGGACGCCATGGGCTGCACGCCGTTCCAGAAAATCCGCTACGGCGTTCTGCCGCAGCTGACGGCAAGCTTCATCTCGACTACGATCTACCGCTTTGACATCAACCTCAAAGACGCCACGACGCTCGGCATCGTCGGCGCGGGCGGTATCGGCGCGTCGTTGGTGCAGTGTCTCAACTCCCGCCGCTGGGGTATGGTCGGCTCGTTCGTCTGGGGCCTGATGGTGCTTGTTCTGATCATCGAACTCATCTCCACGCGCATCCGCAGAAAGCTTGCGCACGGCGAATAAAAAACTGGGGGCGCTCTGAGCGCCCCCAACGTATCCTCAAGGGCCATTGCTATGGAAAAGAAATTGACAATCTACTATACCAGCGATATCCACGGCTGCTTCTCGCCGATTGATTATGCCACCGGCCTGCCTGCAGACTCCGGCCTTGCCAACTGCATGGCGCAGTTCCGGAAAGACGGCAACACCCTTGTTATCGACGGCGGCGACACCCTGCAAGGCAGTCCTCTCACCTATTATCTGAGCCATGAAGCGCGCGATGTCACAACGCTCCCGGCCGCGCTTTTAAACCTCGGCGGGTATGATTTTGTAACGCTCGGCAACCATGACTTCGACTATGGGAAACAGACCATCGAGCGCTATCTTGCCGCTCTGAACGCCCGCTGCCTGTGCGCAAATGTGGAGGGTATCCGCGGCGTGGAGAAAACGGCCGTTGTTACCATGGAAAATGGGCTTCGCGTCGGCCTGACCGGTATGATTACGCCCTTTGTCACACAGTTTGAAAGTGCAGAGAATATGGCCGGCATCACTGTGACCGACGCATTTGCCGCCGCCTGGTCCGCACTTTCCGAGTTGCGGCACAAAACAGACCTCACCATCTGCATCTACCACGGCGGATTCGAAGCGGACGTCAAAACAGGAGAAATTCTCTCACAGACCAGCGAGAACCAAGGCTGCCGTATCTGCCGGGAGCTTGGGTTTGATATTCTGCTTGCAGCGCACCAGCATATGCAGGCCGAAAATCTTCAGATCGGCGGGACGTATACCTGCCAGCCGCCGGAAAAAGCCGCAAAGTTTATCCGCATGGACGTAACGGCCGACCGTGGAAGCGTCCATGCCGTCTCCCAGCTGATACCGGCAGGATCGGTCGCGCTTCCGGCTGCCGCAGACGCACTTCAGAGTGCCGAGGCACAGACTGCCCGCTGGCTCGATACACCGGTTGGCCGGCTCGATGTGCCGATTCCGGCGGAAGATCCTCTGACGCTGGCGAAAAACGGCTCCCTGCTCGCAAACCTCATCAATCAGGTGCAATTGGAAGCTTCCGGCGCGGACATTTCTCTCACGAGCCTTTCCAATCGTGTGGTTGATTTTCCGCAGGATGTGACCGTCCGTGCCATCGTCTCGGCCTACGCATTTCCCAACACGCTCCAGACCATCCGCGTCACAAGAGCTGTTCTGACGGCCGCGCTGGAACGGAGCCTTTCCTATTTTGATTTTGCGCCGGACGGAAGCCTTTGCATCAGCGACACATTCCTGCGGCCAATCATCCAGCATTTCAACTACGACTATTTTTCCGGGCTTACCGTCACGGCAGACCTTTACCAGCCGGTCGGCCGGCGCGTGCGGTCCATCGTCTACCAGGGCAGAGAGCTGCCTGATGATCAGACGCTCACGCTCTGCCTCAACAATTACCGCGCCTCCGGCGCCGGCGGCTACGGCTGCTACAAGAGCTGTCCGCTTGTGTCGGAAAATTTGACAGAAATCTCTGATCTCGTCACACAGTATGTGCTGCAGCATCGCGAGATTACCGTCGACAAAACCAAGTGGCTGCAATTTTGCAGCGATTGAACACAGAGCCGCATAACGCGGCACAGGAGGAATGAACTATGGAAAACAACGTATTCAAGGTCGTCTTGCTGCAGGCGCTTCCCGCGTCCGGCAAATCCGAAGTCCGTAACTTTATGGCGAACATCGAGCCCGAACGGCTCAAAAAGGAGTTCCACATCGGCGAAAACCTCCAGCTCGATGATTTCCCCTACGTCCATATGATGCGCCGCATCGACAATGAGCTCGAAGCTATGGGCCAGGCCAGACTCTTCTATCCGGGCGAGGAGCCCTTCATTGACGGAAGAGACTGGGGCACGCTCTGCTGCCTGTTGAACGAGGACTATCACGATCTTCTCAACCGCAACGTGCAGAAGCCCGATTCCTGCGCGCAGCTGCTTTTTGATCGTTACGACAGAGCCGGTCAGATCGTCGGCATTGCGCCGCGGCTCGGAAAGCTCCCGGAAGAAATCCGCAAAAAACTGGCGGAAAAGCTGGAAGCCGAGGCGGCCGCCATGCTGAAAGAAAAACAGGACGCTTATCCCGACTCCTTTGACGGCAAGACCATTATCATTGAGTGCGCGCGCGGCGGACCGGACGGCGCGTCGATGCCGCTGACAGGCTCCGACGGATACCAGTATTCGCTTCCGATGTTCTGCCCGGAAATTCTGGAAAACGCCGCAATCCTCTACATCTGGGTCACACCGGAGGAGTCCCGCCGCAAAAATGCCGACCGCGCCGACCCCAACGATCCCGGCTCGAACCTGCACCATGGCGTGCCGCTGGCCGTCATGCTGGGAGAATACGGCTGCGACGATATGGAGTATCTTGTAAATACGTCCGAGCAGAAGGGCACCGTAACTGTGAAGGCGCACGGAAATACCTATCATGTGCCGATCGGTATTTTTGATAACCGTGTGGATAAGACCTCCTTCCTCCGCGCAGAGCCGTCCGCCTGGGACGCAGCACTGGTAGAAGATGTGACATGCGCCATCCGTCAGGCCACAGACACCATGTGGGCCGGTTACCGGAAATAAAGCAATGCATCACAAGCACAAACCGCCCACCGGAAATTTCCGGTGGGCGGTTTCGTTTTATGGCAGATTAAAAGCCGAAGCAGGCACGCACAGCGTCCGCGTAATCACCTCTGCAAACCAGATATGACGCAGCATGATTGCCTCGGAAAAAACTGCCGGCATTTTGAAAAATACGAGGACGCAGGGTACTCTTTTTTGAAGTCTCTGCTGTCAGTCATGCTTGTGATCCTCCCGAATTCCGATTTATTTCATTATAGCAAAGTCACGCCCAAGGCACAATGCAGCCGCCCAAAACGCTGATATGCTCCCTCCATGCTTGACAGTTTGTTTTTCGCTGTCTCTCATGGAGGGAGCATATCAGACATTGCCCCGGCGGGGCTTTGGCTTATTTATAGCACTCCGGCTTCAGAATGCCGATGTAGGGGAGATTGCGGTAGTAATTTGCGTAATCGAGGCCGTAGCCGACGACGAATTCGTCCGGGATCTCGAAGCCGCACATATCGGTCTTGTAGCTCTCGGGATGGCGCGACGCCTTGTCCAGGAACGAGATCGTCGTAATGGATGCGGGGTTCCGTGCGCCGAAGAGCTGGCGCAGGTACTGCATGGTGAGGCCCGAATCGATGATGTCCTCGACGATGACGACATGGCGGCCCGTAATGTTGTTGTCCAGATCCTTGATGAGGCGGACGACGCCGGTGGACTGCGCGGATGCGCCGTAGCTGGAGACAGCGATGAAATCCATGTCAATGGCGCAGTTCATGCAGCGGCACAGATCGATGTAGAAAAACGATGCGCCCTTGAGCACGCACACCAGCACGGGGCGCTTGTCTCCAAGCTTTGCGGTCAGATCTGCGCCGAGCTGCTCGACGCGGGCGGCGATGGCTTTTTCGGTAAAAAGGACGCGTTCAATGTCCTGTTCAGGCGTTCTGATGAGCATAAAATCCTCCAAAATAGCCGGAAAACCGGCGTTGTCAACTTTTCCATTATAAACAGAGGAATACAATAAGTAAAATAGATAAACCTAATTAAGCATATAATTTCCGCTTATTATAAACATTATAAAACAGACATTTACAAAACGTGAAAAATCGCATATAATCGGCCAGGAATGAAAAAATAAAACAAAAACTGCGGTAAAAAACGGATAAGGAGTTTTGAATTATGAGCAACTGCGCAATCGTAGGCATCAACTGGGGCGACGAGGGCAAGGGCCGGATGGTCGACCTCATTGCAAGAGATTATGACATCGTCTGCCGGTATCAGGGCGGCAACAACGCGGGCCACACCATCGTGAATGAGTACGGCAAATTCGCCCTTCATCTCATCCCCTCCGGCATCTGCCTGCCGGGCGTTGTAAACGTGCTGGGCAACGGCGTCGTGATCGATCTGGAGAGCCTGTGCGGTGAAATTGAGGCGCTGCAGAACGCGGGCGTGCCCATTACGCCGGAGAATTTCAAAATTTCCGAGCGCGCCACCATCGTCTTCCCGTACCACCGCGCCCTCGACGGGCTGGAGGAGGCCCGGCTGAAGGACAAGAAGTACGGCTCCACTCTGCGCGGCATCGCGCCGGTCTATTCCGACAAATATCAGAAGAAGACCATCATGATGGGGGAGCTTCTGTACCCGGCGTATCTTGAAAAGCGGCTGGCCAGCATTCTGGAGTGGAAGAACCTGACCATTCAGAATGTCTACGGGGCAGAACCCTACAAGCTTGAGGATATGCTGGCGTGGTGCCGCGAATTCGGCTCGAAGCTTGCGCCTTACATCTGCGATACCAGCAAGTACCTCTATGAGGCTGAAAAGGTCGGCAAGAGCATCATGTTCGAGGCCCAGCTCGGCGCGCTGCGCGACATTGACTTCGGCATTTTCCCGTATACCTCGTCCTCTTCCTCCAATGCGGGCTATGCCTGCGTCGGCGCAGGCATCCCCGGCAGCCATGTCGACCGCACGGTCGGCATTGTCAAGGCGTATTCCACCTGCGTGGGCGAAGGCCCGTTCACGGCGGAATGGTTCGGCGACGAGGCCGAGCAGCTGCGCGTGGCCGGCGGCGAATACGGCGCGTCCACGGGCCGTCCGCGTCGTGTCGGCCCCATCGATCTGGTCGCGACGCGCTACGGCTGCCGCATCCAGGGCGCAACCGAGGTCGCGCTTACGAAGCTCGATGTCCTGTCCTATATGAAGGAGATCCCTGTCTGCACGCAGTATGAGGTCAACGGCGAAAAGACCGACGATTTCCCGTTTACCGCCGTCATTGACGAGGCAAAGCCCGTCCTGACGACCGTTCCCGGCTGGGGCTGCGATATCTCCGGTGTGCGCAAGTACGAGGATCTGCCGCAGGCCGCGCGTGATTACGTTGAGTATGTCGAGCAGGCCATCGGCGTGCATATCAGCTATGTCTCCGTCGGCGCAGGCCGCGACGAGATCATCTACCGCTAAAAGGAGCCGCCATGAAACCGACGTATGAAAGCCCGCTGGCCTCGCGCTACGCGTCGAAGACCATGCTGCACCTGTTCTCCCCGGATATGCGCTATGAGACATGGCGCAGGCTCTGGGTCGCGCTGGCAAGAGCCGAGCATACGCTTGGCCTGCCCATCACGCAGGCGCAGGTGGACGAGCTGGCCGCGCACGTGAGCCCCATCGATTATGACGTGGTCGCCGCGCGGGAAAAAGAGGTGCGGCACGATGTCATGGCGCATATCTACGCCTACGGCCTCGACGCGCCCGGCGCGAAGGGCGTCATTCACTTAGGTGCGACGAGCTGCTATGTGACGGACAACGCAGACCTGATTTTATACCGTGAGGCGCTGCGGTATCTGGAAAGGGAATTGAAGGCCGCCATGCGGAATCTGTGCGAGTTTGCTGACCGCTATGCCGCCATGCCCGCGCTTGCCTACACGCATTACCAGCCCGCGCAGCTGACGACCATCGGCAAGCGCGCGTCGCTGTGGTTACAGGATCTGATGCTCGACCTTGAGGAGGTGCAGGACACGCTGCGCGCGTTCCGTTTCCTCGGCTGCCGGGGTACGACCGGCACGGAGGCCAGCTTCGTTGAACTGTTTGACGGCGATACGGCGAGGATCGACGAGATGAACCGGCAGATCGCCGCAGAGTTTGGCTTTAAGCGCTGCTATCCCGTCTGCGGGCAGACGTATCCCAGAAAGCTTGACAGCCGGATTTTAAACGCGTTGTCATCCATCTGCCAGAGCGCCTGCCGCATGGCGACGGACATCCGGCTTCTGCAGCACGACCGGCAGGTCGAGGAGCCGTTCGAGGACAAGCAGATCGGCTCGTCCGCCATGCCGTATAAGCGCAATCCCATGCGCTGTGAGCGCATCTGCTCGCTGGCCCGCTACGTGATCGCCGACGCACAGAACGCGCCCATGACGGCCATGACGCAGTGGCTCGAACGCACGCTCGACGATTCAGCCAACCGCCGCATCAGTCTGCCGGAGGCGTTTCTGGCGACGGACGGCGTGCTGCGTCTTGTGCAGAACGTCACGAAGGGGCTGCACGTGAATGAGAAGATCGTGGAAAAGCTCGTGCGGGACTATCTGCCGTTTATCGCAACGGAAAACCTGATGATGGCTGCCGTCAAGCGCGGCGGCGACCGCCAGCAGCTGCACGAGATCATCCGCGAGGCGTCCATGCAGGAGACGGCGAAGATGAAAAACGGCGAAAGCTGGGATCTGGCTGCCCAGCTGGCCGCCCGGCCGGAATTCGGTATGACGGCAGAAGAAATCAGGGCAGAACTTGAGCCCAGCCGCTATATCGGCCGCTGCCCCGAGCAGGCCGCGGCCATGACAGCCGCCTGCCGCGCGCTGATCGGAGCAGATGCACAGCAGGCGGAGGAATTGACACTGTAACAAATAAAACTGTGCCCGCGAGGGACGCACTCAGGCGTCTCCCGCGGGCTTTTTCTCTTCTTCTGTGTCCAGATACTGCGCTTCCGCATCCAGAATTGCCGCTTGCAGCTTCTCACGCACATGCTGTGCCTCCGGAATGGTTCCCAGCTCGTCCAGAACCTCGTCGATCGCCCCGCAGAGGCGGGCATAGAGCTTTGCATAATCGGTCATAATAGAACCTCCTGTCCCAAAATAATATAATTCGTATAGCACATTTTTTCTAGTTAGTGAACTATCACTAATTATTTTTTTGAAAAAAGATACCATAGTGATATACCATTAGGAGGAATCACTATGGACACCCGCGAAGCCATTGCCAGACGAATCCGGGAGCTTTGCCGTCAGCGTGGGATCACGCCGAACGGGCTTGCGACGACCTCTGCGGTTCCGCAGGCGACGATCAAAAGCATTCTGAACGGCGAGAGCAAAAATCCCGGCGCCGTTACGATCAAAAAGCTCTGCGACGGCTTTGAAATCACCCTCGGCGAGTTTTTCTCAACGCCGGAATTCGACGCGTTGGAGCAGGAGATCAAATAAGTGTGAAAAACAGGAGGCGGTGATGGGGTGAAGCTGAATCAGGCAGTCAGCCTGCGATTGGCAGAGCTGATGCAGGCACGGGCCATGACGCAGTATCAGCTTTCGACAAAGAGCGGCGTCCCAAAATCGTCGATCGTCAATATTATGCACTGTGCATACGATTCTGTGAAGCTTCGCGTCCTGCACGAGCTGTGTCAGGGTCTCTCCATCAGCCTGCCGGAATTTTTTGATTCCCCATTGTTTTGCGAGGAGAATCTGGAGCCATGATGGATGCAGAAGCCGTGGCAAACAGGAGCTCATATTGGAAACTTGCGGCTGCCCTTCAGTCTTTTCTTTTGCTTCTCCAAAAGAAAAGACTGGGAAAAGAAAACGAGCCCGGAGGGATTTCGATTTCCCTCCGGACCTCCTTGAAGCGACCAAGAAAACCCCTTCGGTTTTCTTGGATCTTTCCCGCGTAATTTGAAACAGCTCAGAACTTCTGACGCTGATCTTATACGTTTTATAGAGGCGGATGACCCGGTCCGCCGGTTTCTTTGAAAATGCCGCCCCGCCAACTGGCGGGGCGGCTTGCTGTCACATGGAGATCCAGCCGAAGGCGTTTGCGACGGAGCTGATGAGGATGATCGCGGCGAAGAACGGGCAGAGGAAACGGATCATGGCGTTGAAGACCCGCTTCCGGCGGAATCTGGGCTCACTGAGCAGGATCTCCTGCTCAATGCGGCCCACACCGGCGACCCGCGAGACGAGCAGGCAGATGGTAATGGCCGCGATGGGCATCATGACGGAGTTTGTCAGGAAATCAAAGAAATCCAGCAGCTGCATCCCGAGGATCCGCACGCCCGCCAGCGGCCCATAGCCGAGCGACGACAGGCTGCCGAGCACCAGCATCACGACGCCGACGATGGCAGTCGACTTTTTCCGGCCCCAGCCAAGCTCGTCCTGGAAGGTGGACACGGCGCTCTCCGTCAGCGCAATGGAGCTTGTCAGCGCGGCAAACAGCACCAGCAGGAAAAACAGAATGCCGATCGGCGTACCGAGGCCCATGGAATCGAAGACCTTCGGGATCGTGACGAACATCAGAGAAGGCCCGGCCTTCAGTGCGTCGGGGTCGCCGCCGGAGAACGCGAACACGGCGGGAATGATCATCAGGCCTGCCATGATGGCGATGGCCGTGTCGAAAACCTCCACGTTGCGCGTCGAGCCTTCGATGGAAATGTCCTTTTTCATGTACGAGCCGAACGTGATCAGAATGCCCATGGCGATGGACAGCGAATAGAACATCTGCCCCATGGCCGCTACGACCGTCATCCATGAGAAATGCGCGAGGTTCGGCACGAGAAAATATTTTACGCCCTCCAGCGCGCCGGGCCGCGTCACGGAATAGACCGCGATGATCACGGACAGCACGACCAGCACCGGCATCATGAACTTCGACACGCGCTCAATGCCGTTTTCCACGCCAGCGAAGATGATCGTCAGCGTCAGCGCGGCAAACACGACGAAGCAGACCTCCGCCGGGACGCCGTTGGAGATAAACGCGGAAAAATAGCCGTCGGCGGCCAGCGCACTGCTCCGCCCGAGCGCGTAATCGGCCAGATATTTGACGACCCAGCCGCCGATAACCGAGTAATACGGCACGATCAGGATCGGAATAATTGCGTTGATCCACCCGCCGAACCGCAGCCAGCCGGAGTTCCCGAACGCCTTGAACGCACCAACCGGGCTTTTGCCCGTCATGCGGCCCAGAGATGTCTCGGCGACGATCATGGTATAGCCGAACGTCATGGCCAGCAGGATATAGACCAGCAGGAAGATCCCGCCGCCGTATTTCGCGGCCAGATACGGGAAGCGCCAGATGTTCCCAAGGCCAACGGACGCGCCCGCCGCTGACAGAACAAAGCCGAGCTTCCCGGAAAATGTGCTTCTTGTATGCCCTTTTTGACTCATGTCTTTTCTCCGATCTGCTGCGCAGCGCGCAGCTTTTACAGTGTATCACAGAAGTGTGTAAAAAACAATCCCCGTCGGAGAAACGTATCCCCCGGTTTCCAAGCGGAAAACCGGGGGAATTTTGCAGTCTAAACGGCAGATATCAGTTCATTTCCTCGAACTCCGCGTCGACGGCGTTGTCGGTGAAGTCATTGTTCGGGTTTTCATAGCGGGCCGAGCCGTGGTATTCCGCGTTCGGGTCGATGTGCACGCCGGCCTCGTTCAGAAGCGCCTCCAGCTGATCGGCGGCGCCGTTCATCTGCGCGGGATCCTTGGACTTGACGGCGCGGCGGGCAGTCTTGACGGCCTCAGCCAGACGCGTTTTGTCCTCTTTGGAAATATTTTTCGCGTTTCCGGCCTGGAAGATCATCTGCTCGCAGCGGTCGCGGGCGGTGGCCTCGGCCTTGAGCTTCGCGTCCTCGGCAGCATAGCGCTGCGCGTCGCGCACGGCGCGGTCAATGTCCTCGCGGCTCATGTTGCTCGAGGCAGTGATGGTGATCTGCTGGGCCTTGCCGGTGTCGAGATCCTTGGCCGAGACGTTCACGATGCCGTTGGCGTCGATGGAGAACGTGACCTCGATCTGCGGAACGCCTCTGGGGGCGCGGCGGATGCCGGTCAGCTGGAAGCGGCCAAGCTCCTTATTCTGGTGCGCCATGGGGCGTTCGCCCTGCAAAACGTGGATATCGACGGACGACTGGAAGCTGGAGGCCGTCGTGAAGATCTGGCTCTTGCGGATGGGGAGCGTCGTGTTGCGCTCAATGATGCGCGTGCACACGCCGCCCAGCGTCTCGATGCCGAGCGACAGCGGCGTCACATCGAGCAGCAGAAGGCCCTTCACGCTGCCGGACAGAACGCCCGCCTGCAAGCACGCGCCCATGGCGACGCACTCGTCGGGGTTGATGCCCTTGAACGGCAGAGAGCCTGTCATCGACTGCACCAGATCCTGTACCGCCGGGATACGGCTCGAACCGCCGACCATGAGAACCTTGCTGATCTGCGAAATGGATACGCCGGAGTCGTTGATGGCCTGATTGACCGGCTCGCGCGTGGCCTGCACGAGATGGTAGGTCAGGTCGTTGAATTTTGCCCGCGTGAGCGGGATCTCCATATGCAGCGGCCCCTGCTTGCCGACGGCGATATACGGCTGCTCCACGGTCGTCTGCGTCATGGACGAAAGTTCAATCTTGGCCTTTTCGGCGGCCTCCCGCACGCGCTGCATGGCGGCGGGGTCGCGCGTCAGGTCGATCTTCGTCTGCTTTTTGAACTCGGAGACGAGATAGTCGACGATGCACTGGTCAAAATCGTCGCCGCCCAGATGGTTGTTGCCCGCCGTGGCCAGCACCTCGATCACGCCGGACGAGATATCGAGAATGGACACGTCGAACGTGCCGCCGCCGAGATCATAGACCATGATCTTCTGCGACTGCTCCTTATCGATGCCGTAGGCAAGGGCGGCTGCTGTCGGCTCGTTGATGATGCGCTGGACGTTCAGCCCCGCGATCTTGCCCGCGTCCTTCGTCGCCTGCCGCTGCGCGTCGGTGAAATAGGCCGGGACAGTGATGACGGCGTCGGTGACGGGTTCGCCGAGGAAGGCTTCCGCGTCCGTCTTGAGCTTTTGCAGGATCATCGCGGAAATTTCCTGCGGCGTGTATTTATGGCCGTCGATGGAGACCTTGTAGTTGGTGCCCATCTGGCGCTTGATGGAAGAAATGGTGCGGTCATGGTTCGTGACGGCCTGCCGCTTTGCGATCTGACCGACCATGCGCTCTCCGGTCTTGGAAAACGCGACGACAGACGGCGTCGTGCGTCCGCCCTCGGCGTTGGGGATGATAACAGGCTCGCCGCCCTCCATCACAGCCACGCAGCTGTTGGTGGTGCCGAGATCAATACCGATCGTTCTGGACATACGGAGTTCCTCCTGTGAGATAGGTGCGCTCAATACCAGCTGCCGGAGCCTGTGTCGGAGCCGGTCTGCGACTGGCTCTGACCGGAATAGGTTCCGGAATCGCTGTAGCTGTAATTGCGGTAGTAGTACGGGTCATAATACGCGCCGCGATAGCCGCAGCTGCCGAACAGCATGGCGACGATCTGGATCAGTAGATAAATGCCGAGCAGCCGCACGAGAAAATTCCCGCGGCGGCGGGTGCGGTGATACGTCCAGCGGTAGCCGCCGGGGCTGTCGTTGTCCTCCTGCTGTTCTTCGCCGGAGGGACGGTAGGTATACCAGGTCTGCCAGCTGTTCCCGGACTCCTGCTGCCAGTCGTCCGACTGGCTCTGCGCGCCCCAGGAACGGAAGAGATCCTCGAAGGGATTGTACTCCTGATAACCGGCCTGGCTGTATTGCTGCCGGGCCTGCTGCTGGGCTTGCTGCTGCGCCTGCTGCTGATGGTAAGCCTGCGGGTTCTTGATTGCGTCATAGGCCGCGTTGATCTCGTTCATTTTCTGCGCAGCCGTCTTGTCGCCGGGATTCAGATCGGGATGGTATTGCTTTGCCAGCCTGCGGTACGCCTGCCGGATCTCGTCCTCCGATGCGTTCGGAGACACGCCCAGCACCTGATACGGATCTGTTCCCATGCAGCTCACTTCCTCTTTGTTTCGATTATGCTGATTATAGCGCCTTTATGCGCAGGATTTGTGAAGCATTTATAAACGATATGCAAAAAAATTGCGGACTTCACAAAAAATGCAGGATTTTCGCAGCCTGTCCGCCGCAGAAATCAAAAAAATCCCGGCCGTCCGCACAATGCGGACGCCGGGAAACAAAAGCTGGGAGCTGCTGACGCAAAAAACGGGGCTGTCTCAAAAGAATGTTTGAGACAGCCCCGCGCGCACAATACCTAGGGTGTATCTGAAAACTCCCAACGCACCCGGACAGCGGGCCTTTTTGCGG